>ENA-UOOK01004591-UOOK01004591.1-fermentation-metagenome-genome-assembly--contig:-NODE-4591-length-14645-cov-12.404935_pt1 | contig 14645 bp, 10 predicted proteins | sample MGYA00245777_ERZ724023 | MGnify/ENA primary metagenome ERZ724023 (study PRJEB28704, sample SAMN03018312) | fermentation metagenome | biome: anthropogenic terrestrial biome; feature: soil...
TAAAATATTTAGCGTTTTTCTTTTTCTCTCCGTGTCCGCAATTTGTCCGCATTTTTGACAAGTTATAGATCGTTCCACTTTCAAGCTGTCGAATTTTTCATTATTTTTCACCTCAATTGATTTAGATAGCGAGTAATATTATTAGGTTGTTGGCCGAGAACTCCAAAAAAATTCTCCTTTTAAAAACTCGGACATTTATAATTTTTGCTGCTTTGCATATTTTTTCAATTTCTCTTCAATTTGATATTCAGAGAGATTTATTATATCATCGAGAGGAATTTCATCAGTAAATTGTGCTTTAGACAACAATAAACTCCTATACAAATTAGGGTATCCACCCTTTAATGTGACTGTTACGAGACTTCTTCCATATTCTTGTTCGTGTACTATATCTTCTATCCAAAAGTACCCACATTTTACTTTTGCGTAAATAAATGGAAAGTCAAAACTCTCAAATAAATTTAGAGGAGCAGATAGCCATAAATGGAAAAAACTGTAATAGTAGTACGAGAGATAACTAAACGAGAAACGATATAAATATTTTCCACCGTTACAAAACAACTCTGGATTTGACAAGTTTAATTCTAAGATATCGTTATATGCTTCCTGTAAAAACTTTTTTATGTTTGAAGTTTTGATACCTGTTATTTCTGAAATTACTTTTGATTGATATTTCGATTCATAACTTGAATCTTGAGATTCTTTTTCTTTTCCAACAGTTATCAAATAGTCCAAAATAGGATCATATTTCTTTCCCTGATTTTTGATTAAGCTAAGCCAAGGATATTCCGATATAAGACAACGTACAATTTCTCTGGCGCTTGGTGTATATTTAAGAGATTCCGTCATTTAATATAATTGCTTAGTTTGTTAATCAAATATATGGGCTAGTTGACTAGTTGACTAACTTTAGTTATAACTTTGTACTCTACATCATCAAACTGTTTAAAATGAGCTTTACCACATTTTATCTTCAACTGTTCGCTTTTATAGAGTTTCGATAAATCTACAGATTTGGTTCCCGTATCTTTTGTTTCAGCCACGAAATATACCTTTGTGTTACCCTCGAAAACAATTGCCCAATCAGGATTATAACTTCCAATTGGGGTGGGTATGGTAAACCATCTTGGTAGCTTAAAATAAAATTTCACTTGCTCACTACTCTCGCAATCTTTTGCGAACTGACTTTCCACTGTTGAATCTAAAGGAATATATTCCTCATAAAGCGTCTTGGATGTGTCTGATACTTTAAAAGAGAAATCATTCAGATATATTTCTAATTCCTGTTCCTCAAACAATCTCATTTCATATTCTGAATTACCTATTTTCTGATATTTTATACCGTCTATCATTAAATCGGACAGAACTCGTCGAATAGCTTGCGAGCACAAATCCATAAACAATTGAGGATTAATAAGAATGTCGTTTATCCTTTCCGATCTTTCAAGTATTTGTAGTAGTGTGCTGCGTGTAAGCTCTGTCTTGCTTTGAATATACCCTAATACATCAGGAATCTCCCATCTAAAGTTACCATAATGCTCCACTTTGTCTCCAAGATAAGAGGTCTCTATTCCGGAATCAGTCATAAATACATTAACCTTGGTAGAACGGATGGAAGGTGGAAGTATGGTTGGTAAATCTTTTATTGCCTTTGAGGCCGTAATAATCAACTGCGGGGTATCAAAATACACTCGATATGTTGTTTTCTTATTAATACGTTCCCATATTTCCAAAAACTTGGGATCGGCTTCAAAACCTTTGCGATATTTTACCGCTGTACGTTCACGCTTATTCTTAATCCGACCTTCAAATGCTACCCCGCAATCCTCCTCGATTTCCTGTTGCAATGCTTTGGCAAAATCACTATAAGATTCATTAGCGACTACAGTTAGGCGATTAATATTCGGATCATAAATACGTCGCCCTTCTGCATCAACCGCTAAACGTAATCCACGGCCTATTTCTTGCCGCTTTTTCATTTCGGATTTTGTCTCATTAAGTGTACATATTTGAAAAACATTCGGATTATCCCATCCTTCACGTAAAGCGGAGTGAGAAAAGATAAAGCGGAGCGGATTATTAACATTCAAAAGTTTCTCTTTTTCCTTCATTATAAGGCTGTACGTATCATCATCAGCCTGCGTTTCACCAGATGTATCTTTCAGTTTTCCTTTTTTATCTTGGGAAAAATAAGCTTTGTGAATCTCTTGAATCTGATAATCATCAAGAGACCTAAATACGGGTTTCGATATTAAATCAGCATAAATTTCTTCAAACCACCGTGCAAATTTTCCTTGCGAGGAATTACCGTCAGGCAAATACTCTTTATAATTTGCAACCCGGTCAATAAAAAAGAGCGACAGAACCTTTATTCCTTTTGGTTTTAATTTTAATTCTTTCTTTAAATGTTCTTCTATGGTTTTGCGCATCTGGAATTTCATCAGCTCATCGGTCAGGATTCCTTGTACCGCTCCTTTGTAAAGGATATTTCCGTTCGAGAGTGTTATACACCCATTTGCAGCATCAATCTCTTCAATTATATAACCGTTTCGATAGACTTCTCTTTCATTGGAGAGAATATATAAATCATCTCCTGCCCTAACATTGATGGCCTTCTTTGACACACCATTCAGGGTGTTTATGTTTATGAATATTTTTGCTGTTACCTTGGTCTTAGCAGCAGTAATACTCTCAACTGAAATAAAAGCATCGTTAGAAGAATTTTCTTCGATAACTGAGTCTACTTCAATCTGTTTTACCAATCCTAAATCATAGGCCACTACAGGATTCAGATTATAAATCAGATTATATAGGTTGCGATGGGTTGCGGAATAACGTAACGTGAAAAGCGGATGGAGATTCTCAATCGCTTTCTTGCGTTTGTCGGTCTCCATATTTTGAGGCTCATCTACAATCACAATGGGATTCGCTGCACGGATAAACTCAACAGGGATCTGTCCGTTCAAACGGTCGTTCGGTTTATTGATAATATTCTCATCCTTAGCGAAAGAATCAATATTGATAATTATAATTTCAATATTATTACCTGTTGCAAACCCTCGTAATGATGATATTTTTGTGCTATCGTACACACGAAAATTCACAGGAACATTATCATATAAATTCTGGAAATGCTCATGGGTAATTTCCAAATTTTTAAGAACACCCTCTCGTATAGCAACAGAAGGAACGACAATTACAAATTTTTTAAAAGCATATTGTTTGTATAGTTCATATATGGTACGGAGATACACATAGGTTTTTCCTGTTCCTGTCTCCATCTCAACCGAAAAGTTCATTCCTTCTAAAAATTTAGATATTGGAATTTGATTTTCACTCTGCACTATTTGCAGATTATTTAAAATCTGATCTTCGGAAAGTATTAAACGATTGGCAATACCATCAATAAAATTCAATGCATTATCTTCTTTTACCCCAAATTCCAGAGTAGAATAATCGATTGGCTGCCCCTCGAAGAGTCGGATAACCGAACTTATCGCATCAAGTTGATACTGAAGATTGGACTCGAAATGAAGTTTCATCTACTTTAAATTATAAGTTCTCAAACTGTCAGGAATGGCAGGAACACCATATCTTCCCAAAAATGCTATATACCTTTGTCTTAATTGATGGATATAGGGTGAATTAAGTTTAAACTCTGTCCGATATTCCTTTATTTCATTTTTATTCTTAGATACAAATGCTGATATAAAATTAATCAAAGCAACTGCATCATACTGTTGAATATCAAATGGAAACGAAGGTAATATATGTCGACTTATAATGCCATTATTAAATATCGATTTTACTGACTTCTGATCTTTGATAAATTTCTTTTTCTTCTCATCCTGATATTCCTTTGACTTATCCTTCATAATAATCAAGAATTCATAAAATTCTTTTTCTGTATCTGTAATATCGCACTCTGGAGTTATTAAAAGACCATATTCGTTATCATCAAATTTAAATATATCTCCTGTCATTATTGGAGCATTTTCATTCAATTTTGAATAAAAAATTCTATAATACAAACGTGCAGCACTCTCTTCTGTTGATCCATTAACAGGATTTTGATCTTTTTCTAATATTTCTCGAAGAACTGTATCTTGAATCAAAGATTCATTTAAAACATTGTGAAATATATTTATCACCTCAGAAACAGGGTCTGATTTATCTTCCTTCGCAGTGTCCTTAATCTCACTTATCCAATTTGGATCTGCTTGTTCCAATTCAGAAAAAATCGTCTGGACTGATTGATTTATACTTTGACTCCAGATAAATGGAATTTCCATATGTTTATTCTTATCTTCGAAAGAGGCTATTTCGCTACAAATCTTTGCAAATTCTTGCTCTTCATCAAAATCACTTGCTTTCTTCTCGAAATAAATCTTTTCAGTTCCAAATATCCCTTTTAATTCTTCTTGAAGTTCATTTGCCAACTCTTCTCTCGAATATATATACACAAGAGAATATATTTTTTTACTCCTTAAAATATCTAACGGATTCTCATTCATTTCCGGCATCTCCTCATCTTCGCTTGGTTTCTTAAAAGTCCAATCGAGTAGTAAGGCTCGAAAAGTGGAAATAGATGATATCGTTTTCTCAAGATCTGATATATTTGTTATTGGAAGGATAGAATAGTCAAGGCTCCTATTAAATTTTTGAAAAAGTTTATTCTCATATGTTCCATCATTCAAGACATCGTCATCAGCATATAATATTACACCATTCATTATTTATCCTCCTCATTAAATTTAATAATAAAGTTTGCTCCTGAAAGGATTTTATCTTTGGGGTTCTCTAAAACTGCTATCTCAGCATTGATTCTTAATAAAAGTTCCCTGACAATATACAGTCCCAACCCTCGACCATTCGATTTCATGGAGAAGAATTCTTCGAAAACTAAGGGAGCAATATCCTCTCTTATTCCAGAACCATTATCAGCAACGATAATGGTTTTTTCGGATGAATTAATCAAAAAATGTAATTGTTTATTAGGTGTTCCTGATTTATTCAACCAATAGATAGAATTATCCACAAGGTTAATTAATACCTGTAAAATTAATCCCGCATTGGTTTTGATAAATAAATCCCCAATTGATTGCTTGATGTCATGCGATATTTTTCCATCAATATCATTTCTGAAGTACTTAATAACTTTGGCTATGCTATCAGATATAGAGATTTCTTTTATGGTTTTTCTCTGAATCTTGAAAAGCGGTTGAATCAACTGCATATCATCATACACAATCTCTGTACTTTCATCCAATTCGGATAATATAGATAATAATTCTTCTCGCTGATAATCATTCTTCTCTACCTTTTTCCTAAAATCTTTGATATTTTGCCTCATTAAAGAGAGAAGCCTTAAAGAATCGTGAGAAGATTTTTCCACTGCCATGCCTAAGCCAGCTAAATCTTCTACCGTTTCCATACGTCCTTCCATAACAGATAAATGTTTTTGATACGTGTCTATAAATTTATTTGCAAGGGATAATGTTTTTGTATCGTTTATTTTAGTCAATGACTTCTGCAATTGATCAAAAGAATCCTGCAGAAAACTCTTTGATTTGTTTAACAACGTCTTTCTTTGAATTTCCCCTTTAAGCTTATCTATTTTTATTTCTGTATTAAATATTTCTGTTACTGCAGTAACTAAATTGGTGAAGTCATCAAATCGTCCGCCATTGTTTACAATCCCTTGTCTGTTGGACGCATCCTTCAAATCGGGATTATTTTCCTGACTAATATAAATAAAGCCAGTTAAATCATTGTAGCTAATAAATTGGCCTGCCCTAAAAGTAGAACGAAGTTTATCTAAGTTTAACCAGTCTATCCCTTTTTCTCCATATGGATAAACACGAACCCCATCCCTCAACACGAATACGAAATTTTCCTTGATAAAAGTCTTTAGATCTTCGTTTAGAATAGTTTTGTCTGGTTTTTTCAAATCAAAGGCATAAAATGTGAAACTAAAAGGGCCACATTTCGGTTTCCGTCCATTATCGATGAACCATTTTAGTCCGACTAAAGAGTAGTTATTATTGTCTAAATCATTCTGATCAAATAAATCAATAGTTTTATCTATTTTACGCAAGGGAACTGTTGATTTATACTTAAAATCCAAAACTCCATCATTATCAACCTTTCCTATCATTGTAAATTGCGCCCGTTCTATGACGTCTTTGAAAGTCATTACATCCTCTCTCGTATATAATTTACCCTCTTTATACAAATCAACATTAAAGTCACTTATAAAGCTAACACCTAAATTTTTGGCATTATCATCAACAGGAGGTATTAAACGTTGTATATTTTTATATAATTCCTCAAAATCTCTCTCTGTCCATTGCTCCCTCAGATTATATATTCTAATAATCGTACCTGATTTTGACGTTATTACTTCAGGAGGATCATTTACATACCAATTATTTGAAACATCTTCTAGCAATTTATATTCTGTAGCTCGTTGATTAAACAAATTACTATTTTCCGGATTAAATTCAGAAAAATTCATCTCTAACTTAATCTCATTTTCATTTTCTGCTTTTGTATATAAATGAATTTTCTCTCCTAACTTATGGATTGCAAATCTCCCTATACCTTTTTCACCTTGAATAATTCTTCCAAGAGGTGTTCTTAATTGTTTATTCTTCTTCTTATCTAATTTATTAGGCGTTGCGGGTCTTAACCAGACATTCTGAATAATATCCAATGACATCCCTACACCATTATCCTCTATTTCAATATAAGCCTGGTCTTCAATCGGCAAATCATTATAATTAACATTTTGCATATTTATGAACCTGACTTTTACCGACTTGGCATCTGCATCATAGCTATTCTTTATTATTTCAATTACAGCGACTTTCTTGTCTGTAATCAGTTGGTCTCCAATAATATTCATAAGCCTTGCATAAGGCCTAAAGGGCATACTATCCTGTTGTATTATAGCCATATATTTATTTCTTTAAAATCAAAATATACTCCTCAGGATATACCAACTTACTATTCTTATTATCTAATGTAGTAAATTTCCCTGTTGTTTTATCACGTATAGCCGGAATGAGTTTGTACGGAATACTCCTTTTTATTATTTTCTCTTCTGAAAATCCCACATCTATGAGCATTTCAAAAAATACTTCTGCAGATTTAATTTTAACCCCTTTAAACATCGTATTTCCAATTACAATACAAGCGTGTCCCCCGGGTTTAAGAATTCGGAACATTTCCTTACCCACATGATACATATCATTAAAATAATTGGCGACTTCACATGCTTTCCTTTTTTCCTTTACAACCAAATCATCAATAATTTCTTGTCCTATACTACTAGTTGTCTCCGTCACTTGGCTGTTTGAATAAAAAGTTCCAATGAACTCTTTTCGAAATAGAGATAAGTTTTCTATATAATCAAACCAATACCCTGTTAGCTGATGTATATCGGCATATTCATAAGACGTAACATAGGGAGGAGAAGTAATAATCGTACCAATTGTATCACTAGGTAGTGAAGTATTTCTTGCATCTTGTAATTTTATTTGGCATGATGTATTCAGAAAACCCTTACTATGCAGTTCTTTATAATAGCTTGCATTTTGCTTGATCATTTTTTTACAGTGTAGCTTAAAAGCCTCAAAAGGTTCTGAAGGGATTTTATTCGAATCAATCTGGGGTTTTGTACTCGATTGTAACCAACGAGAAGAGTTTTTCAATATATTTGATAAACATACCAGAAAGAAATCCCTAAAGTCAGTCTCATCTATATCAGAAATTACTTTATACAAAAAAGCTATTTTTACTTTCTCTTGTGGTCGAAACCAATAATCAATTCGTTCGTGAGTCTCATTATACCGAAAATCGGCATCATTGAAGGTGTCAAAAACATTTAGGAGATTCTCATAGGCTATGTGCAAATCCATCGGAAGTAATGGACGAATTTTAACTTGAGTAATTAATTTTGCAACAGGATTAATATCAACTCCTATCGACGGTTTCCCATGAATTTTTGCCTCAACAAGTGTAGTTCCACATCCGGCAAAAATATCAGCAATCATACTGTCATCAATTGCATACTCCTCAATTAGTTTTTTCACAATATTCGGCAAAAACTTTGCCGGATATCTATGATACCCATGCGTCCATTGTTCAGTAGAACGTACATTTTTAAAACACCATCTTTCATCTACTTCAATATGATCAAAGTCTACTTTTTCAAATATCTCTTTCATAATCATATCGTTTTAAATTCCACCCCTGCATCTTTCATTTGCAGGGCGGTATTGGTTTTAAGTTGGTCGTTTCCATTGAAAATACGGTCAAGAGCAATAACTTTTTTAGGGTATTCGCTCAACACCTCCAAGATTATCTGTTCATTCACCTTTTCCAGAATAAATGCCAGTTCGTTGCTGTCAATTAAATAATAACCATCGTTATTTTCTACCCGACTGTTCAAGTCTTTCCCACTTTTCAGCAAAAGTTCATACACCATATCTTCAATTATCGCATTCTCTGCAATAGGGTCGATAAATAATTTTAGTTGGTCTGTTAATTCTTCGGAATTATGAAGTGGGGATTGTCTCCATTGCTTGAAGTTGCTCACGGATAGCTTGAATACTTTAAAACCAGTATCCAATTTTATCTCTTCATTTGATTTGTCGAAATCAAGTTTTTCTTTATTTTTCCGGTTTTCTTCGGCAATTTCACTCTGTATTTTTTTCCCGGCACGGCGGATACGTTCTTTGGCAATATCGGCTATTGTATTATAACCAGCTTTATATGCTTCACTTTTCTCTTCACAAGGTTCAGGCATTTGAACACAAATATACTTACGGTTACCGCCATCTTTATTGAGTTGCATTACGGCATGGGCCGTAGTAGCACTACCAGCGAAGAAATCAAGAATAATATCGTTTCCCCGACAATCTGTACCCTGTTTAATTAACTCTCCAATTAATGTCGTAGGTTTTGGAAAATCAAAGTATTTTGAATTAAATAACTCATCGATTTCCTTTGTCCCATCTCTTGTGTAAGTCTTTTCTCCAATTATTGAAGTAAAATTTGGCAGTTCAGAGTTCAACTCATTAAGGAAAACTTTCCTTCTCGGACGACCGTCCTTACTATCAGGCCATATAATCCTTTTTTCTTCAATCAATCTTGACATTGTTTTTTTATCGTATCTCCAACCTAACTTGGGTTTACCATAATTAATTCCAGTTTCAGGATTAATTAAATCATAATGACAGTTTGGTCTTAAATCCTCACCTAATAAACCAACCATATTACCACTTACCCAATCACCCCTCGAATCATTGTCAGGGTTTGCATATTGCTCTGTTTTTCTTTCAGATCCATTAAGTTTTCTTCCGTCATTATATTTTGAATAGCATAGTACATATTCATGATCAATAGATAATCCTGTAATATTTCTATTGTCTTTATTTTGCCTACTTTTCCAAATCAACTCTCCAACAAAATTTTCCTCTCCGAAAATCTCATTCATCAACAATCGGAGGTTATGGACTTCATTGTCGTCAATGGAAATGAAAATCACCCCATCTTCTTGCAACAAGTTTTTCGCTAAATAAAGGCGTGGCATCATCATATTGAGCCAATTACTATGGTATTGCCCATTCTCTCGACTGTTGCGTCGGAACATCCCTTCACTTGTCATATATCCTTCATCATCTTTATCTCCTACACGTTTTTGGTACTCTTCTTTAGTTTCCGAGAAACGGTCAGGATAAATAAAACTATCATTACCCGTATTGTATGGAGGATCAATGTATATCATTTTCACTTTGCCGAAATAACTTTTTTGCAATACTTTCAGCACCTCCAAATTTTCACCTTCGATAAAGATATTTTCAGTTCCATAGAAATCAACAGAGTCCTCTTCAACCGGAATGAGCGTTTGATAACTGGGTTCTTGCATTACACGGAATGCATCACTTTTACCAGCCCAGTTCAGCACATAGCGTTCATTGGAGAAATTAATATTCTCTCCGAGTGTTACCTTTAATTTTTCCCAATCAATTTTCCCTTCTGTAAAGACTTCGGGTAGTTGTTGCTTTAATTGGGTAATTATCACGTTATGAGGCGTTAGCGATTCTCCGTTCATTTCTAAAAAAATATAACAAGTCTATTCTACAAAATTAAGAATTATTTTCCAATTAAAAAGTATGAATCAAATCTTATAATAAAACATACATTTCAGAAAATCAGTAATATAAAACACAAAACAAATTTATTGCATAGTTACTATTTCATTTTGACATCCGATAAGTTCGATTTTCCCTCCAATCTTTCTCTCGCCTCCTGCAAACGCTCTTCCTGTTCAATAATTTTCGCTCGTTGTTTTATATTTTCCTCAAATGTTTCCACACTCTCACATAATTCTTGGATTTTCTTACTATTTCGATTGAAATGGAATATGCTATCTAAGAAAGCAAAATCTTCAGTGGTCACATATCCCTGCATTTGGATGTATCGGTATTTTAAATCGTTGTCTTTATAGGTAGCGATTTCTTTCCGCTGGCAGAATGCGGTGAAAAGAAGAAACAGGCACATGATGCACAATCCGATCACCCCGTAAAATATCTTATTGGAAGCAATACTGAAAATATGGTGATGCTCCGTTTTTACCGGTTTGCGGATTTCTTTAATGGTTTCATCCAGTTTGTAAGATAACTCGTTTATGGCGGATAAGTTCGTGATTTCGATTTTGGTCGGAACAGCTGTGTTTTTTTCGTTCCTGCTCTTTATAAGCTCTTTAATTTCTTCAAAAAGTGTATACACTTCATTTACATCTATATTTTTCATTTTCCTGTAATATTATAATGATGTTTTGTTGCATTATTGCATTGGTGCATTGAAGTATGGATTCATGACTTAATGAAGTATTGACTTACTGCACCGTGCAGGCTACATCTGCCGTCCATACCTGCGTTTCTTCTTTTTCTTCGGTTGCCGGTACAGGTATTCCTGATCGTCATTGTTTCCGCTTGCAGGCCGGATGTCAAACAGTCCTCCCAATGCCGATGTAACGGATTCGATGCCTGCCTGTAGCGTTGCCGATTGGGATTGTGCCTGATTCTGCTGCATGGATTGTCGGGCGTTCTGTTTCAGTTGGTAGTCGATTTTCGAGTAGCTGCACATCCTGTCCACTTTCGAGCCGTTGAACGTGTACTCTCCCTTTCTAAACTTTACTCCCTCTACGGTGCTGGTATCCCCTTTGGTTTTGAATTCCGTCTTAATTCCTGCCTTGTCAAGTTCCCGCATCAACTGTTTCCAGTCCTTGCATCTCGGAACGGATGCTTTAAGGGCATCGTATATCTCATATCTGGTCTTGTCCGGCTCACGCAGGCGATGCAGCTTCACATTTTCCTTGCCCGTGGAATAGTACAATCCGTACTTATGCGTCAATTCCTTGCAGATCTTCTCGCTCCGGTACCGGTCGTTACTGTCGGAAATGGTCTTGCCGTTATTGTCAACTCTGTTGAACACTAAATGGATATGCGGGTGTTCCCTGTCGAAATGCCTGGCAATGATATATTGCGTGTCGGTGATACCCATGCGTTTCATATAATCATGTGCAATCTTTACCATGACCTTGTTAGTTAGCTTCGCCTTGTCATGTGCAGAAAAATCGAGGGAGATATGCCCGACCGGTTTCGATACCCTGCCGTTCATTCCTGCCTGCGTTACAAAGCCGTCGATGACGGAAGATAGGCTTTTCAGGCGTAACCCATCCATGTCGAGTATCTGCGTTTTTTTCTTTTCATCGATGACGTATTTCACCACACCTTTGAAAGAACTGCCCTTTGTGATCTTAGCCATCATTCCGTATATCTTCTATCACGTTATCGATCATGCCGGCCAGATTGAGGTATTCGCTCCTTGCCTTGGTATATCCCGCTTCATTTGCCCTGCGTGCAATCTGGTTCAGGTTGTTCCCCATGCCGGACAGTTTGCGGATATGAGTGTTCAGTTCGGGGGTTAACCGGGAACGGATTACGCTCCGGGATATGGACTGCCGGATAAATTCGCTGCGGGTAATTCCCGCCGAATTGGCTTTTGTTTTGAGCGAAAGGTATTCCCTCGTGTCCAGTTTCACGCTGACCGTGTACCTGCGTTTTTCTCCCAATTTCTTGGCAGGTCGTCCTCCTCTTTTTATCGTATTCATACTTTTAATTTTTTATCATTATTTTCATTCCAGACCAGCGGGATTCCTTCTCCCTTTTTGGGGGAGCAAGTGGGTTTTGGTACTACCAAAACATAAACTTGCTACTCCAAAAAACATGATGCATCCCATTTTTTGCAGCATTAAATTCCCAGTCCTTTTTTTCGTTTTTGGATTGGCTTTTTTAGGGCTTGGCGGAGTTTCAAATGCTTCCCTGCGCACAAATATTCATTCAAATCCTTGTACCCTGAATAGTGGTGTGAGGAATCACGCACACGGTAACCCAGTTCCTTTTGCAGTTCCCTGAAAACGGTCATCCCTGCCTTGTCATTGTCAAGAAAGCAATACGTCTGATCGTAATCCGCCAATAATGGCAATGCTTTTTTCAGGTTTGCCGTGGAGTTGAGTATGATATTGTCGTGCCAGTTGGAACTCGGATATTCCGGATTGAGTTGCTGCCGTATAGTGAGCAGGGAAAGATAGTCCATAAAGCCTTCGAAAAGAAAACAGGTTTCCTTTCTATCGTCCTGCCGGATATGGGTGATGTCCTTGGGCGCTATGCAGCCTTTAAAAGAGGGGTTGCGTATTTCATACCCTCCCGCATCGTTGGCAAAACCGATGGCAAAGTACTCCCGTCCCCCGGTTTGATAATGTACCTCCCGGCAATGTTCCCTTGCGATGGTTAAATCAATCTTTCGGCTTTGCAGGTATTCCAACAGTCGGGGATGTTCCAACGGTTTTTCTTCTATCAGGATGATCCCGTTGTTCTTTTCAGGATTCCGATGAAAGGAAAAAGAACTATTTCGATCAGTGAGGGCAGAGCCAAACTTGTTTGAGCTATGCCGAGCGCAGAAATAGTCTAATTTTAATGAATGTTGTTCTTCTTTCACGGGCATGAATGAAAAGTTTCTCAATTGCTCAATTGCATCAATGAAAGGGCATCTATCCAGTTTCATCACCAGATCGATGATGCTTCCGCCTTCACCACTCCCGAAATCGTGCCATAGGTTCAGGTGGTAATCGACTTTGAAGCTCGGCGTGCGTTCGTCACGGAACGGGCTTCTGTACATTCCGTAACCGGAATATTCTTTTGCAGGATAAGTTCCCTGATTTTTCAGGTAATCCCGGATGGGTATGTTTTTTATATTGTCTGATTGCATATTTCTATTTTTTGTTGATTTGTTGTAGGGTTGGGATATTCTACAGTATTCCAATAAATTATAGGCTCAACATATACACAACAAACGACGTTTTCGTTGTTGATGGTTACCGACAATTTCGATTTTGTTGTATGATTGTTGTGGTTTTGTTGCAATTATGTTCTTTTTGATTGTTAATTAATTAGCGATGAAAAGAAAACATTACAACAGGATTTTATCCACCAAATTTTTTTCTATCTCCAAATACCGTCCTTTTCTTTTCATTGGATGTATCTCCCCGTCAAAACCAACCCAATAAAAAGTATAGTCGCTGTTACGGTCAGAACGAAGTCCCCAACTATCTTTCAAAATGCTTCGGATTTGAGAAATATCCGTTTTCAGTCCGGCATTCCGCATAATATCCAAAAAGTCTTTCGGACAACAATGAAATGTGTTTAGTTCGAGGCGTTCCATAACTTCGGCACAATAAGAAGCCATTTCAATCTCAACTTTACTCGAATTGTACTTCTTGATTTTATTCAAGGCGGGAGTTTCCAGTAATGACGGTTTAAACCACATGCGGGATTCGTTTTGTGTAGATAGCTTCCGGTTCATAAGAAAATGCAGGAAACAGGGAATTTCTTTTGTCATCAACTCTCTTAGAGAAGTTATATCTTTTTCAACCGGTTTGACTTTGCGAACCCAAAAACGAATTTCTTCTTTCGGAATAATAATCGGATTCTTTTCGTTATTGGAACAAAGAACGAACTTGGCAAAGAATTCAATCTCCCGGCGGTCTTTTCCCTTGGCCTCGATTTTATAGTCGCCTGCGGTTGATAAGTTTTTTATCTTTTCGGTGTCTTCCATCTTATTCAGAAGAAGTTCATCGACCAGAACCAGCAAACGATTTGCCCAATCGGCATTGAACTGACTTTTAAAATCCTCATTCGTATTGAATGTGGCATTCTTCCCAAAAATTATTTTCAAAAATCGCAGGAACGTTGTTTTGCCTGTTTCCCTTTCATTGGAAACCAGTAAAAGAATGGGAAGCATCTGTGTTGGCCGGGTATACAAAAGTTGAATATAGTCCAACCCCAACTCTATCTGTTCTTCAAAAATATGTTCCAGAAATAGCCGGATATAAGGAAAATGCCCCTCACAAGGCGTATGGTTGATAGGTTCGTATTGGTTAAGAAAGGTTCCATAAATCTGTTGGTAGTTTATATGACTCGGGATAATGCAAAAGCCATCGTATTTCTCAATTTCGGGGAGATTATTCTTTCCATAATCTTGCCGAAGGGCCTCATAACTCCAGAGGATTTTCT
>ENA-UOOK01004592-UOOK01004592.1-fermentation-metagenome-genome-assembly--contig:-NODE-4592-length-14644-cov-18.292481_pt1 | contig 14644 bp, 8 predicted proteins | sample MGYA00245777_ERZ724023 | MGnify/ENA primary metagenome ERZ724023 (study PRJEB28704, sample SAMN03018312) | fermentation metagenome | biome: anthropogenic terrestrial biome; feature: soil; material...
CGAAAACAAAAGCCGAGCTCGAAAAAGCAAAGGTGCAAATAGAGGTCTATAAAAGTGTGGTGCAAAAGTAAATAAAGAAAGCGGTAATTTCTCCTTTATAGGTTTATTCGTTGCGGAAAGGGCATACCGGTAAGCCCCCAACGCTGTATACCATTCGGGTTAATTAATTACCGATAAGTATTGTTCCGTTTGAGATTTCTTATAAAACATCCGGATTCTCCAGATCAACTCTTGTACGGAAACGACTTCAAAAGAATCGTTTAATTTATTCATGCAAAGCTTGGCGGCGCTTGCTCCTTTCAGTGTTCCGCCGCTGTTTTCCGCCAATTCGTCATTCGAAGCGCCGATATCTTTGAAATTGCTCCACGCATGGACGGATATCAGGGAAAACGAATTCTCTTTCGTCTCCGATTTCAGTTTGTTCGCGATGTAGGTCGGAGTTCCTTCTCGGCTGTGATTCTGATTTCCGTGATTCCACAGCGAGTATTTTACGGTGATTACCGGAATGTCGAACCCGTTTTTGTTTTTTATCCAAAAAATGTCTCCTTCTCCGCCGGCATAAGGCGAATATTGAATCGCTACAATTCCCTCTAACTGATCGTTTGCCTGAACGAAGGCTTCGAATCCTTTCTTGGCTTCAGAAGAATGGACATCATGCGCGATTAATCCGAGTACTTTAATGCGATGTTGGCGCATGTGGGCAGCTACTTTCGTGGCGAGGGAAGTCAATGCCTCTTCGCGATTAGTTTCAATGCCATAATTATCGACGTAAGAATATCCTCCACCCAATGATTCGATCAATGTCTTGCTATTGTTCTGTATATCCATGATATTCTGAAATTGAGCAGGCGAAATCATGGCTAAATTACCGACCGGTATGCCGAATCCCATTTTTGTGTTATTTCCATCGGGATTCAGATAATATTTATCTACAAAATCGTTGAGCATCCATTGAACATTATCTCCATCCGTAAGATAGAATGAAATAAAGTTCTTTTTCTTGTCAAAATCAATTGAGAAGGGATTTTTTACATTGGCTAAGGACGATGTTTGGCGGCTCTTATACAACAGCGACATAAGGGGAATATTATACGCCCAGTCGGAAGGTATCCAAACATGCCCTTTTCGGGAAGCCCTATTCACGAATAAGTCTTCGCTTACGCCTTGTTCCCATCCGAGAATCGGCGCTCCCGGTTCCAGCCAGGAAATCACATCTTCAAAAATATCCAGATTTTGCCCTGACGACGGATTCCCTTTTTGTTTATTAATATTCAGAACGAAGAGGTCGTTTTTAATAGAAAAGTCTCTCAATTCGCCGGTTTGTACGGGCATTATCACTAACGCTTTGTTGCTGCATTTGTCTTTAAATTCACGCCAAGCGTCTCTTGTCGTTTTATAACGGGCATCATACTGCATCGTATATCCGGCTTTATCATATTTGGCTTTGTCCCTGATATCTATCACAATCGAATTATATACATGTGCTGCTACAGAGGCTACCGTATTGCTTTCGGGGTTATTTTCCACATCTGTCAGGACATATCCGTCGAACAGGTCTTTTACTTGAATGAGAATGCCATCGCTTGGTTCATAATTATTTTGTGCAAGTTCGGCGCCAGTTTGTTGCCCCTGTTCGCTGATACCCATTTGATGAAGTGCTTCCAATGATCGTTGATAGGACTTCCGGTTTTCATGATCACACATCCACATTCCTATTTCACTTTTCCCTTCTTCTACCGCCCGATTTACTAATCCGCTAATGGATTGGCATAATAGATGATATTGGAGCCCTTCTTTTTCTTCGGACTTTCCAAGTTCGTTTCGGGAAGTGTTTCCTAAAACGCCTACACAACTCCAATATTTTTTTGGCTTGGTTTGCATTTGAGGAAGGGTATATTGCCCGAGATCTGCTATCGGATCGTATTTTGCAAGATATGCTCCCCGTTCTTTTTCAATATCTACCGTTGTTTCGGGGGCCTTTGTCTCTTCCGGAGTATTGTCTTTATTGCATGCCATCAGAAAAAGCAGGCATAGAAATAATAACGACTGTTTCATTTGAATTTTTTAGCGACGTTTTCTTCTTTTACCATTCAATATTGATCTCTATTCCTTCGGGGTTATTTTCGAAAGACAAGAAAGCTGTTTTACTCGTTTCATCCCAATTCCAGTCCAATTCGGTCAATTTATTTCGATTGCTATCGTATAGGTTCCATTCCTTGGGTCGAGCAGGCAATAAAACACGCATGACATTGGTTGTATTTACCGGGCTTTTTGTAAGGAAAGAGTATTGGTTGCGCAAAACATTTTCATTATATACCCGGGAAGCGGAAGCAAGTACCTGAGGGCGCTTCGGATTATCCACTCGGCTAAGATTCAACAGGAAAGATTGTTCTCCGGGATAAACCGTCTTTTCATTCACAACAGGTAGTTGGGGATCAAAAAGATCGATAAATAATCCTTTCAAAACATAGGGTTGCTTACTCACGCTTTCATCCAAAACAGAAATTATTTCATACATTCCTCGTGTGAGAGTGAAATTATTTTTGAATTCGAGCGTATTTCCTTTTTTTTCGTATATGTTTTTTACAGTGGTAATCAGATGGTCATCATTGTTATTTTCTAATACAAATTCTTTAGGGTCTTTACGAATAACATATATGCTCCCCTTTCCATATCTATATTCAGCTTCAGGAGCAAAGAAGGGCATATTCATTAGCTTGAACAAATGATCGGAAGCTCTTTCATATTGGTTGTCCTTTGTATTCCACCATTCGCGTACGGTTTGAAAAGGGTCATCGTCCTTTCCGCAATAGATCAAGACCCCACCCGATTTTACCCAATCGGCAATATATTTATGAGATTTCGAAGAATCCGGTTTCATGTTAGAGTAAGACATAATCAACACTTTAAGGCCTTTCCATGTTCCCGGATAGGAAACGTTTTCGATATGAAGAATCTTTACAGGAACACCTCTTTTCAGAAAAGGCAAAGCTTGGCCATAGAAATTTGATAATTGAGGATCTTCGTAGCCATCATGAGTTGGGAAACGTTGAAACATTAATGAGTTTGCCATTAATACCCCAATTCCATGGGAACCGCTCACTCTATTCTCCGATTCAGGCATCGAATTCAATGAATTAATCATTATCTGCATCTGCGTAGAATAGGGGCGGGGAATTTTCTCTTTTTCTTCGCTGTTCGGATTCTTATATAATCCTTCGTAAATACGTTCCGGCCAGGGCATGACTTCGTAATCAGCGATATTTGGATAAAGTAATTGTGCGGAGAAAGTCGCTTGATAATTTTTTTTATAGTCCCCCCAATCCCGAGCCCGATCTTCGATAGGGTCGGTCAAAAAGAACATTTTGCGTCCGGTGGGGGCAGTCATCGATTCCATTGATCCATATTCCAGAAAAGCTGTTTCGAAAACGCGTTCTTTTACAACTCCATTATAATAATTCGGTTCGCGTGATGTACCTGTCCAGACTTGAGCAATATATCCGTCCATGGAAGGAAGCGATGCCAGACTTGCCTCAGGGCTGACTATCTGCCATTGTGAATAATTTACCAGCGAATGGGTAGGTACGTAACAGCGTACGTTCATTCCTTTACTTTTTCCATATTCCTTGGCAAACGAAAAGCAGTCATCCAAGGCTTTATAGTATAAATGATACTTTAATTTGTTGGACAGATAGGTGTTTTCGGGAGATTCGTGCTGAGGCCGCCAGTTAAAGCCGTAATAGTCTTTCCATTCTCTTTTAAACGCTTCACTGTATCCGGCGCGCGCCCAAAACTCAGGTTCCTCCAAATAAATAGCGTCGATACCGGCATCAATTACTTTTTTTATGTGCTCTTCCTTCATATATCGGATGAAGTTTTCGGAGGGGACAATATAGGGAACCATGTGTCCGTGCCATATCGTATCTCCTTGCCTGGTTACTTGTCCTTCATCGAGATGCCACTTGCCATCCCATTTTCCGGTAAAATAATCCTGATATTCGCCCCATGCTATTCCGGTCATGAAATGGGTGTCATATCCTCTGTCTTTCCACGATTTGACCCTTTCTTCGAAGCGGAGGTCCGTCCTATCGTTTGCTCCATAGACAATTGCCGCGTCTGCTCTGACATCTATGGAAGGTTTCCAATGAGCGGATGTTTGAAAAACTGTTTTTTCCCTTCCTTCTGTAGTACTTATTTTATGGTTGAGACTGCTACACGATAATAATAAGAAGAGCAGGGGAACTCCAAAATTGTAATATTTGAATTTTTTCTTCATTAAAGGATAAAAATAAAAAGAATAATAACGTATAAAAATAGTTTTTTTTGTCGAGAATTTTTTAAAATACTGTGTCAAAAGAATTACCTGCTGCCAAAAACCGAGAGTCCTAAAAATAGTTAGTCCTATTCCTTCATCAACACAAGGAAGAGATAACCTTTTGACACAGTTTTTTTATTTATTCAAGCATTATCCATTCGTGTTTGCCTTTTACGGCAGCGGAATATTTACCGGTTAGGTCCTTGATGCTTTGTTCATCTTCAACAGTCGAGTTGAAATCCCAGCCGCATACTAAATCTTCTTCTTGGCCGGTGACGAGAATTTCTTTATTCATGAGTCTTTTGATTTCGTCACCCGATTTAGCGGTTTTCCAGATATGAAAATCCTTGATGTAACCTTCTGCTTGACGGTCTTGATTGCCGTTCTTATTGAATTGAATAAAAGCGGTCATGGCTTTGCCTTTATCATCGGCAGCATTGTAATAGACTGATCCCGGATTGTTGTTTATTTGAGTCTTTTTGAGTTCGCCGTCTATATAATACTTTATAACAACAGGATTATTGCCCTCTTTCGATCCATCCACGCCAGCATCGCTATATACGGCCGCTACATGTCTCCATTTGTTCAAATCTCTAAAGCCGTCACCCGGCTCCCAAAGATTATAATCGTTCAATCCGTAGGATATTCGCATGTAATCGTTGTTGAAATGGTTGATCATCCATCCTTTACGGTATCGAGGCTCGTCTCCGTCCTCCAAATAAGTGGAAACAATTGTTCCAAATCCCGAAGTCGTACTTAACTTAACCCATAATTCTACAGTAAACGATTGATTTCCATCGGTGCCAAAGCGCGAAAATGCCGGGCTTGTTCCGAAATCGATATAACCTCCTTCTTTGCCGTTGACATACAGTTCGGCCGGGAACAATTGCGTTTCTGTTCGAATTGTCGATTTGAAATTTTCGATGGCTGTCACAACCCTCGAAGTTGCCTCCTCTATTTCAGAATCTGAAACATTTATTCCATCATTCATCTTCATGATAAGCCGGCCGATTACTGCCATCGCATCATCCAGTATTTGTTTGCTTTCTTCCGGATACTGTCCTTTAACTGTTCCGTAACGAGAATTATCTCTTAATTCTTTCAGTTGGGTTAGATTTTCGCCCAACTTTTCGATTTTGGGATTGCCTTCTCTAATGATATCATTCTTTTCTTCCACACAAGAAAAGAATAAAATCGAAACGGTTAAGAGAATAAAAGCAATTCTTTGTATTATATTATTTGTACTTTTCATATGTCTTTTTCTATTTTGAGTGAATATTTTTAATAACGTAAATTAATCTACAATTCTGTCAGATTTTTACGCCCCTTTTTTAATAAACCTTTTCCGTTATTTCGTTTTAGGAGGAATAACCTGCATGATTGCGGGTGCGCCGCTGACATCATAGACTTCCAGTACGCCCGTAGGGCATGCCGTATTAAAATTTTTATAAGTGAGATTCCTGGAATCTCTGTTTGCCCATGCCTTATTTGCATTGTAACGCATCCAGTCAAGATATTGGGTCTGCCCCCCGTCTTCTATCAGTCGAATAATGTATTGAGCGAAGATAGCTGTGTAGATACCTTGTTCAATTCCAGTTTCGAAAGGCAACACCCCCTTACTATCCGACATTTTATTCTTTGTATAATCAGCTGCCAATATAGCGTCATTTAAAAATTTCTCTTCCTTTGTCTGTTTATACAACATTACAGCCGCTCCGATACAAGTACCTTGATTATAAACATGAGTTTTCCAATTGGGAGTGCCTTCACCGTGTCTCGAATCCGCAACGGCTCCCGTTTTTTTATCGAACAAGTTATTGCGCGACCAATCATAGATTTCCTTCGCTTTGTTAAGATAATCTTCGTTTTGGGTGATATTATAGAGCGTCATGGCTGCAATGACGGTCGGGTAGTTTATGCAAGCCATTTTTCCCATTGTTTTGGCGGGGGTTCCTATTGGGTTTTGTTGATCCCAAGCCCAATACATTCCTCCTCTTTCGACATCATAGCTACCATTGTCGCCTACCACCTTCGATCCCGACCATACTCTTTCAAATCCTGTTTGAGAGTAAGTCAGGAATTTTTGCTCGCCAGTCAATTCATAGGCTCTTGCAAATGAAATAACCCACCACATAATATCATCGTAAATAAACCAAACAACGCCATTGTCCCAGTTATATTTATCATAATAATTGTAGCAACCCTCATAAAAATTATGTACCAATGCCAAGTATTGCTGATCGTTTGTTTTTTTATAGGCGTTCATCAACATGTCCCAATAAATAGCTTGAGTCCAGATTGCCGCTACACCTTTTTTGTCGGAAGTATGAAAATACAACTGTTTGTTTACATCGAAAAAGTATGTATTAAAAGCGTCGATAGCCGTGATAGCATCCTGCGAGGAAAATTCTTTCAGTTCGATGGGACGCCCGGTTGTTTCTTCCAATACTTCTTTTCCCGAACAATTAACGGTAAGGAACAAAAATGATAAAATAAAGAATGATTTACTATTCATCATAAAACGAAATAAATTGATTTAAAAGGATGTAAGGATTATGAATAGAGATCGGAACCTCTATTCATAATATCTGTTTTTTTACCACCCCGGATTTTGTACCAGTTCTTTGTTTATCGTTCGATCTTTTAAAGGAAGAGGAAAAAAATAATTTTTCTTTTCGAAATATCGATCTTCCACTTTTGTACGTACAAAGAATTCTTCTCCGTTTTTATTGATATTCATGCCGTGGATAGCTTTTCCTTGACTTTCTTCCGCTATACACCATCTTCTTAAGTCGAAGTAGCGATTGTTTTCGAATGCCAATTCAACGCGACGCTCATCCCTGATAGCTTGACGCATATTTGCTGGTATTGGAAGTTGTCCAGCACCGCCTCCATATTGAGGAATACCCGCTCTTTCTCTAATAAGGTTCAAATATTTGAGAATATCAGGGCTGCCCGGATTGCTTTCGTGTAAAGCTTCGGCATAGTCCAAATATATCTGTGCCATGCGAAGCATGATGGATACCCGGTCGTTATTCGACCATACGGTTGTTGGAGCGGATTTACGCACTACATATCCCGTTTTGGAATAGTCATTAGCATTACCAGTACCGCGGCCTGAATTTCCGGTGTATTGAAGTCCCGTATAAACGTCTCCTGAACCCGTATAAAGCCATTTCTGTCCGTCGAAAGTAATGTCTGCATAAAAGCGGGGTTCTCTATTAACCCAAGCGTTCCAAACACCTTTGGGGGCTAATACACGTCCTGTAACAGGGTCTTTGTAGTCTTCGGTCGAGAATCCCTCTTCTGTATACCCGGAAGTAGAATTAATAATGGGGGTTTTCTCATCAGATTGATATCCTGAAATAGGTTTTAAGCCATTAGCCATAAAATATGCATCAACAGCTTCCTGGGTGGCGGCCATCCCGCCGGAACACCGAACTCCATCGGCATAACCGAAGTGTTTGGGTGTTCTATTGTAATGCATGGTGCTGGCATTCCCTTGTCTATTAAACCAAATCATTTCGGCTGCTGAAGTTGTTCCGCTAAAATTAGTCAATTCGGAAGTCGCACCTCTCACTGCTTCACGATAGGAAAGATACGGGTCAAGCTTCCCGTCGGTATATTTACGCGTCAAATCATATCCTTTACCCACATAATCGTCGATGAAACTTCTCGCTTCAGTTGCCGCATTCTCCCAAAGTTGCCGCTTTTGCTCCTGTGTATAGGACGGAAATAATTTTTTACCGTCATTATTCGTCAAAGACGCATAAAAATCATTGGTTCCGTTAAATAAATCGCTTGCAGCCAGCATTCTTGTTTGGATTTTAAATACTCTTGCAATGGCTTGGTCTATATGCCCCAATCCTTTATCGGCAGAAGTGACGGTTTCCGAAGAGTTTTGTTTAATATTTACTTGAAGGCCATTATTAATGGCGATATCCAATTCGGATAAAATATAGGCAACCACTTCTTCCACGCTATTGCGAGGCGTGTTTAGTTCGCTGAGCGGAGCTTGTTCCGAAATGGAATTTTCAATGATAGGTACCGGTCCATATAATCTTAAAAGATAATAGTAATAAATCGCTCTTACAGCTCTTGCTTCAGCTATCCATTGTTCCAAATCGCCCGGTTCAAGAACTTTGCAGATATGTATGTTTTCTATAAAGGAGGTTGCTGCTCGGATGCCTTTATACCACTTATTCCAGTAATCATATACAAATCCGGTTTCACCGTTCAATGAGCCGTTATTGATGTTTTGCGCTCCATTGAAATCCCAAATGAATTCCGCGTCATCACATCCTGCATTCCATGCTCCGGAAGTGCCGTTCGCTCCTCCCGAGGCAGTCCATCGGTCTTCAAATTCCGCAGGCATAGAAGAATAGACGGTTGCTAGGTTGTCCAATACTCCATTGCGGGTTTCGTAAACTTTCTCTAATGTAACGATATCGGAAGGCACTTGATTCAGATAATCACTACAAGAACTGATTGTTAAAAACGTCAGTGCGAGACCTATAATGTTTATATATATATTGTTATTCATATGCTGTTTATGCTTTAATCATATATTTATTAAAAACTAAATGTTACTCCGACGGTAAAAGACGTCGTGTTTGGATATTTCGTTCCATTGTCGGTATTCAATTCCGGATCCCATAATTTCCATTTGGAGAACGTAAATAAATTCATCCCCATCATATAAACACTGGCGTTATTTACATTCGCTTTTTCGCACCAAGTTTTGGGGAGTTTATAAGATAATTGGAGCGTTTTTAGCCGGAAAAAACTCATGTCTTTGAGCCACCATGTGCTGTTTTCAAAATTGTTTTGGTTTCCCAATGCATCGTTTCCGTAAGCGAGTCTGGGATAGAAAGCATCTTGTTTGGGATTATCTTGCGACCAGCGATCCGTAATATTGCTGTAAACTGCTCCGACACCGGCATCATTAAACGGCCGCACAATGCCGCCTATAAAACGATTTGCTTTGCCTGTACCTTGAAACAGAACCCCTAAAGAGAAGCGTTTGTAATCCAGATTGAATCCGAATCCATAGTTTAGGATAGGTACATCGCCATTTCCCAACCACGATTTATCATTATCATCTATCTTACCGTCCTCATTCATATCTTTATACATCATATCACCGGCCTTCACATCTGTCAATCCTACTTTTGGAGGAGTAGGAAATGGTTGCGGAGTGTTTGCTCTTTCCGATGCGGGCAAGGCATACCAAGCATTGATTAAATCAATGTCGGTTTGCGTATATAACCCGAGCGCTTCATATCCTTCGATAGAAGTAAGGCTGAATCCTTTTCTGTTTCTCCATGCATATTCCCGTAAAGGTTGATCGTCATCCACCCATTCCGGATCAGCATAGGTCATATTGCCTCTCAACGTTATAGCCCAGTCGTTATTAATTCGTTTAAAATATTCGATGTTTCCATCGAATCCTAATGTTTTTGTTTCTCCTACATTACCATAAGGAACGGATTGGAATCCAGCGTATCCGGGAAGAGAATTGTTGCGTAATAACAAAATGTCAGTTCTGTTTTCTTTAAATAAATCGAAAGTCACATTTAGATCATCTTTAAAGAATTTTAGGTCGAATCCTAAGTCTTGTTTGGTTGCTACCTCCCAACCTAAATCCGTGCGCGGATTCGATATTACAACCCCACTTCGGCCGTTTGTACCGAATGAATAACCGTAGTCATTGTTCCATCCGTATTGTTCTATATACATGAACCTTCTATCTCCTAAATTGGTTCCCGTTCGACTATTACCTACTTTACCGTACGTATACCGTATCTTGAAAAACGAAAAAACATCTTTAATCGGATCCCAAAAAGGTTCGCTTGACGGAACCCACCCTGCACCAATTGCAGGAAAAGTACCAAAGCGTTTGGTTTTAGGAAAGTTCTCGCCGCCGTTATATCCTATATTGAATTCTGCGAAATACCGGTCTTTAAGGGCATAGGTAGCCCTTCCGGCAAATCCTTGCACTCTGAAAGGAATGGATTGTATAATATTATTTGCTTCGTTATAGGTCCTGCTTTCTTGTGTGTAAATCGCCATAGCACTCACTCGGTGATCTTCTCCGAAAAGTCTTTCCCAGTTGAGGGAAGCTTCAAAATAATCTTTTTGTTGTCCCTCGAAAGACTTGCCGAAAGACAAAGCCGTCGATCCCGAATTCCAAGTAGGAATTAATATAGGTTTTCCTTGTTCATCATAAGGATTGCTTCTATCTTTGAAATAGTACGTGTTTTCGCGCTTTTCATACCATCTTTCGCGGGTTGTTACGGCATCGAAAGCGAACATGGATGTAAGACTGAGGCCTTTTAATAAAAAGTCCAAATCTTGAGTTATCCGAACATTCGATTGAACTCTATTGCTCATTGTTTTTCGATATCCTCGTTTTGTGGCGTCGGAATAAGGATTTCTTTCGGCCCCCTGCGTGTGTGTACCCGGCACATATTGAACGCCATCCACAACAAACATAGCGGGATATTTTACAGGATTGACTTCCATCGTAGACGAAAAAATGGTTTGGGAAGATTGAGCCGGATAATTTCCATTCGACAAATAACCCTGTACACCCACATCCACTTTAGTAGTTGGTGTGAGTTGGACATTCAGATTGGTCATGAAATTATAACGGTTGAAATTTATACCGGAATCATAATTTTCAGAATCATTCGTCTTTATCATTCCCGTTTCATTATAATAACTGACGGAAGAATAGAATTGAGCCATTTGGCTTCCTCCCCTGATATTTACATTGGCTCTGCGAGAATGCGCCCAATCATTAAATATTTCTTTTCTCCAATTTACGTTTGGATATAAAAGGGGATCGCTCCCTGATCTGGTGTTTTCTATATATTCTTGGGAATAATTTTTGTATTGCCCTTCTCCCATATTATAAGAAGCTTCGTTTGCAGCTTCCATATAGGTGATCCCATTAGCCATTATTGGATCTTTGGTAAATCGGTTAAAGCCTTCGTAATAATCGATATTGACAGAAGGTTTGCCTATTATTCCCGGTTTGGTTTTAATAACCAACACTCCATTTGCACCTCTTACGCCATAGACAGCTGTTGCGGAAGCATCTTTCAATAATGTGATAGATTCGATGTCTTCGGGATCCAAATCATTGAACGGTCTTTCCACCCCATCTACTAAAATCAGTGGAGTCGATCCGTTAGGGGTTGAAATACCACGTATCCAAATATCAGCGGCATCTTTTCCCGGTTCGCCTGTACGTTGTACTCCTACTATACCGGCTAGTCTTCCCGCTAAGACGTTCGATAAGCTTCCCGTGGGAGCTTTTACATCCTGAATTTTTAGACTGGATTGTGAGCCTATAGTGCTGATTTTTCGTTGTTCTCCATAGCCAACGACAACTATTTCATCCAGCTCTCCTACGGCTTCCTCAATAACTACATCTAAAATATTTTCCTTTCCTATCGAAACTTCTTGGTCTTTGAATCCAATATACGAAAATTTCAGTTTAGGTCTATCTGTTGTAGTCCGAATCGTGTATGTGCCGTTATTATCAGTAATAGTTCCATTTGTAGTACCGACTTCTATTACATTTACGCCAATAAGTAATTCTCCTTTTCCATCCATCACCCGACCCGTGATTTCTCTTGCGGATGTCGGAACTTGCTGAATTTTGGTTTTAGAATCACTCTTATATACGGATATTTGCCGTTCAATAACAGAATACTTTAAGCTCGTATTTTTTAAAAGAGATTCCAGAATCTTATTTATTGATTCTCTTCTGGCATGTATATCCGTTTTTTTATTTAATTCTTTTCGAGCGTCATCAGTAATAAGAAATACATAATCACTTGTTTGTTCTATTTCTGAGATAGCTTGCCCTAAAGTCACATTTTTAAGATTCAACGAAAGTTCTTTTTGTTGAGGATAAATGTTCTCCGCTGTGATGCTAAAGAGGCATAGAAAAAGTAATAGTATTGAAATCTTCATGACTTTTAAGATGTTGCTGCACTTTTTATATGCAGATTGATCAGATTTAATTTTTCTTTTATACATTTGTAATGAATTTTAGTTTACATATTAATTTAGTGTTACTTGTAAATTGATTTTTAACTTGATCGGGCGATGTGTCACCATTGTCCGATCTTTTTTTAATTTAGTTATGTTGCATAGGCGTTATTTTTTAATAATATGAATTTTGTTATTTTCTCTTTTGTATATAGTAGACGATAGTACCGAAACGGAAGTAAGAACACTATCCAGATTATTCGATAAAAATAATTTACCGGAACAACTCTTTTCGTTCAATGCAATGTCTGGACTTCCATCGAACCGGACGTTATAATATCGCCCTATCTTTTTCAGTATTTCCGACATGGGCGTTTGCTCAAACTCGAGCACTCCTTTTGTCCAACTGATATATTCCGATACGTCCACCTTTTCTTTTAATAGTTTATGTTCTTCAATATCTATTTTCTCATTTGGAAATAAATCGATCTTGTCGTTGCCTTCTGTTTTTATAGTTATTTTACCATCTATCAATACGACTGTTTTTTTATTATCATCATTATAAGCAGAAACATTAAACGATGTGCCGTATACCTCGATCTCGATCTCTTTAGAGCGAACGATGAAAGGGATTTTCGAATTATGAGCGACATCAATAAAGATTTCCCCATAGACGTATATTTCGCGCGTTTTGCCGGTAAAAACAGTCGGAAAATCCAATTGAGTGCCTGAATTCAGCCAGATATGTGTTCCATCGGAAAGGGTGATATCTGTTCGTTTTCCGAAAGGCACAATCAACTGATTTATTTCTTGGGATGCCAATGTAATTTCCCGTTTATTGTCTGTGCTATCGGTAATGAGCGCTTTACTGTCTTGCGTAAGGCCTATATGTGCCTCTTGATTGATAGGAATGATATTTTTACCCGATATAAGTTGTATTTCTTCGTCGGGCAGAGTTTGTCCTATAATTGTCTCATTATCGCCAAGGTTGAATTCTCCGGAGTTTTTGTTATTCCATACGTAAAGAGCCGATGCGATGAATAATAATAAGATAGCAGCAGAAGAGGTGATGATTTTTCTGATTTTTCGTTTTCTGATTTTTTGTATTTTTCGTAATATGCTTGTATACATCTCTTGCTTCTCATCTTCCGATAAGACTCGCCTGTTTATACGCAAGGAGTTAAACTGGGTGATCGCTTCTTCAATACTTCTCTGTAAAGATGGGTTTTCAGCCGAAAAATTATTCCATTGCTCCTCTGATTCCTTAGTCCGGAAAAGGCGCCATTTTATAAATTCTTCGTCGTGAAGGATCTTATATTTATTGCGAGATGTTCGATTCTTGTCGTCCACAGTAATTGTTTTTACTAAGAAGACGGATAGCGTGTTTTTTTGTGGACATAAATAAACAGAAAAATAAAGTCTTTAACATTCTGTCGTGTCAAAACGAATCCATAATAGCAGTATAGTTGATAGTAAGGAACGTTTCCTTAAAGATGAAAAGAAAATGCGAACGCTATCCAGAGTAGTGTTGGCATGTTGTCATTCGAGGCAAATTCACGAAGTTTTTCTAATGACCGGTAGATCAGTTTGCGGACGGACTCCTGACTGATATTCAATATATTTGCAATATCCTCATATTCCAATTCCATCATATAGCGCAAATATACGGCTTCACGTTGATGGGATGTCAAATTATCGAGTAGTATTTGCACTTTCTTCTTTAAAAGTTCAGCTTCTTCGTTATCAATAAGATTGTCGAGAATGGAAACTTCAGTCAAGAAAGGTGTTTCCTGATAGTTTGTAGAGAGCGAAGTGTCTTCAGAATGTTCTTTTTGTGCTAAATCCAATAAACGGTGCTTGTACGACCGGAATATATAAGAAGGCCCATTCTTTATATGTTGCAACTTTCCCCGTAAGAAATAGATCTTATAAAACACATCTTGAATAGCATCCTTACAGGCTTCTTCTTGAAATCCCATACTTATTCCGTATGAATACATATTATCCACATAGCAATTATAGATTACGGAAAAAGACTTTTCATCTCCGTATTCTAAAAACTGTTGCCAATTGAATTCTATATCCGTCATTTTCGCTCGAAGTTAATCGGGATGTTTAAAACAACAACAAAAATAGACAATTAATTTTTCTTTCAAAAACAACCTCTTGTATATGTGAAGGATTTTTTTTCAAAAACAATTATAGGATAAGACTTTCTAAAGAGGGTAAAAAGGGGGGGGGTGGGGGGAGTATAACCTATGGCATTATCCGGGAAAAGATAGCGTGAAAGCACTCCCTGTTTCATCTGACTTTACCGAAATAGTC
>ENA-UOOK01004593-UOOK01004593.1-fermentation-metagenome-genome-assembly--contig:-NODE-4593-length-14641-cov-3.904635_pt1 | contig 14641 bp, 14 predicted proteins | sample MGYA00245777_ERZ724023 | MGnify/ENA primary metagenome ERZ724023 (study PRJEB28704, sample SAMN03018312) | fermentation metagenome | biome: anthropogenic terrestrial biome; feature: soil; material...
TCAGCCTTCTCCTCTGCTTTTGTTTCATCAGTCTTGGATGTCTGCGTTGCCTCAGTCTTAGCCTTCTTGGCATCGCTGGCCTTTTTCACAGACAGACCCCAGACCGCAGATACAGCAAAAAGCGCCACCACTACGATGACAGCGATCAGCCTCATTTTCTTTTTCCTGGCCTTCTTTAACAGTTCATCTTCCATTGTTTCCCCCCAATATTCACGGCCGTTCTATGCACGGCCCGGTATCTACGTAGATTTTATTATATTTCAAGCGAATAGTCAACGCTATCCGCCTTATACTCAATGAGGCAGGGTGACGAATCCTGCCTCCAATGAAAAAAGAATGAAAAGCAATTGGGGCTCCACAGTTTCCAGCTCATAATCTATCTTATTTAAGGAAACATATTAAAAGGACTGTGGTGTGCCCACAGCCCGTATTCGCTGATGCAAGTTTCTATTTACCGGTTCACCGCCGATGGAAACGATTCTATGCAGGTCTCCTGGCTTATGGATCATAGCACCGCTTCTCCTTCCCAGCCCGCAGGCCAGTGGATGACTTCAGTCTTGAAGTGATGCTCCCCAATCACAGTGGCGGGACCGCGCAGGAGTTTACCTGCTTCCCTCTTAGCTTTCCTGTGGAAAGAACATAAAACGCATTTTTCAATTGCACCTACATTCTACTATTCACAGGGATTTTAGTCAAGGGATAATGGCCCTTTAATTACGCATTCTTAAGGAATTTTTCATATACTTCCCTCACTAACTCAACTTGACTCTAGGATCAACTAATGCATAACTGATATCCATAATAACGTTAGCTAACAATCCTAAAATAGCATAGAAAAAGTTTAGGGCTAAAACAATGGAGAAATCTCTTGCATTTAAAGCGTCCACTAATAGTTTTCCAATTCCGTTAATAGCAAATACTGTTTCTGTAATTGCTGATCCACCAAAGACAGATACTAAACTTCCAGCTACAATTGTTACTACTGGAATTAAAGCATTTCTAAAGGCATGAGAATAAATAACTACTTTTTCACTTAATCCTTTTGATCTTGCTGTTCTAATATAATCTTTACCTAACACTTCAATCATAGCATTACGTACATATCTAATTGTTCCTGCTAAACTTCCAATTGTAAGAGTAATTACTGGTAAAACTAAATGCTTAGAATAAGCAAAAATGGATTCGAAGAATCCTTCGTCTCCCCTTAATGAAGGCATCCCACCAAACTCAAACCAACCGAGGGCAACAGGAAAGAGGAATATTAATCCCATTCCTATAAAGAAGGTCGGCATAGATGTAAATACTAATGACGTGACCTGCCAGGTCGTATCATATACCGAATATTTTTTTACTGCCGATTTTATACCTACAAATATAGAAATAACAAAGGCAAGTACTAGTGATAATATATTAATGATTACGGATATTTTAAGTGGCTCCGCAATAGCTATTGATACATCTTGTCTACGCATTGTAGAATAGCCTAACTCCCCACGTAAAGTTCTACCAATCCAATTAGTATACTGAGTGAAAAGATCTTTATCTAGACCCATTTCTTCACGTTTACGTGCAATAAACTCTTCTTTTAAACCGGGGTTCTCAGCATATAACTGTGATCCAAGTTCTTCGCCATATGCCATTAAAACGGGGTCCCCAGGTACCATTTTAACGACTACAAATAATACTATTGATATGATGATAGCCACTGGTATCAAAGATAAGAATCTTTTAAATAAATATTTAGCCATAAATTTCCTCCTAACATACTCTATTTTATCATTTTTATTCCTCCGATACAATAGCAGAAGAATAAAAATAACAAAATAAACAAAGAAAGTGGGAGAGAATCTCTCCCATTTTCTTATATAATTTTTTAATAATAAATTTAACTACTTATTTGAGTTTAATATCACAAATGTCTTGAGACCATCTCCAAACAGGTCCTGTCTCTAATCCTGTGAATTTGTTATTCATAACATCATAATATTCATTTGAATATAATGGTAAGTTTGGTAATAGTTCATTCCAACGTACAACGAAATCTACGAAATATTCTTTAAACTTTTCTGTTTCTGAATTTTCTAATTCACGCATTTTAACTGTAAGTGCATCTAATTCAGTATCTGCAATTCCACCTGGGTTATATGTTGTTCCTGCGAACGAACTATGCCATGAATAGAATGGATCATAATTTGAATAGAAGTTAGTAGCTAAGTTAAATAAATGATATTCTCTTTCTGATTCTGGTAATGTAGAACCATAGTAGTAATTCTTTAATAAAGTATCCCATTCAGCTTCATTTGATTTGAATTTAATTCCGGCTTTCCAGAAGTTACTATCTAATTGTTGTCCAATTAAAACTGTAACTTGATTTTCTGTAGTTCCTAAGTGATTAATTTCTAATACTTTCTTTGAAGCATCATGACGATAGTAACTATTTGTTTTAGTAGCTTTAGCTGGATCAAATGGAGTTACTCCATCAGCTTCAAACTTAAAAGTACTATTATCTAATTCAGCGTTAGCTTTATTTTCATCTAATACATAGTTATTTAAAGCAGCAGCTAATTCATCTTTAGTTTCTTTGAAGAACCATTGTGCTTCTCCATAAGGTCCATTAACTAAAGATCCATATCCACCTAAGAATTCATTTAAGAAGACGTTTCTATCAAATAAGTAACCTACAGCACGACGAACTTCTGGTTGAGCAGTTGGTCCATAATATGATGCCATAGCTAATAATCCATATCCATTACGCATATAAGATCTAGCAGTAACTTTATCTTTAGCAGCTTTAGCTTGCTCTATTTTTTCACCTTCGATAACTCCAGTAATAAGGTCAATTGATCCAGAGATAACTTGGGAAACATTTGTTTCTTGGTTTATTTTAACTAAATGAACTTCATCAATAGTTGGTTTCTTTCCTTCATAGTTAGTCTTGAAGTTAGGGTTTAATTCAACAATTGCACCACCGTAAGCAGCACTTACAAATTGGTAAGGACCAGATGTTACTGTTGGTTGGTAACGTTGACCACTTGGGCTGTCAATTGTAGATTCAATAATTTGAGCGATTGTAGCATTACCAGCTGTAATTTCTTCTTTTGCTCTTGCATCATGAATATATGCACCACTACCATTGTCTTTAACTTCAAATCCAGGTAAGTATGTTTCAACATCGATTGGTCCAGATGATACCATTGTTGTTTCATAGAAATAAGGTAAATTTTCTTCTCTAATTGTTAGAGCGAATTCATAATCACCTAATAATCTAGCACCAGCTAATGGTAATTCAGCCACTGTTTCTGCTTTGTTATATTCTTCATATCCAACAAGATCAATTCCAGCAACTGCTGTATCAGCGATTGCTAACCAATCTTTTGAAGATAATAATAATATATTCAAAACATAATCATGTGCAGTTATTTTTTCCCCAGTATTCCATTTTAAATTTTCTTGTAATTTAAATGTATATGTTTTATTCCCTTCAGCGTCTGTAGCAGTAGTTGGTGTAGATGCTAGAACAGCTTTTGTGTCCCAAACAAATTCTCCTGCTTCAGTTTCAACTAAAGTTCCATATCCATGAATTAAATCACGAACATTGACGTCATAAGCACTGGAACCAAATCCGGCTACGAAATCGCCGCTTAATCCAGGGTTTCCGACTTTTAGTACAGTCTTATCGTTTTTCTTACATCCAACTAAAACTAGTGCGGATACAAAGAAAAGAACAAGTACTATAAGCTTTTTACTCAATTTCATACTTTCTTCCTCCAATATATTTTAATATATTTAACACCTTTTCTTGTGTATGTAATTATTATACACTTTTCAATACATAAGTCAACTTATATTTTATAAATTTTTAATGTAAACGCTTTTTAAAATTGAATTCTTCGCTTTTGTTGAAGATTTTTGACGTGTAAATCGCTTACATTTGCTTTTTTTAGTAAATAAGCTTTTTATCATTTAATATAATTAAACTTGCATTTTTATTCAAAATGGTTATAATAATAATAGTGTACTTTTTTATTATTAATATATTACTTTATAGGAGAAAACAAAATGAAATTTGTCTTATCAGGAATTAAACCTACTGGTATTCCAACATTAGGAAATTATTTAGGAGCTTTAAAGAATTTCGTAAAGCTACAAAACGAAATGAAGGATCATGAATTTTTAATATTTGTTGCTGATTTACATGCAATCACAACTCAACAGGATCCTAAAGAATTAAAAGCTAACATTATGAATGTTGCTGCATTATATTTAGCATGTGGATTAGATTTAGATAATTTAACATTATTCATTCAATCTGAGGTTAAAGAGCATGTGGAACTTGGCTACATTATGCAATCTCTTTCGTATATGGGAGAACTCGAAAGAATGACACAATTTAAAGACAAGATGGCTAAGCAAGTACAGGGAGTAACTTCTTCTTTATTTACTTATCCTGCCTTAATGGCAGCTGATATATTACTATATAATGCCAAATACGTTCCTGTCGGCGATGACCAAATGCAACATCTTGAAATAACAAGAACATTAGCTAATCGTTTCAACAATCGTTATGAGGAATTATTCGTTGAACCAGTCGGTCTTGTAAACAAGACATCTTCAAGAATAATGGACCTTCAAGAACCAACAAAGAAAATGGATAAATCCAGTGGCGAAAGTAAAGGTTGTATTTATTTACTTGAACCATTAGCATCTGTGAAAAAGAAAATTAAAGCTGCAGTTACTGATAGTGAAGCAGTTGTCCGATATGATGTTGAAAACAAACCAGGTATATCTAACTTAATGACGATATACTCTGCTATATCAGGTTTAACTTTTGACCAAATAACTGAAAAGTACATTGGTCAAGGTTATGGGACATTTAAAAGCGACTTAGCTGATATCGTCGCTGATGAACTTTCAATCGTTCAAGAAGGATTTAAGAAATGGCATGATACACCTGAATTACATCAAATCCTCGATGAAGGCCAAGCAAGAGCTTCAATGTTCGCTCGAGTCCAAATCAGAAAAGTCAAAGAACTAATGGGACTTGGACGTTAATATTATAAACAAAAACCAACATTTTATGTTGGTTTTTTTGTTCTAATGTTTAATTAAATAATAATTCTTCTTTCCACGTCTAACAACAGTGAAAGTATTTCCAATTGCTTTATCTTTTGAAATAATATATTCCAAGTCTTTTACAATTTCTCCATTAATGCTTACGGCACCATTGTTAATGAATTCTCGGGATTGACGTTTTGATGGTGCTGCTCCTACTTCTACAAGGGCGTCAACAATATTCATATCATCTGTACTTACAATGCTTTGAACATCTTTAAAGCACATTGCTATTTCTTCTACATTTAACTCTTTAACGTTTCCACTAAATAAAGCTTCTGTTAATTTAATGGCATTATTCAGTCCTTCTTCACCATGAACTAATGTAACTATTTCTTGGGCTAATACTTTTTGAGCTTCACGTAAATGTGGAGCTTCTTTTACTGAATTTTCTAAAACATTAATTTCATCTTGTGATAAGAATGTATAGTATTTTAAGAATTTTATGACATCATCATCTGAAGTATTAATAAAGAATTGATACATTTCATATGGGGAAGTTTTTGATTCATCTAACCATATTGCTCCAGATTCGGTTTTTCCAAACTTAGTTCCATCTGCTTTTGTAATTAGTGGGAGTGTTAAGCCAAATACTTTTGCATCCGGTCCTTCAACTTTTCTAATTAATTCAATTCCAGCGGTAATATTTCCCCATTGGTCTTGACCACCGATTTGCATCTCACAATGTAAATCTTTATGTTGATACATTTTTAAGAAGTCAATTGATTGCATAATCATATATGAAAATTCTAAATATGTTAATCCTGAATCAATTCTTGATTTTACTGAATCTTTCGCAAGCATATAGTTTATATTAAAGTGGCGACCATAATCTCTCCACATTTCAATTGCTTTTAGTTTTGATAGCCATTCATAGTTATCCAATGAAAAAGCTGTTTTATTATCAAATTTAATAAATTTACTAAATTGTTTTTTAAACAAATCAGCCCATTGGAATACTGTTTCTTCTGTATTCATTGATCTTTCTGCTCTTTTTCCACTTGGGTCACCTATTAGGCCGGTTCCTCCACCAGTTAAAGTAATTATTTTATGCCCTGCTTTATGGAATCTCATTAGAGTTACAATTGGTAATAGCGAACCAATATGCATGCTATCTGCTGTCGGATCAAATCCACAGTAGAGGGTAATTGGTGATTTTAGGCGTTCAATTAACTCGACTTCATCGGTAATATCATATATTAACCCACGCCATTTAAGTTCTTCTAATAAATTAATCATTTCATTTCTCCTTTTAAAATATAAAACTAGTCCTTAGATATATCTAAGGACTAGTTGTTTCTAGCGGTACCACCTTAGTTCACTAATAAATAAATATTAATGCACTTTAATAATGCGAAACTCATAAGTTGTATTTCTAAATTTAACTGTGATAGTTTTCACCTTCTACTACCTCTCTATTTGCTACATATTAAATTTATACTTAATTCTTAATCATCGTTTCTATTTTGTTGATTCGCGCCAAATAATTTGGTAATCAACGAATGTATTTTGCGGTTTTGATTCAGCAGGATTACGCATTAGCTCTGTTAAGTTAGACATAGCGATATTTCCAATTTCATAAATTGGTGTTTCAACACATGTTAACTTAGGATTAGATAACTCTGCATATCTAGTGTTTTGGAAACCAATTACTTGCATTTGCTCTGGGACTTTAATTCCCTTTTTAACAGCAATATTCATGAATGAAACAGCCATTGAATCACGTGATGCTAAGACAACTTCTGGAACATCTTTATCTAGCATTTCACTAAATTGGCTTTCGTTGATGCTTAAGTCACCACTCGACTTAACTATGTTAGGGGTAAGTCCTGCTTCATCCATTGCACGGCTATATCCTACTTCTTTTAATTCATTTACTGAATATAGATGTTCAGTACTTAAATATAAGATTTTCTTGTTTCCACGAGAAATCATTTCTTTAGTTATATTATATGAACATTCCTCATTATCAATACATACACTGCCTAGGCGAGGATGTTTTGAATAACCATTTACAAATATTACTGGAACGGGTGTGTTTTCAATCTTTTCATAAACTTCATCAGTCATAATGTCATTCATAAACAATATACCATCGACAGATGAAGCGATGACTTCAGCCCAATCTTCAGCATTATTTTTTTCATCACTATTGATAAACAAACGAATAGAATATCCATATTTCTTCGCACTATCAACAATACCTTGGATCATTTCTGCGATTGATGCACGCAAAACTGTTGGCACAACAATTGCTACTGTTGTCGATTTACGGCTTGCTAATCCTCTTGCGTTTGCATTTGGTTTATATCCTTTTTCCTTGATAATTCGAAGAACTTTTTCTCGTGTAGACTTTTTCACCTTTTCTGGATGATTAAGAACTCTCGATACAGTTGCTAGACTGACTCCTGCTGCTCCTGCGATATCATATATTTTTGCTTGGTTCACAAATAACACCTCACTTATCTATTACTATTTTACCACATTATGAAAACTTTTTCAAGCGTTTTTCATTATAATTTGCGGGATATACTTTCTAATATTCCCAGCTCCCATAAATACTATTACTGAATTGCGATATTTTTTGAATTTGACTAAATGTCGTAATTTAAATCTCTTGGCATTAGTAAATATCTTTCTAACTAATTTCTCTTTTTTAAGATTATATGCTTCTCTTTTTGAAGTAAATGTATTCGCAAGAAATAATTCGTCAACGCCTACAAAGGCATTATTAAATTCATTTGCAAGGGCAAGAGTCCTGCTATATGTATGTGGTTCAAAAATTACTGTTATTTTTTTATTTGGATATTTAAGTTTAATTGTTTCTAAACAACTAACAATTTCTTTAGGGTGATGAGCATAGTCATCTATAATCACATTTGTTAGGAAAGTATATTCTTCCATTCTTCTTTTTGGCTTATTATATTTTAATAAATCTTTCCCAGCGTTTTCCATATCTCCACCTATTAAATGGAATACAGTTAGAGCAGCAAGAAAGTTATATATCATATGCTTTCCTAATTGCGGAAGAAAATACTCATATGATTTATTTCCAACATTTACAACTAATGAGTATCCTGATCTAAATGTTTTCAATATCTCACAATTTAAATAATTCGATGGTGATAAACCAAATGTGTATTTTTGAGGATGATCAATGTCCTTACAATTGTCATCATCGCCATTTATAACAAGAACTTTTGCTAGTTTTGCTGCTTCAGAAAATGATGATTTCACATCATTTAAATTACTAAAGAAATCGGGATGATCAAAATCAATATTATTGATTATCAAATAGTCATATGCGAAGTTAAGAAAATGATTACGATATTCACATGATTCAAAAACAAAATACTTATAATCTGGATTTCCTATTCCTGTTCCATCGCCAATTACAGCTGAGACTGGATACTCACTCATTAAATTAGTAAGCATTAATGTCGTTGTTGTTTTACCATGGGTTCCACTAACGCCAATAATAATCCCTTTATAGAATTCTTTCATGAATTCATGATAATAATAATATTTATAACCATGTTCTAGGACTTCTTTGACTTCTTCATTTTCGTCATCATATGCTGAACTAATAATATAAACATAATCGTTACTTATATTATTTGCATTAAACTGCTTTACTTCAATCCCATTTGCATCTAATCCTTCTTTTGTAAAGAAATCTTCTTCGACATCACTTCCTGATATTATATGTCCTAATTGCTTTAAGCTAATTGCAAGAGCACTCATCCCTGTCCCTTTGATTCCAATTAAATGATATTTGCCCATTATTACACCTCAGTGTTAATATATGACAAAGGACCAGATTTGGAAACAAAAGAAAAAAGCAGTTGCCTGCTTCTCTTTTTCCTATCTACGCTCTTTAATACGAGCTGCTTTAGCGGATAATGTACGAATATAATTAAGTTTCGCACGACGTACTTTACCTTTACGTACTACTTCAATTGTAGCAACATTAGGTGTATGGACTGGGAATGTTCTTTCGACTCCAATTCCATATGACATTTTACGAACTGTAAATGTTTCGCTTATACCTGCTCCGCGTCTTTTAATTACTAATCCTTCGAAAATCTGTACACGTTCACGATTACCTTCTTTAATCGTAACATGAACTTTTACAGTATCTCCTGGTCTGAACTCAGGGACATCTTTACGAAGATATTCACTAGTAATTGCATCAATCAATTGTTGACTCATTTAGTTCACGCTCCTTTTTTCCAATGTTCATATCTATCATGACAATAGCAGCGGAACACCTTCTTGGTTTTTAAACCTATATAATTATACTCTATTTATATCCTTTAATCAAGAAATATTTTAATTACGATTTTTATTTTTTATTTCTTGTAAAATCTTTAAATCTTCTTTTGTTAACTGAACATTTTCTAAAAGTTCAGGTCGACGCAAATATGTTTTTTCAATTGCGGTATAACGGCGATATTTACGAATTTCTTCATGGTTTCCTGACATTAATACTTCCGGAACAGCTAAGTCTTCATATACAGGTGGCTTAGTGAATTGATCATATTCTAAAAAATTATTTGAAAAACTCTCTTCATCAATTGATTCATCCCTAATTACATTTGGAATCAATCTTATCACCGAATCTATTATTGACATTGCCGCAATTTCTCCACCAGTAAGAATATAATCCCCTATCGATACTTCCATATCGATATAGTTTTTTATACGATCATCTATACCTTCATAATGCCCGCAAATGATAATAATATGGTTTTGCTTTGAAAAGCTAATTGCTTGTTTTTGATTATGAACATTTCCCACTGCGGAAGTGAGGATTTTTAAAGCTGTTTTATATCCAGGTATACTTTTTAAACAATCGACAATTGGTTGCAAGGTAATTACCATTCCCGCTCCTCCTCCATATGGAGTGTCATCAACTTTATTATGTTTATTATTGCTGAAATCGCGAAAGTCATGGAGATGAATTTGTACAATCTCTTTATCGATAGCTCTTTTAATAATTGATGAATTGATTATTCCTGTAAACATTTCCGGAAATAAAGTTAATATGTCTATTCTCATATTAAACCTTCAATGACATTAATTACAATTCGCACCTCATCAACCTCAATGATAAATTCTGAAACAAATGGAACAAGAAAGATTTTATCTTTTCCTTGTACTTCTAAAATAATTCCTTGAGGTACTTCACGAATATCAATTACTTTTCCTAATAACTCTTCATTCGTATTAATAACTGATCGACCAATTAAATCTTCAAAATAATATTCATTTTCATTTAATTCATCGTCTTTATGTTCTACATATATTTCAGCTCCAACAAATTGTAAGATATCATTAATATTTTGATAATTATTAAAAGTAATTAAATCAAGGCCTTTATGGATTCGATGAGAATTAACTTGAATTTCTGTTTCTTGATCATTCAATTTTAGTATTAGTTTACTACCTTTTTCAAATCGAGGAAAACTCGTATCTGCTTTAACTTTTACTTCGCCTTTTATTCCATGAGTTCCAATAATTTTACCTACTAAATACATAATTAATCTCCATTAATTTATTTTTTAATTTTTGCAGCTCTTAATGAGTTTATAATAGCAATTAACGAAACACCAACATCAGCAAAAATTGCTTCCCACATATATGATAATCCAAATGGCGCTAGTGCTAAAACAATTATCTTTACTGATAAAGCAAGGATGACGTTTTGTAAGACTATCCTTTTTGTCTTTTTTGCGATTTGAATTATTGTTGGGATTTTTGTTAGATCATCATTCATTAAAACAACATCTGCAACTTTAATAGCAGCATCACTACCTAAACCACCCATCGCAATACCGACATCAGCAGAGCTTAATACAGGTGCATCATTTATTCCATCACCGATAAATACTTGTTTAGATTTACCATGTAATTGTAATTTTAATTTTCGCAATCTCTTAACTTTATCAACTGGGGTCATTTCGAAATAAACATTATCAATCCCTAAATGATTTCCAACTTCTAGAGCTACTTCTTCTTTATCACCAGTAAACATTGCAACTCCGATTCCAAGTTTTTTTATTTCTTCTACTACTTGTTTTGCTTCTGGTCGAACTTCATCTTTAAGAATAATATATCCTAAGTAAACTTGCTCTTCAGCAATATGGACAACAACCCCCGATGAATCTACTTGACTATAATTGATTTTAAGTTTTTTCATATACTTATCATTACCGATAGCGACATCTTTGCCATCAAGGTAAATGCGAATTCCCGTTTTTGTTGATTTAGGATGAATTGTTATTCTTGAAGTATCAATTCTTTCTTGTCCATATTCGCGAACAATAGATGTTCCAATTGGATGGGTAGAGAATGCTTCTCCATATGCCCCTACTTCTAATAAATGTTCAACAGTTCCATTAACAGGAACAATTTCTTCAATACTAAAAACTCCTGTAGTTAGTGTTCCAGTTTTATCAAAAGCGATACTACCTATATTTCCAAGAGCTTCTAAATAGTTACTACCCTTAACTAAGATTCCATGTCGACTGGCCCCACCAATACCTCCAAAGAATCCTAGAGGTATAGATATTACTAATGCACATGGACATGATGCAACAAGAAATACCATTGCATTATAAATAGAATCTTGAAAATCCGGCCAAATTGGAGCTTTTGTTGTTAAAAATGGTGACAATGCTAATATCAACGCCAATATACAAACAATCGGGGTATAATACTTTGCGAATTTAGATATATAGTTTTCTGACTTTGATTTTAAACTACTCGCATTTTCCACCATGTCAAGAATTTTTGTAATCATTGATTCTTCATATACATTTACAACTTTAATTTTCAACATTCCATTTGTACTAATTGACCCAGATATGACTTCAGAGCCAACTTCTACATCCAAGTATTTTGATTCTCCTGTAAGTGCTGATACATCTAGTGCAGATTCCCCTTCAACGACAACACCATCCAAAGGAATTCGTTCGCCTAATTTAACTAAAATGATATCATCAACCAATACTTCAACTGGATTCACTTCAACAACATCACCATTTACGATTAAATTGGCATGAGTAGGTCTAATATCCATTAAAGAAGCAATTGATCGACGCGATTTATTAACAGCGTAATCTTGTAGTAATTGTCCAACTTTATAGAAAATCATTACTGATACAGCTTCTTCATAAAAACCAATTAATAGCGCAACTATTGTTGCCAAGGTCATTAAAAACTTTTCATCAAAGACCCGTCCATTAATAATGTTCTTAATCGCCGAAATAATAACATCTCTCGCAAGTAGTACATAAGCTATACCATATGCAAGAATAATGAAATAGTCAGGAATAGTGATATGCATAAATCTTTGGAATATGTTTTTCACAAGGACCCCAAAAATAAAAAATGATACGCCTATTATGAAATATAACTTATCCCTTTTTGCGATACGCAATCCTTGTTCATCTTCAGTAATTGCCTTAGCTTTAGTTGTAACAATGACATTATTATCTACAGTCGAAGTAATACTTTGTACAACCTTAACAATATTATCTGCTAATTCTTTATCTTTTGTTTCAATAATGAATCTTTCTGTTGCAAAGTCAACGGAAATTAATTCATGGTTTAAACTTCTTTTTGCGATTCTTTCAATTTTAGCTGAACAGTTTGCACAATCCAACCCCTCTAGAATTAAAACCTTTCGATATGTTTGTTCAATTGGTTTTTCAACTAAATTGATACTTCCATTATAACGTTTAAAAATATCTTTTGCTATTTCAAAATCACTATAATCATTTGTGAAAGCATCAATCATTATCGTTTTTTTATCTTTATTTAGTTTAACAACAGAATGTTTTATTTCTGTAATTAGATCTAATTCGATTTTTTCTAGTTCGCTATTCTCTGTTAAATTCTCAATGTAAAACTCTTTTTTCATAATGGTTCCTAATAGCACCTCGTTTTAATATTAATACAATTATACTATTTAAGGCTTTAATAGTCAAATATTTCCGGGAATCTGGATAAATTAAAAAAGATTAGTCCCCTAATCTTTTAAAATGAGTCGATTGAAATTTCTAACCTTTTTCCATCTCTTGCTCCACAAGCAAAAGCAATTGTTCTTATTGCGTTAGCAACGCGGCCTTTTTTGCCTATTACTCTTCCTAAGTCGGCTTCATTAACCATAATTTGTAATGTGATAACATTGTTATCATCTGAGAAAGTTTTTACGACAACTTCATCAGGGTACATTACAAGTGGTTTTACTAAATCACCTAGAAATTTTTCATAATTCATATTTGCCACTATTTCACCTACTTTTTACTACTTACAAATTTTTCGTTAATACCTAATTTTGTAAATATTGATTTTACAGTATCTGTTGGTTGCGCTCCTTGGCTAAGCCATTTTAAAGCTTTTTCTTCATCAATTTTTATTTGTTGGTCTTTTGCTAATGGATGATATGTTCCAACTATTTCTAAAAAGCGTCCATCACGAGGGTTTCTTGCGTCAGTCGCAACAACACGATAGAACGGACGTTTGTGAGATCCAAATCTTTGTAATCTTAATTTAACCATTTCATTACCTCCTTTATTATCGAGATAATTATACCCTATGCAACAATATCTGTCAAGTGTTTTTGCTTAACAGACATTATTATTTTGTAAAGTAATTAACCATGGCTGAAGCAAAGCTTACTTGTTTCTTCAATCGATCTAATTTATCATATGATGTTAATTTTAAAACTTTTTTAGCATTCTCTTCAAATAACTTATAGTTTTTAGGGTCTTGGTCTAAATAATAATACCATTTTGGATTTCTTCGCAAATAATCTAAATACTGTTCATTAGCATATATTTTCTTCATAATCTCATCGCGCATTATTAATCCCACCAATCATTATACATGCTTGACGCTCCACCCATCTGTCCGGGTATAGATGGCGTTTTACTACTTGAACCGCCAACAGTTTGGATTATTTGAATAACTCTTTGGACCGTATTCAATGTTCTATTGATTGAATCTGGATTTACTTTTTTCACATAACCGACGATGCTTTTTATACTATCGAGGTTTAGACTACTATTTGTTGTTTCGGCTTTAGACTTTGTTGTCGGTTCGGTATACTTATTCCATTCACTTGTACTGTCTCCATATAATACCCATTCTTCGTAGATATTTTGCCATGTTCTCCGACCATTTCTTACTTCTTCCCTCAATAAAGGATGTACGTTAACAAAATCTCGGAATTGATCCATTCTTGACTCCATAGAATCCCTCCTACTATAATTTATTACCGATGTCGGCAAATTGTGATTAAATAGTAAATAGAGATTAAAACCCAAGAATACTTCTACTCTTCTTGAATGATGATTAGTTCCTTAACTTCTCCAACTTTCGGCAATTCAAATTCCTGAGCCATATTTCTAATTCTTTCGGGGGGGAAATACCTTTCTTTTCGAGATTCATTGTTATGAATTACTTTAGCAATACATGTTTCCACATTTTCTTTAAAATAATAAGCAATAACTTCAACATC
>ENA-UOOK01004594-UOOK01004594.1-fermentation-metagenome-genome-assembly--contig:-NODE-4594-length-14640-cov-2.976208_pt1 | contig 14640 bp, 13 predicted proteins | sample MGYA00245777_ERZ724023 | MGnify/ENA primary metagenome ERZ724023 (study PRJEB28704, sample SAMN03018312) | fermentation metagenome | biome: anthropogenic terrestrial biome; feature: soil; material...
GGCGCTCAGCTCGTTTTTAAGAGGACCGCCTCCAACAATACGGAGTTGCCATTTACTTGCCAAATCCGATTGTTTAAAGGCGCTAATTAGCAAGGCTAAATTCTTTTCAGGAGCGTGCCGCGCCACACACAGCAACTGCGGCTTGGTATCTGAAGTTGCCTCCCTTTCTGCCTTGGCAAAATGCTGATTGTCCACCACACTGTAGCCTTCAATGATGCGCTTTTCAGGGAAGCCCAGGCCTTGCGCAAAATGAGCAGAGGCTCTTTTACCCGATACAAAGCAGACATCCACCGTTGCTCGAATCAATAAACCCTTTGCCCAATCGGCTACCTTATTGCCCGGATACCACGATTCTGCGAACATAAGTACTTTTAGCCCTTTGAGTCTTGCCCAAAGCAACATCAGTATATAGGCAGGACGGCCATAGCCCGGGATGCAAACGTGCGATACGTTTTGCTCTTTCACCAGTTTCCGGAAGGCAGAAAAGGCCTCCCTGGCCCCTACTTCTTCCACCGGCTTAGCTACCAGACAAAAGTACTTATCGCTCTGTGGGGTGTTTTCCCATTGGTAGAGCCCATCGCCCGTACCATAATCTGCAGCCAGGCAGTTGTCCTCGCCAATCAATTGACTCAGTGCCTGCCAGCGGGCGCGGTGGTAGTCACCCATGCGGTCCCAGAGGAGGAGGAGATTATTACCTGAATGGCTTTGCATAATCATTAATTTTCTGATAGCTTTAAATGGTAATGAGCAATAGGAAATATACACTTATTTCCTATTGTAGTCCTAACTTCTTCAAATGCCTGTTATACAAATAAATCATAATGAATACCGGCCAGTAGCTCATGCCAATAAAGGCCACAATACCTGGCAAGTCACCGCCTCTAAGAATTGGAATGAAGGACGCCAAGATAATACCTTTTATCAACCAATATAAGTCAGAATTGTAGCGTGCTGCCATTCGAAACAATTTAACGAAAAGCCAGCCATAAAGTATTGAAAATATAATAATTCCCCAAAAGCCACCTTCACCATAAAAGGTTCCATAAATAGTCTGGGAAATCCCGACAGTTCCTTTCTCTAATTGGTTTAGCCCCAGTTTGTTTGCATATCCTCCGACGGGTTTCCCTGGCCATATTGCACGAGGGATAGGGCGCATTAATATTTCGAGGTGTTCTCCACCGTAATGATAGTTAAGGTGCTCCGGATAAACATCCAATACCATCATAAAACCATCCAACATATTTTGGTCCTCGCGGCTCTCTGTCCGTGCAGAAGCCAATTCCCATTTTTCATTTATTGAAAGATTACTAACATCCATTCTTCGCATCACCCCGGCTAACGAAAAGAAGAAAAGAACCAGCATTCCACCTGCAATGTAGTACTTTATCTTTCGTTTGGTGTTGAAGTCTTTGGTTACTAATACTCCAATAGCCACCATCCAGGATAAAAATTGAAAACGCTGACCGGGGTGATATGATTGTATGATGGCATATATCATCAAACCCAGATATAAAAGTTTTACACCAGTATCTTCTTGCCAGGTGTAGGAACGAAAAACTAAGTAAGCCAATAAAACAAATCCACCTACAGCCATTGGTAGTAATAAAAAATAGCTTTGACCAAGTGCAATTGAGCCTCCTATCAAAGGACGAGTAATGGTGAATAGAATTGTGTAGAAAATAAACAGGCCAAGTATTAGGCTTTTGTGCTTTTTAATAAATGCGGTAAAAATCTCATTATTATCGACCTGCCAACGAGGCCATTGAACCTTTCTGTTGAAAACGCGATAACTGAGTACGAGGATTACAGTGCCCATGGCGAAAAGAAACATAGCCTCCATGGCTTTTTCGTCGGTCATTGGGCTGAAAATGTTTCTGGTGTAGGCTACCCGCACCCATTCAGCTTTCCCCTCAGCTACAGCTAAGTAACGTTGGATGCCTGTGAAATAGAAAAAGGCAACCGGCAGCAATAAAAACTCATCGTTGTATTTGAAGTAGTGCCAAACTGCGATGGCCAGTAAAATCCAGAAAGCTATTTGGTAGTATTGAATCATTGCAGGGGCAAAGTTTTTATTAGAGATGTAACCAAAGCCGTTTGATTCTCCCAAGCAGCAGAAGCGAAATAGCCCTCCCAGTCTGCCTGAATGTCTTGCGGGTGAATTTTATTTAGTAACTCAGATAGTGCAACCGCACTATCTGCGGGAATGGTCCAGCCTAAATTGTATTGTTCCACTGCCTGCGTAAGTGCATTCTCCAATTTTCCTGTGATAACAGGGGTTTTCAAAGGGGCCACCTGATTTAATATCCCGCTTTGGGCATGGAAGCTTGCTGCATAATAGAGTAATACAATGTCGGCACTCTGTAATGCCGCTGTCATTTCTTCTTCGGTAAGGTACTTTTCAATCCAAAGCAGCTGTTTATCAACACCCCATTTTGTGGCAAGTTCTTTTAACGCACGTACGGAATAGGCACTGTTGGCCGGACTCCCGGCTATAATCAAACCTATATTTGTTTTTCCTTTAAGGGCTTCAAATGCCAGCTCGTAATTTTTTTCCGCTCTGATGTGACCGGGAATTATAAGAATAGGTCCGCCGAATGCCTGTTTCCAAATGGATAGCTGCTTTCTTAGTTTCTCATCGGGTTTTGCCGGCGCATAAAGCCCGTGCTCCACCTTCTGAAAAAGTGTTTTGGTGTTTTTGTAGTAAGTCCGATCGGGTAAGCTGCCATGGTAAAGGCCAACGTGCATTAGGCGCATCATATTTTTCATGCACCAGGCAGAAAACTTCGGTGAGGGTGGATAGCCATCTCGATCGGCATCGTGCAGGAAGACACCGAACCAATACTTTTTTAAAAACAGGCGAAAGAGTGGGGCCCACAATGGAGCGCTGGTCTGTTCAAAATCATTGAGCAGGACAAAAGTCCTGCTCGTGCTGTCCGTGTTGTACCTTCTCAGAAATCGGAATAGAAGCCAGGGATTGACGAACTGGCGCCATAGAAAATGCCATTTCTTTCCTTGTTTGTTGTCGGGCAATAGTATTTTTCTTACGCCATCCTTTGAACTTCCATAATCCGCATTCCTTGGAAGTAGGAGCGAAACCTTATTTACGCCTTCGGTTTGCTGATAGGCTTTAAATAACTCAATGGCATATTTGTAGCACCCTCCGTGTGCGGAGGACTCATAGATGACGATGTTTATTGGGTTGGCCTGCGGTAGTGAGTCCTTTCCCAATAGGTTTGCGCTGGTTACTCCCAAATTGGTTCGTAATTAAGTATGTAGGTTAGCGTATTGTTCCTTTTCCTTATCTCTTTGGCCGGGTTTCCAGCAACAATACTCAGTTTCTCAACAGATTTTGTGACTACGCTTCCGGTTGCTACAACAGCACCATCATTGATTGTTACATTCGGAAGTATTGTGGCACCTGAGGCAATCCAAACGTGGTGGCCAATTGTAACCGGACCACCTTTAACTTCATGTGTTTCAGATTCAGGATCATGTCCGAGGGTCCAAATCCTTGTATAAGGGCCGATATCGGTATTATTTCCTATGTGAACAGGGTATCTTCTGCAATCAAGTAGGCAATGTTGGTTAATCACAACATTTTCGGAAGTTGAGAGGTTCCAGTAGTGTAATAGTCGAGTGTGGAGTAGTATTTTTGTAGTTTTATGGATTCGCTTATTAGTAAAGCGCAGGAAAGCTCGGCGTAACCCATGAACTGGTATATGGGTAATTACATCATTGAATAGATAGTTTAAAATAGCTCCTATGAGGATTTTTAAGTTCATAGATTTGAATTAAGCAAATTTTGAAGTTGTTTTGCTTCTGAGCGGACTAAGTTATTTGAGCAGAAAAATCCCTTCAAATAGCCTTTTATGTAATGGAATCTTTGGGTCTCAATCATAAATAACCCTATAAGAAGAGATTTTACATTGTACTTATTTGATCGAAGATTATTCCAGTACTTAGCGGTGCGGAAATACGGCCTAAAACCCACTAAACCCAAAGTGAGAGAGAATAAGAGTAGTCCTGTAATTAAATAGTTTCTAGGCCCACCAGCTAGAATATGTACTAAAAGTAGCAATAGGCTTAATATGAAGGTATATCTCAGAAGGGTTTCTGCCGTCAGAATTAAGAAGTTTCTATTATTTACTTTTGCTTCTCCATCACCTAAACCGTATCTAAAGGCTTCTTTATTGTATTGTTTTATTTTACTGTGCCTGCCCCAGTAGACATAAGGATTGTTGACAATGGTTATGGGTATTTGTTTTGCTTTAATTTGAAGCCCAAAAACCAGATCGTCTGCCGCCAAGGTAAGCCATTCAGGATATCCCCCAATTGCTTTCCATACACTTTTTTTATAGGCAATTGAGCGTGATGAAGGAATGAAGCCATCATCGATGATGGTTTGATATCCGTTTGTTAGGATGTAGTTTGCTCGTGCTGGATAAGTTTCAATTTCATTTTCAATGACACTAAAGGCCCCGCCCACAACTTGCAGATTTACATCCTCTTCAAAAGGGCTGATTAAACTCTTAAGCCATTCCGGATGAAACCTGCAACCAAAATCGGTACTGACGATAAGCTCATATTTTGCAGACTTAATGGCTAAGTTTCGACCTCTCGCAACATTACACCCTTCTTCTTTCAGCAGCACAATGGGGACTGGTGATTTTTTTTGCCATTCGGTGAGAATTTCCCAAGAATTGTCACTACTACCTGCATCGGTAATTATTATTTCGGCAGGCTTAATGGTTTGAGCTTACAGGTCGGCAATGGTTTGCGGCAGGCGGGTGGCTTCGTTGAATATGGTGGAAACGAGGGAGAAGAGCATTATACTTGAAAGGTGGAGGTTTGTATGAAAATATAGGCTGTTTACTTTTTCTTTAGCTTTTTGCCTTTACTGGTTTATAGAATAGTATTGGTTTAATAAGAAGAATAAAGTACATTCTTGGAGCTGCATGTTCTTTAAAAATACTATCAGTTAATGCTGTAATGAATGTCCATGGTGTAAACCTTGATGGAGAAATGTAGTTTTGTCCAACGTAACTTGAAATAAGTTGGTTTAATTTATGTTCGATGTTTAGAGATAAATACTTGTTTGTGGTAATGTCTTTTAGTGTGTTATGTACTCTAAGGATGGTTTCTTTTTTGTAAGTAGTATCGTCTATAATAAGCCAAAGTAGGTTGATGGCTTCTTGTTTGATGCCCAGGTGCTTGCAGAACACTTTGAAATATGAATGAAAGAAAGTGTTACTCCCTGTTCCCCATGAATTTTCCCAGTGGTGAATTGCCAAGGTGGCATTTGTAATTTTGATTTTACCATGCAAATTCTTTGGATAGAAAACACTGTTTTGTGTTATTAAGTAGTTTTGGGTACTTGCTTTTAGGAAATTTAAATTTGCATTCATTACTTTCCCAATTGGTTCAATAAAGACTCTGTTGCTTATATAGTTAAGCAGGTGCAAGATATAGGAGCTTTCCTTGCAGGCACCGATTACAGCGCCATTTATATAGTTGGAAATCTCTTCATAGCCAGCAAAAAAGTCATAGGTTAGCATTTTTTCTGGAAATGGGGCCAGTACTTCCATATCTGTATCAAGGTAAATGCCACCAAAGTTGTATAGAGCAAATAATCTAATGTAATCTGAGGCAAAAGCGAACCTTTTCTCTTGAATGCAGTAGGCCACTACAGGGTTGTCACATGGTGAATTGGTTTCATTCCATTCAATTACAGTATATTCAGGTAGATATTTTTTCCACGACGCAATGCAATTTTTAACCAAGTCTGGTTTCTCTTGATTGCCTAGCCAAACATAATGGATCTTTTTTGGAATCATTTCTGGGGTGCTAATAGGATATCCAAATTGTGTGTGCCGTCTTTCTTTAGTTTTTCAACAATGATTTTTTTATTGGTCATAATCTTATCAAATTTTGCGCGTTTTCTTTTGCTGAAAATAAGCTTAATCAATGTGACTAACAGTAATCTTGGACTAGATGGTAGGATGAAATCTTCTAAAGATAGTTTCTTTAGTAGATTTTGGGCTTTAATTGGGCCGCCAAAAGACAAAAAAGGTTTATTTATACTCAACAAAAGAAGTCCGATGTGCATTTTTGCTGAGATTAAGATGTTAATGTCACATAAAGCAGAAATGTACTCAAAAATCCCATTGTTGTTGGTTATTGTTGAATGCAATGGGAAGATGTTGCTTAGCTCGGAGATAGCATTGATCCTTTCGTCGTGGGTTTTAAAGTATACTAGTTTAATGCGCCCCATTGTCATAATTGCTAATATTTCAGCAATAAATGTTGTGATGCGTAGAATTTGAATGTTTGAAAGATGAATTCCAATTTTGTATGATTTGCTATTATTTTTTCGGTCAGGTAAAAGTGTATCCATACACGTCCATAATATGTCCTCGTATTGATGCCATATTGGATTTTGGGAACCAAAATCTTCATCAGTTCTAACGGATACATATTCTAAATATGGATAGCTAAAAAGTTGACGCCTACCTTTTCCGAGGTACTCTTGCACGTCCGTTTTTTTCTTCTGATCCCCACCAACAGAAATGATATATAGTGGAATTTTTTTTTCTTGAGCAAGCTGAAGAATGGAATTAAGTTGCATTTCCAGTTCTGGATCCTGAACATTTGTTAACAAACCACCGCCACCCAACACAAGCAAATCAGACTCCTCAACCAATGCCGCTTGAGTCGTTATTAGACTCACATTTGTTGGTAGTTCAATGTTTAGGTTCGTTGAGAAGACACTTACATCATATGCTTTGGATAGTTGCATTGATATGTAATATGCGAGTAAGTCGTCCCCAAAATTGTTTCTGTTATATGAGCCAAACAATCCTATCTTTTTTCTCATTGCTGAATTAGTTTTTTGATAGAATATGTAATTTTCTTCAAGATAATTTTTTTCGAATAGTTTTCACGAATTACCTTTTCAATACGTTGTGATTTTTGTTTACGAAGAGCCGGATCCCTCATGTATTCCACAATGGCCGTAGCCATTTCTTCGATAGATTCCATTGCAACCATCGTTCCTCCTCCTGCCTCAACTATTTCATCCGTGGCACCAGATCCCTTAAAAGATAAGACAGGTTTGCCTAGTTGCCCTGACTCAAGGACCACCAAGGGATTAGGGTCTTCTCTTGAACTTAATAAGAAAATATCAAACTTTGCAAATTCTAATAGTGGAGTGGCCGTGTGCGGGATTAGCTCAATAATATCATCTATTTCAAGTTCTTTAATTAAACATTGATACTCATAGTTACTACTGTCTTCTGGGTTAAACCCAACCCAGCGAAACAGGATTTTTTTACCACAAATCTTCTTTGTTAGCGCCGCAACTTTTATGAATAAGTCGGTTCCCTTGCGGAATGATGGCATGCCAGCAGAGCCTACTATAAATTGAGCATTTTCTTTTTTTTCTGGAGAATGCCTTGTATCGGAATAGGGCATAAAAGCTGGAATAACCTCTATTTTTTGTAGGGGGATCTTGTATTCTGTTATTAGATTATCTTTGATTAACTTATTAACAACAATAAATCTGTCAGTATGTAATATACCTTGGGTGAATTTATGCCCACAAAAATTCCGTAATATGCTCTGCATCTCATGAATATGCATTAATGCCGGTATCCTTGGATGTTTGAATTCTTTTAACAAGTATCCGGTCACACCTGTATTAGCGTAAATCAGATCAGGTTTTATTCTTTTAATTTTTTGTTTTAAAAAAAATCTTTCTAATGATTGAATGCCCAGCATATAGCTAAATTTTGCAACCCAACGTAGCGGTTTTAAAGTGATTGAGTCTAGATTTTTATACCAGAAATAGCAATTGCCGACTTGTTTAAACTGTTCCGTTAATACTCCATCTCTTTCAAAAACAAAGGTGCATCGCCAACCAAGGGAGTTTAAATGGCGAGCTATTTCTAGTAAAATTATCGGAGCACCTGTACGCCCAGTGTCATTGCCTATGAATACAATTCTGGGAGTATAGTTTAATGTGTGATTATCTTTTTTCACCTTATTTTCTTTTCCTATTTCAGTAGGAGTCTTGCCTCTATTAGCTTCAGCAACTCAATACTATCATTATCAAATTTTCTTGCCCAATGCGCATCAGACTTTTTGATGTCTTCAAAATGGCCTATGTTAAGTGTGTTAGGGCTCCAGTTCTTAGTCTCTTCCCAGTTGATATATCTATAGTTGTTGTACTCAATCTTCAAATCGGCTTGATTGGCAACAAAGGTTTGAAGCACGGTTTCTTGAGGGCATGGATGCATATTGGGGTTTGCCCCAATATGATTTTTATAGAAGTTGACCAGCCCTCCATTTTTTACATCCTCTGCTATTATCTTTTCAACGACTGTTCGATTAATTGAAAGCCAGTTGGAGCCCTGCCAGGGTTCGTTTTCATCAAGGAATGGATGAGGATGGATTTTGATTCTTTTACGTATAGTTCTCCAGTAAAAGTGAAATTTCTTTGACAAAAATGGGACTTGAAGCCAAGGTTGGTAATTAAAATCCCGCAACTGGTATTGATCGATTTCAGTGTAACGTGGACTTTTCCCAATCGGATGCATATCAATGAGTGCATCGTATGCGCAAGTGTTATAGAAATCTTGAATTTCAGCAACTGGTTTAATCGGGTAGCAGGCCGGTGTAATTGTGATAAACCAATTTACTTCAGGGCTTTGCTTGTATAGTAATTCAAAAGTTTCAATGGTTGCCAAAACGTTGTTGATGTGACTCCAATGCGTACGATAGGTGGGTTCTACCATCAGGAGTCCAAACTTCTTAATTAACTTTGATGGAAATTCACCGCCCTGTTCCTTGTCGTGATGAATCGCGATTCGTGCATTGGGGAATTGTTTCAGTTTGTCGAGCAGGCAAATGAAATGATCGTCTGGCTGTTCGAATGAAAGTATGGCAAATCCTAATGTGCAGTTTTGGTTCATCTTCTGTCTAATTCAAATTTAGAAAAAGATTCTTTTTTACGCCATGCATTGGTTGCCAAACAGAATGGGTTCGGATACGAAAATATTTCATTTTTACACGGTAGTATTGCCATAAATATGATTGGTAGGGGCCTGCCGCTTGGAGCAGTTCCTGGCGAAAGCGTTGATCTTTTGTAACTCGTGCTATTTGGTAGAATTTATTTCGGAAGAGGGCTTTTTGCCAAGGGGAGAATTTTACGTGTTTTACATCTCTTTGGTATATTTCGTTCAGGATTTGGAATTTTTCCTTGTCTCTTTTTAGGTCATCGAGGTTGTTCCCTGTACTTTGTGCTTCATGCAAGCGGTAAATGAAGTGGCATTTGTAGGTATGGGCCGGGTATGGCTCCCGAAGAGCCATACGCCAAAGGTAGGCCCAATCTTCGCTGGTGATGCATGCTTCGGGCCAGGGGCCCACTTCTTCCAAAAAACTACGCTTGAACAACATTCCCGGTATGGGAATGAAAAGACCCCAAATCATCCAATGATATAGGGGCTTGTTTTGAGGGAAGCCGTGATAGTTAATTAGAAGGTTGTCGGTTGACTGCCATTGTCCATTAATTTGTTGCCCATAGGTGTAGGGTCCGGTGATAAAGTGTTTCTGACTTGCCTTAAGTCCCCGTAGTTGTTCTTCGAGGGTATTGAGCGTCATAACATCGTCGGAATCGAAAAACTTAATATAGTTGCCTGTTGAAGCCTGAAAGCCTGTGTTGCGTGCTGCACCTGGTCCCTTGCCTTTATTGGCGAGTACAATTAGTTTGTGGCCATAAGTTGTTTTAAGCCATTCAACGGTACCATCGGTGCTGTGATCATCTACCACAATGATTTCGTGTGCAGAATGGGTTTGCTGCAGAATGTTATCAATGGTGGTACCGATGAGGTGGCGCCGGTTGAAGGTGGGGATGATTATGGAGATGGTGGCATTCAATGTAGTTTCCGGTTAATCAGTATCCAATGATAGCAGTCTTAAGAAAGGTCTTAGCCTTTTTTTTGTTCTCGAGGTTTCTTGTCAAGGTGTAATAGTGCAGTCCCTTTATTAAATAGAATAAGGAAGTATATAACCGTCCTTTTGTCAATACCATCCAATCATATTCATTGGGGAGAACCTTCTCTTTGTAACGATCGAATCCCTTCGCTTTAGATTTGTCACTTCCACCTATATGGTGCACAATCTTTGGTTCTGGATGAACAATGATTCTTTTCTTTAGTGTCTTTTTAAAATAGTGACACCACTGCATATCTTCAACATACATAAAAAAGGCTGCGTGGAGTTTGCCATCTGGAAAAAGCTCCAGGTCGGTTTTCCTGAACATAAAGAATGCTCCCCACACCCAGTCTGCATCAACTATTTTTTTGTAATTGGCAAGTGTGCCTAAATACAACTTGCTCTTTTGTCTTGATGATAAGATTTTATTCAATCTTATGAGTTCACTGAGTTCACGTAAAGCAGAAGGGAACTTGCCTGCTTGAGCCTGTATGGTACCATCCGGGTTTAGCAAACTTCCTGAAAGAACTCCAATTTTTTTATCGTCATTAATTACTTCTTTACCAATCTTGATTGCATTATTTTTGAGTTCCGTATCTGAATTTAATAAAAGGATAAATTCACCAGAAGCATGATTAATGCCCAAGTTATTTCCTCCTGCAAAACCTAAATTTCTGGAACTTTTAATGAGCTTAACATTGTTGGAAAGGAATTGTAATTGGTCTATCCCCTCTTCCTGTGATGCGTTATCAACTAAGATTATTTCATAACGGCAGTCCTTTGTTTTTTCTAAAACTGATAAAATACATTGGCGTGTTAATGAAAGGGTGTTGTAGTTGATAATAATTATGCTTACTTCAGGTGGCATAATAATCTCTTTTTAAGAATACTTAATCCGGCTTTGATATCGTTGTAATCGTGTGAGTAGAAGAATGTTTCTGCGATTGCGTATAGTGCAGTCAGCAATGGTTTATGCTTTATCGTGTAATAGAAGTGTGGCTTAAAGGCTCGACTGATCAGTCTTTTGTTGATTAAACCTGAACATCTCTTAATAAAATTCTTTTTTCTGTCGCGCCAAAAAGCTTCATCATAGCCAAATGAAGTACGCCCAGCATCGTCAAAAATGGCGATGATTTCAGCGATATAAGCTATTTGGACTTGCCTTGAGGTGAAAGCTCTTATGGAAAAGTCGTAATCTGAGAGAAGCTTATATTCTATATTGAAGTACCCGATTTTAGTAATAATCGATTTATTAAAGAATTGTGCTTGATGGCAGATGTTCCCTTTCATTAGTTTTTCAATATCATACTCCCCATTAAACTGACGGCCAGTAGATTTTAAAATTACATTTCCATATACCATATCCAGGCCATTTAAATCTTTCAAGAATACGCGGGACAGAGCATTAGTTGAATAGAATACATCATCGCTATTAAGGAAATAGAACCATTCACCTGTAGATGCTCTCATTCCTTTATTTAAGGCATCAGGGATGCCGTCATCCTTTTCAGAAATCCAATATGCTACATGTCTTTCGTTTTCCTTTATTATATCTACAGTTCCATCTGTGCTTTGACCATCAATTATTATTAATTCTTTGTTTGAATAGTCTTGCTTTATGTAGGAGCTTATTGTTGCCTGAATTGTTGCAGAGGAATTATAAGTGACTGTTATAATGCTTATTTTTGGTTGTTGCATTGAAGCATAGAATTTATGTCGTGAGTAATTTTTGAATATTTGTATTTTTCGGCAACGCTCTTTATGATTGGATAATTAGAATCAATATATGTGATGTTGTTTATAACCCAGTCAACTTTCCTTTTGAAGTCATATATGTCGTGAGGGTTAAACTGCTGGCCAATTTCTTCTGATGCTATGAAGTCTGATGCAGTCCCAACTTCTTTGCTTAACAATAAGTAATTTCCGAAATTTAGTGCCTCTGCAATGGATATTGGAGAGCCTTCTCCTTTTTTGGACGGTAAGCAAAAAACTTTTGCCTTTGCGTAAGTTTCATAAAGCATCCTTTTATCGGTAATATTTCCTAGAAATGTAATTTTCGCTTTTAGTTCATTATTCTGGCAAAACAGCCTGTCAACTCTTTGTTTAATTGATTCGAGCATTGGGCCCATAAAAACCAGCTTTATGCCTTCTGGGATACCCTCTTTTTCAACAAAGTCTAGTATAAGCTCTGTGTTTTTGAAAGGGACACCAAATCTGCCCACAAAAAGTATTATGTTGTCTCTTTGGTTGAGGGGTAGTTCCTCTATTTTAAGTGAGTCTATGTATATATCGTTTACCCCGTTGGGTATGATATATGTTTTTCCTAAAGGAATGTTTTTGTCACTTTTAAGGTTTCTATATCCAGAGGGTGTTTCCACTGAAATGTAATCTACCGCTCTCAGGAATAGCCAAACAAGAAAATTATATAAGATAAATCGTCTCGACTTATAAATTCTGAACTTTATTGAGTTATTAAGGTCCGCTTTAAGATAAACCTTGCCTTTTTTATTTATGATTTTGTAAAATGCTGCATTGCAAAAGGATAGTGCATTAAAGTGATATAAGTTTAGAATATCTATTTGTTTTCCTTCCTCAATGAGGTAACGCAATATTCCCCAATGTAGAAAACCTGCGGAACCACTGAATGGGATTGCTTCATATTTTAAGCCATATGCAGCACCGCCCATTTTTGTTGCATGTAATTGGTCATCAATTGTGTTGTTGAAGATGCCCAAGTTGTTTTTTTCGAAGAGTTCCGTTGTGCAATGATAGCTCACAACTTTTGTTTCATATTGACCTGATTTACCTAGAAAGTATGGTATCATGCCAACATCTTTTGAAAGAGTCTGGTTTGTGGCGTATGGGAATAATGTTACAAACTTTTTCATCCTGCTGCAGTGGCTTTGCAATGTGGGGGCTGATTCTTGTGATAGTATTTGGACCGTGGTATTTTTTTCCATGTATGCTGGTATAACTCGAAGGATAGAGGTTGCATCCTTCCAAATGCAGCGTTCAAAGGTTTCTTCAATATGCTCTTTTGCAGCTTGTCACTATAAATGTTAAGCAGTAGTCTTATAGCATAAGCAATTTTAAAACCTATTTTGGAGTATTTGATGGTGTAAGATATGAAAGTTATGTAATTACGTCTATGTAATTCTTGGGCGAGAAGGTTGTAAACTGGGTAGAAGGCATACTCTTTTTGGAACGAAATTCTTTTCCTCTTTAAATCCAAAATTGTATCATAGGTGAATTTTAGGAGAAACTTTTCATTTTCTCGGTCCCTTTTGTCTTGGCTTATTGTAGGGGCTGAATTTATTCTTACAGCAACGTCTGGCAGGCACTCATTGAAGCAAATAAGAATTTTTGGATGAATTGTGAGCAAATTGATATGGAAGTCAATATCTTGCATCATTTGTAGACCTTCTCTCCATTTTACTTTGTTTTGTTCTATAAACCTTCTTTTAAAAAAGGCGCCTGGTGTTCCCCAAACGGAGGAAAAAGTTAAAAATTGGTCCAAAATGGAAACGTTCTTATCATAAATGTTCCAAATCAAATCTGTATCTCCAATCTGATGCTTGAAAAATTCTGAATTGAAGACGAGAAAGTCCCTATCTTGATTTTGTAAATATTTCGTAACCCGTGTTTCTATGCAAAATGGTAAAATTAAGTCATCACTGTCTAGAAACATAAGATATTCCCCAGTACACTTTTCAATTCCAATATTCCTGCAAGTTGGCGCCCCCTTTGGTAGACGGGTTCTGCTATAAAGCTTGAATCGATCATCATTTGTCACATACTTTTCAATAACTGCTACTGTTTTATCTGTAGACCCATCATCAACAACAATGCATTCCCAATTTGTGTAGGTTTGGTTAATTACTGATTGAAGGGTTTCTCCAATTAGTGCTTCTCTATTATAGGCGGGAATGATAATTGAAACAAGTGGGGTGTTTGCTGTTTGTTGTTGTAGCTGATCCATTTATTAGTTCTCCATCAGTTTATGGAAGATACGCCAATGCTTACGGACTTGGCGCTTTATTTTTGATCCCTCCATAATGTAATTCGCTTTGTTGGCATAGGCCAGATAATTGCCCCAGTCTGTCTTTGGTACTGAATCGTGCCTTCTTTTTCTTTGGCTGCCCAAATAAGTGAATCGTTTATAGAGGCGGTTTTTAAACAGCTCGCCTCTTGTGGTTTTATTTGTATGCCGGAAGGCATGAAATTGGGCAGCCCTGATGGACTTTTTCATTCTTCGATAAAACTTAGCCAGACTGGAGGGCTTAAGTAGGGCTGTTTCTCCATCAAATTCGAATCCCAAATAGGAAAAGCGCTTGTTTGTGAAAAAATCATTTTGTTTTTTCTCCAGGCATTGTATGGTGCCGTTCCTTCTTTCGAATAGGAAGCTTTGCGTTTTGTCAGCTTGTGCTTCTAGTTTCAGCTCTGCTAACTTTTGGGTGATAACGTTCTGCACAGTTGTTTCAAGTTCAACAGGGCAGGCCAGCACTATGTCGTCTGAATATCTGCGGTACAAGCCTCCATGTTGTCTAACCAGTTCGTTAATATCTTTGTCAAAATCTAACATGTAAAGGTTGGCTAATACTGCGCTGATTGGGGAGCCCTGGGGTATGCCTTTGGTACGCAGCTCTTTGG
>ENA-UOOK01004595-UOOK01004595.1-fermentation-metagenome-genome-assembly--contig:-NODE-4595-length-14633-cov-3.915215_pt1 | contig 14633 bp, 15 predicted proteins | sample MGYA00245777_ERZ724023 | MGnify/ENA primary metagenome ERZ724023 (study PRJEB28704, sample SAMN03018312) | fermentation metagenome | biome: anthropogenic terrestrial biome; feature: soil; material...
GATTTTGCACCATGCCACCCGCAACAGCCTGCTGATTCTGGATGAAATCGGGCGGGGAACTTCTACCTTTGACGGTATGAGTATCGCCAAGGCGGTGATCGAATATATTGCCGATAAGAAAAAAATGGGAGCAAAAACCCTGTTTGCCACTCATTACCATGAGCTGACCGATTTGGAAAACCGGTTTCCCTGCGTGAAAAACTATAATGTCGCCGTAAAAAAACGGGGAGATGATATTACCTTTTTGCGCCGGATTCTGCGGGGCGGCGCCGATGACAGCTACGGCATCGAAGTAGCCAAGCTTGCCGGACTTCCGCAAAAAATTATTGACCGTGCCAAGGAAATCCTGGCGTCTTTGGAGGATGGCTCGGCCCTGTATGCCGCGCCGAAGTCCCGCGCCGATACGGACAACAGCTTGCAGCTGAGCTTTGCTGCTCCCTCTGCAATAGAGGAAAAGCTCAGGGAGGTGGATGTAAACTCCCTTTCTCCGATTGAAGCACTCAACCTGTTGTACGGCCTGAAAAATATGCTTTCTTAAATCGTTTTTGTCTTTCCCCGAAAGGAGGGAGCCCCCTTTGGCAAAAATTCATGTGCTGGATAAGCACGTTGCCGAGCTGATTGCAGCCGGTGAAGTAGTGGAGCGTCCCGCTTCTGTAGTGAAAGAACTGGTGGAAAACTCTATTGACGCTGGGGCAACCGTAATCACCGTCGAAATCAAAGGCGGAGGAAACGCCTGTATCCGGGTTACCGATAACGGTTGCGGTATGGAGCCGGAGGACGTTCCTGTCGCTTTTCTGAGTCATGCTACCAGCAAAGTGACGAGTGCCGATGACCTGGACAGTATCCTCACGCTGGGGTTTCGCGGCGAGGCACTTGCTTCCGTCTGCGCCGTATCGAAAATAGAACTGTTTACCCGCACAGCCGGGCAAGACTTGGGAACAAAAGTAACCGCGGAAGGCTCCGCTGTTTTGGAAGTGGAAGAAAACGGCTGCCCGATGGGTACTACTATCATCGTGCGGGACTTGTTTTACAATACTCCTGCGCGTATCAAATTTTTAAAGAAAGACGTTACCGAAGGAAATGCGGTGGCCAACGTAATGGATAAGCTGGCCTTGTCCCATCCGGAGGTTTCCTTCAAATTCATCCGGGACCAGAAGCTGGAGCTGCATACGCCGGGGGACAGCAAGCTGTCAAGCTGCGCTTACGCCGTACTGGGAAAAGCCTTCACAGCGGAGGCCCTTCCTGTGGAGTTTTCCGACAAGGGAATCACCGTTACAGGCTTGATCTGCACGCCTGCCGCCGCGAAAGCCAACCGGACATATCAGAATTTCTTCATTAATTCCCGTTATGTCAAGTCCAAGACCTGCATGGTGGCGTTAGAGGAAGCTTACCGTAATTCCATTATGGTTTCCAAGTTTCCGGCCTGTGTGCTGCACATTCAGCTGCCGGCCGATTTTGTGGATGTAAACGTGCATCCGGCCAAAACCGAAGTGCGGTTTATGGATGAAAAGCCGGTATTCGATGTGATATACTGGTCGGTCAAGAATACTTTGCAGGCTCACAGCCACCCGAAACAGGCCGTTATTCCGGAGTCAAAGCCGCGCCCTTTGACGGAAAGCGATTTAGGCGGTTACCCCGAAGCGGTTCAGATGAAAATTACGCCGCAGGCTGCTTTCGCTCCCTCGGGCAGCCCTGAGGCTGTCCCGGAGTTCGGGCGCTCTGCTTCCGAATCGGGCGGAGATTTTCTGTTTAGCAAAAACGGCGTAAAATACCAGACCGGTGTCATTTCTCCTGTAAAGGTGTCCCATACATACGACGGGATGGTTGCTCCTGAAAATTTAAGTCCTGTAAAGCCGGGTGCCATTCCATACAATGATCAGCCCGTGCCGGTTCCTGTTCCGCAACCGGCGATGGACCCGGAAGCTCCGGCAGAGCCGGCTGAGGAAAACCCGGATGACTTATATCATTATGAAATCATCGGAGAATGCTTTAACACCTATATTATTTTACAGAACAAGCAGAGCGAAGAGCTTCTGTTTATTGATAAACATGCCGCGCATGAACGCATTCTCTTTGAAAAGCTGAAAAAGCAGAAAAACAGGGAAAACAGGCAGGTTTTGCTGACGCCGGTGGTGCTGTCCCTATCCCGGATGGACTATGATACGGCGATAAAAAGCCTGGATATTCTGGAAAGCTGCGGCTTTCTGGCCGAGGATTTTGGCAACAGCACGCTGATTGTCCGGGAAATCCCTATTTTTATAAAAAAAGAGGACGCCGAAGAAATTGTTCTGGATATTCTGGGAAAAATAAACAATAATGTAAAACCGGAGTTTTACGACAAACTGGAGGAATTGCTCCATTCAATGGCATGCCGTGCGGCCATTAAGGCAAATGACATCAGCAGCCCCAAGGAGCTGGAAAGCCTGGTGGCGGTGCTTAGGGAAAATCAGGAGCTTCGTTACTGTCCCCATGGCAGACCTATCAAAATCAGCCTTTCAAAAAAGGATCTGGAGAAGCAGTTCGGCAGGATATAGGATTATGGATAAAATTAAAATTGCCGCGGTAGTCGGCCCTACCGCATCGGGAAAGACCCGGCTGGCGGTGGAGCTGGCCCGGCTGCATAACGGCGAGATCGTTTCCGCCGACTCCATGCAGATTTACAAATATATGGACATCGGCACCGCCAAGCCGACGGAGGAAGAAAGAAAAGAAATTCCTCATCACCTGATGGATTTTTTAGAGCCTGACAGGAAATTCAGCGTTGCCGATTATGTAAAAGCGGCTTCCGAAACGATTACAGACATTCACAGCCGCGGTAAGCTTCCTATTATAGCTGGCGGCACCGGCCTGTATGTGGATTCTCTGATTCAAAACATACAGTTTGGTGAGGAAACCCGGGACGAAGCTCTTCGGGAGCAGCTTGCCGAAACAGGAGAAAAACAGGGCGGGGAGGCGTTGCTTGCCATACTGAGGGAGTTTGATCCGGAACTGGCAAATACGCTTCATCCCAACAATATCGGCCGTATCATCCGGGGAATTGAGGTATACAAAACCACCGGAAAAACTATGACGCAGCGGCAAAAGGAATCCAGAAGCGTTCCCAGCCCCTATGACTGCCTGTATATCGGTCTCACCTGCAAAGACAGGCAGATTTTATATGACCGCATCGACCGCCGGGTGGACCGGATGATCGAAGACGGCTTGCTGAAAGAAACCGAAGCTCTGATTCAAATGGGATTTTCCGACACCGCCATTCAGGCAATCGGCTACAAAGAAATGTTTGGGTTTTTATATCATACCTGCACAATGGATGAGGCTGTCGCACATCTGAAACAGCAAACCCGACGTTATGCCAAAAGACAGCTGACCTGGTTTCGAAAAAATCCGGAAATCCACTGGATTGAGACAGACGACGGCTGTTTTGAACGTATTTTGAAACAAACCGAAAAAATAATGGAATTTATTGTAAATAAATGATATAATAGTAAAAGAATCGTATGAATCATTATTTTGATTATTAAAACAGTATTTATTAACAATTTTTATACTGTTGTATGTTATAATGGTCACAGGATGAAGGCCTGCGGCGTTTGTTCCAGTAACTGCAGGCTCATAAAAAATACCGGCAAATAGGATGACAGGAGTGAATAGAATGAAAAATGTGAATTTACAGGATATTTTTTTAAACCAGGCGAGAAAAGAAAAAATTACCGTTACCATTTTTTTGACCAACGGCTTTCAGTTTAAAGGCGTTGTAAAAGGCTTTGATAGTTTTACGGTGGTTTTAGACTGCGAGGGAAAGCAAAATCTGGTGTATAAGCACGCTATCTCTACGATTTTACCCACAAAGCCCATCAGCCTGCTGGACAATGAGGAGTTGGAAGAGCAGTAAGAAAAAGCGCCTGCATTTTTACTGACCAGGAGAAATTATGCATTATGAGCAATATTGTAAAACGCACTATTACTGTCATTTTGTCGCTTGCCGTAATCGGCTATATTGCTTATCAGGTGCTGGCCCATTATTATTCTGCCTATAAAACGGAAATCACCATGAGCTATTCCGATTCCGATACTATTATCACCAGCGGCGTTGCCGTGCGGGATGAGACGGTTGTATATGCGCAAAGTAAGGGAATCAGTAATTATCTGGTGAAAAACGGAGAACGGGTCAGAAAAGGTTCTGTGGTTGCTTCCGTTTATGAAAAAGAGTCTGATATTCTTCTTCAAACACAGATCAACCAGATGGAAAGCGAGCTGGAGGTTTTGGAGGAATCCCAATCGGCGGCTGCTTCCGCTTTCGGGTATGTGGATCTTGTCAACGGCCAGATTGCCGAGGCCCTTGGCGAAACCATTGACCTGATCCAGTCAAATGACTGCAGCGGACTTCAGGATAAAAAGACCAAGCTTACTACGCTCTTAAATAAGCGCAGGCTTTGCATCGGCGAAGTAACCGATTATTCCAGCCAGATTTCGTCCCTTTCCGAACAGATTCAAACCTTGCAGGGGCAGGTATCCAATCCTGTGGAAACGGTAACAGCCGAAAGTTCGGGCTATTTCGTTAATGCACTGGATGGCTATGAGCAGCAGTTTAGCGTTGACTCAATGCCGAGTCTGACAGTCGATCAGATCAACCGGATTATAGAGAATACGCAGATTTCTTCTGAGCAGCCTGCCGACGGCGCAATCGGAAAGGTTATTTCCGGCTTCGACTGGTATTTGGCTGTCGTAATAGAGAAAGACAGTATCTCTCAGTTTACATTAAACAGCACCATGACGATTTCATTTCCGTATGCCACGTTGAATGACATTCCTGTTGTTGTAAGCCAGATCACGGAAGACAGTTCCGGCGACTATGTCGTGATATTCCAATGCGGCTATATGTCATCGGAATTATCCACTCTTCGCTTGCAGACCGTGAGCATCCATACCCGGAATATTTCCGGTCTTCGTGTCAATAACAAGGCGATCCGCTTTAAGGACGGAATCAAGGGCGTCTACGTCCTTGATAACAAAGAGGTGATTTTTAAGCCCGTTACGGTTCTTTATACCGAGGAGCATTTCTCCGTCTGCAAATCAGGGACAAGCTCCGACGAACTTCAGCTGTATGACGAAATTATTGTGGAGGGAAAGGGTCTTGACAGTGCTAAACAATGATCTGCTTTCGGTATCTCGAAATCTTCAGGGCATCAGGGACTCTATTCGGGAGCTTTGCCTTGAATGCGGCAGAAATCCGGATGAAATCATGCTGGAGGCGGTAACAAAAACGGTTGCCCCCGAAATCATCAATTACGCCATAGAAAACGGGGTTTCGGTCATTGGTGAAAATAAGGTTCAGGAATTAAACGAGAAGCTTGACAGGCTGTCCCTGGAGCATTGCAAGGTTCACCTTATCGGCCATTTGCAGACCAATAAGGTGAAGGACATCATCGGCAAAGCAAGCATGATTGAATCGGTGGACAGCCTGCACTTGGCGAAAGAAATTGACAAGCAGGCAGAAAAGGCAGATTTGCACCAGGATATTCTGCTTCAGGTGAATATCGGAAAAGATCCCAACAAGTTTGGCTTTGGGGGGGAAGAGCTGGAACAGGCCGTCAGAGATATTGCCGTATTTCCGAACCTTTTTATCAGAGGGCTCATGACGATTTTGCCTTTTAGTGATAACAGGGAAGAAAAAATGCAATTATTTGGAGATATGTATCATCTGTTTATTGACATAAAGGCAAAAAACATAGATAATGTTTCTATGGACTACCTGTCCATGGGAATGTCCCATGATTATAAAGAAGCAATTTTATGTGGCGCAAACATCATTCGGGTAGGAACGGCGTTATTTGGCGCACGTAATTATAACGGAGGGAATTAAAGTGAGCATTATGGAGAAATTCAAAGGAATTTTTGGCGTACCTGACGATGAATATGAATATGAAAACCATGACGAGGAAATGGACGTGCTGTCCAGAGAACGCCAGGATAATGACAGTGCAGACCCTGCGCATAAAAATAAGGTAGTCAACATTCATACCACAACACAGTTGCAGGTGGTTTTGGTGAAACCGGAACGCTTTGACGACGCCAGTTCCATTGCCGACCACTTAAATGCCAAACGGACGGTGGTATTAAATCTGGAATCCACCAACAAGGAAATATCCAGAAGACTGATCGACTTTTTAAGCGGCGTAGCTTATGCCAACAATGGGCAGATCAAGAGGGTGGCAAACAGCACCTTTATTATTACGCCCTTCAATGTGGACATCATGGGGGATTTAATTGACGAGCTGGAAAGCAACGGCGTCTATTTTTAACACAGTATGAAAATCCGTTCTGCTCAAACCTATGATGACGCTGTTTTCGTCAACCATTTTTATGACCGCGTGTCCATAGCGGCCAAAACCGGTCTTACAAAATATCTGTTTTTTCTGGACGAGCGACAGCAACTTCTTTTAGAGCGGCTTTCGCCTGAAAATTATGGATGTAGCCTTGCTTTATACGGCGGTTATGAGGGCGCGGTACGCAAAATGGCGGCGGTTTATCCTTCGGATGCCAAAACAAGACCGGAGTATCCCGTTTCGGCGGCAAGCTATTACTTTAAGCCGGAAGCGGCTTTAACTCACCGGGATTTTCTGGGGTCAATCATGTCTCGAAATATCAAGAGGGAGCTGGTCGGCGATATTTTGGTGGAATCAGACCGGTGCGTGGTATTTTGCCATCAGAACGCGTTGTCTGTGCTGCTTCATGAAATCGATAAGATCGGGAGATGGGGCGTCCGCTGTGAGCAGGGTTTTTCCGGCGAACTGCCGGCTCCGTTTAAGCTGCAGAGTAGAGTCATCAACGTATCCTCTCTGCGGGCCGACTGCGTTGTTTCCACATTGGCAGGAGTAGGCAGGGAAAAGGCCCTTCAGCTGATTTCTCAGGATCTGGTATCCGTAAATTATCAAAATATTGAGAAACCGGCTTACCTGCTGCATTTTGGGGATATACTTACCATAAGAGGACACGGCAAATTTATTTTGGACAGTCAGCTTGCGGTGACCAAAAAAGGCAGACTTTCGCTTTCTGTCAATCAATATGTCTAAATTGTCTAGGAGGGAGTAATCAGTGCTTACATTACAGGAAATAAAAGAGAAGAAGTTTGAAAAGGCTGCTATGTTCGGCTATAAGGTCGACGATGTCGATGCCTTTCTCGATGACATTACGGCTTCTTATCAGCAGCTTTTGAGTGATAAGAGCGAGCTGGAGAGTAAAATTGAGGTTCTGGCTGAAAAGCTCGAGGAATATAAAAACGACGAGGATAATCTGCGGGCCGCTTTGATCGGCGCTCAGCGCCTGGGAGAAACGGTCATCCGCGACGCCAAGCATAAGGCGGACGTTTTAATTGAAGACGCGACCATCCGTTCGGAGAAGCTGGTGGAAAGCGCGCAGAAAAAAATTGAAAATGAACAGAATGCCCTTTTGAAGATGCAGAAGGAAGTTACCTCTTTTAAAAATAAGCTGCTGGGGCTTTATAAAACCCATCTGGAACTGATTTCGTCTTTGCCGGGAGAAGAAGAAAAGCCCGCCGAGCCGGAGTCTTCCGCTAAGACGGATGTTTCAGCACCGGCTCCCGCTGCAAAGGAAGCGGCTACTCAGCCAAAGGACCGGGAAGAGGAGGAGGGCGAGCCTGTTATCCAGGGCTTTCAAATAAATCCGGAGGCTTTTGAAGAAAAGCAGGCTGAAGCTTCTCCTGTGGAATCCCGGTTTGGGCCGCTGAAATTCGGCGCGAATTATGAGAAAGCTTCTTCTAGTTCGTCTTTTTCCGATTATTCTAAAAAAAGAAAATAGCTTGAACGGTTTATGTGATTGGCCTGTTTTTAAAGAGGCTTATTGCATAAACCGTTTATATCAGTATTGGGAGGGTTTATGGCTTCTGTCGTTGCGTTAGTTTTATCTGCGGTGCTTGTGGGAATCGATCAGCTGATTAAGCTTTGGGCGCAGGATGTACTGTCGAAAGCCGGTACGATTCCTTTGATTGAGGGGGTGCTGCACCTGACTTATGCCGAAAACCGTGGAGCGGCTTTCAACATTCTTCAAAATCAGCGCTGGCTTCTGGTCGGGGTTACGTTCGTTGTTTTGTTATTTTTGGTTCTTTTGATTATAAAAAAATCTTTTCCGGATATTATGGCAACCCTTGCATTATCCTTAATTGTCGGCGGCGGCTTCGGAAATCTGATTGACCGTTTTTTCCGGCATTACGTAATCGATTATGTTGATTTCCGGCTGATTAACTTTGCTATTTTCAATTTTGCCGATACGTGTGTGGTGTGCGGGACCATTTTACTGCTGATCTATCTGCTTTTTATCCATAAACAGGAGCCAAAAGAGCAGTCCAAACCGTTTGAGATGTCTGGGGAAGCAAGCGACCATCATGAATAGCGGGGTGTCTGCGGAAAATTACCGGTTTTTCGCGCTTTTTGAAGATGCCGGGAACCGCCTGGATCTTTGGCTTTGCACAAGGCTTGAGCAGCTAAGCCGTTCTGCGGTGCAAAAGCTGTTTGAACAAGGCATGGTTTTTGTAAACGGTACCAAAGCCGCTAAGAACTATAGGCTTAAGGGCAATGAGGAAATCCAAGTTTCGGTTCCTGCTCCGACTTTGCCGGATGCAAAACCCGAGGTTATTGCACTGGATATTGTATATGAAGATAACGATCTTCTGGTGGTCAACAAGCCAAAAGGGATGGTTGTGCATCCGGCCAACGGAAATCCGGACGGGACGCTGGTTAATGCTCTGCTGCATCACTGCGAAGGGAGGCTTTCCGGGATTAACGGGGTTCTGCGACCCGGAATCGTCCACCGGATTGACAAAAACACCAGTGGCCTGTTGATCGTTGCCAAAAGCGATGCTGCTCATGCAGGTCTTGCCCGGCAGATTAAGGAACATTCCTTTACCCGAGAATATGAAGCGGTGGTCTACGGGAATTTTAAACAGACTTCCGGGACAGTCAGCGCACCGATTGGACGGCACCCGATCTTGCGCAAGCAAATGGCGGTCACCGATAAAAATTCCAAGGAGGCTGTTACGCACTATGCGGTCTTAGCCCAATATGAGGGATTTTCCCACCTGCGTTTGAAGCTGGAAACCGGAAGAACGCACCAGATTCGCGTTCATATGGCTTATATCGGGCATCCGGTTGCCGGAGACGAGGTGTACGGACCGAAGAAGGTCATCTCCTCTTTAAATGGCCAGTGCCTTCATGCGAAAAAAATCGGATTCATTCATCCGGTTACCGGAGAATATCTGGAATTTGATAGTGATTTACCTCTTTATTTTACCGATTTTTTAAAACGTCTTAAGAAAATATAGGAGCATACCAGCATGGCAAAAAAATTTTCCGGCATTCTTCTCATATCGGACTTGGATGGTACTCTTTTAAACAGCAGGCAAGAGGTTCCTCTCAGAAATCAGAAGGCACTTTCCCGTTTTGTGAGCGAAGGAGGCCGTTTTACCGTGGCCACCGGGCGTACGGTGAAAACCGCGGAGGAATTCCTCAGAAAAGTCCCGGTAAATGTGCCGGGAGTACTGTTAAACGGCAGTATTTTATATGACTTTGCCAGCCAGAAGATTCTGTGGCAGGCATTTCTTTCACCCGGTATCAAGGAGCTTTGCCGTGAGATTCTGAAAAGGTTTCCGAAAGTAACGGTGGAATTCATGTGCGGCAATACGATCTACGTTCTGCCGGATAAGGAAACGTCAAAATGGAGGTCCGTTGCTGACGACTATTTTACCAGCGCCGATTCCATGGCCGATGTCCCGGACGAAATCCATAAAGTTGTCTTTGCGGCAAAGCCGGAGTATATGCAGGAGCTGAAAGCTTTTATCCATTCTCAGCCTCTGGACGGCATCGAAACCATGCACTCCTGCGACCACCTATATGAGTTGCTGCCAAAAGGGGCGAACAAAGGCAGCGGACTTTTGAAAATTGCGGAAATTTATTCCATCCCCGTGGATCATATCTATGCCATCGGCGACTATGATAACGATGCAGACATGCTGCGGGTCGCGGGCTTTTCGGCGGTTCCTCTCTTATCATCGGAAATGGCGCACCAGTACGCCGATATCCGGCTGGGTTCCTGCGAAAACGGTGCAGTCGCGGACTTTATCGAGTATATTGATAAATCTATATCACTTTATGCGGAGGGAAAACTGTGAACAATGCTTTAAAAAAGGAACTCTCCATTACGGCCTGTAAAATGAGGATGGGCGTTTTGGAAGGTGTTTTCAATGCAAAATCGGGACATCCCGGCGGTTCTTTATCTATTTCGGATATTCTGACCTATCTTTATTTTGCCGATATGCGGGTAGACTCCAAAAACCCAAAGTGGGAAGACCGTGACCGTCTGGTGCTGTCTAAGGGGCACTGTGCACCCGCTTTATATTCTGCTTTGGCGTTAAAAGGTTTTTTCCCTTACGATGAAATCAAAAAGCTGAGAAAGCCTTTTGCCATGCTTCAGGGGCATCCGGATATGAAAGGGACTCCTGGTGTGGATATGACCACCGGTTCTTTAGGTCAGGGGATTTCGGCTGCCTGCGGGATGGCGCTTTCGGGTAAGCTTTTTGGCAAGGATTACCGGGTGTATGCTATTTTAGGAGACGGCGAGCTGGAGGAAGGCCAGGTATGGGAGGCTTCCATGTTTGCCGGACACAGGAAGCTGGATAATCTGTGCGCCATTGTGGACTATAACGGCCTGCAGATTGACGGTAGGCTCTGTGAGGTCTGTTCTCCCGAGCCGATTGCCGATAAATTCGCCGCATTCGGGTTCCATGTCATTTCCATCGACGCCCATGACTTTGATCAGATCGAGGCCGCCGTAAAAGAGGCAAAAATCACGAAAGGACAACCCAGCGCCATTATAGCCCACAGTGTGAAAGGCAAGGGTGTTTCCTTTATGGAAAACAAAGCGTCATGGCATGGTTCCGCTCCCAACAGGGAACAGTATGAACAGGGAATGGAAGAGTTAAAACAAGCGCTGGCAGTATTGGAGGGCAAATAAGATGGCGGATCAACTGAAAATTGCGACCCGGGAAAGCTATGGTGAAGCCTTAGCGGAGCTTTCCTCCGAATATGACAATCTGGTGGTGCTGGACGCTGATTTGTCGGAGGCAACCAAAACCCTGAAATTTAAAAAGGCATGTCCGGAACGTTTTGTCGACTGCGGGATTGCCGAATCCAATATGATGGGCATTGCCGCCGGCCTTGCCACTACCGGAAAAGTCGTGTTTGCCAGCTCTTTTGCCATGTTTGCCGCAGGCAGAGCCTTTGAGCAGATCCGCAATTCCATCGGATACCCCCATTTAAACGTGAAAATCGGCGCTACCCATGCCGGGATTTCCGTTGGTGAGGATGGTGCCACCCATCAATGTAACGAGGATCTTGCACTGATGCGGACTATTCCGGGCATGACGGTCATCTGTCCGGCCGATCATGTGGAAGCAAAAGCGGCCGTAAGAGCGGCAATCGAAATCAACGGGCCGGTTTATCTCCGTTTCGGGCGTCTGGCGGTTCCCATAATCAACGATAGTGAAGATTATACCTTTACTGTAGGCAAAGCGAATATTCTGCGAAACGGCAAGGATATTACGATAATCGCCACCGGTCTGATGGTGAATCAGGCTCTAATTGCCGCCGGGGAACTGGCCCAAGAGGGGATAGATGCCCGGGTAATCAACATGCACACTATTAAGCCTTTGGACGAGGAAGTCGTTATAAAGGCGGCTGAGGAAACCGGCAAAATTGTGACCATAGAGGAGCACAGCGTTATCGGGGGGCTGGGAAGCGCCGTCTGCGATGCAATATGCGCAAAATATCCGGTTCCGGTCTATAAAATCGGTGTAAACGATGAGTTTGGTACCAGCGGACCGGCCGCCGAGCTGCTGGATTTGTTCAAACTGAACGCCGCTCATATTATTGAAACCGTTAAAGCCGCTCTGTAAAAATTTTGTTAATTAATTCACAAAAGTTAAAAATCACAGGCAAGCTTTTTTTATGAATTTCATGAAAAAGTAATGCTTTATTCACAAAAGTATAGTACAATATAATTGTAATAGAGCTGAATACTGCTTCATATATTCTTATGGTGTGAAATTCATAGAGTTTGGGAGTGATTGAAATCATATGAACAAAGCAGCCGAACCAAACATAACCCCTAAAAACGCGACGGTTGTCTGCGTTACCGACCAGTTCCATTGTGAAAGATTAATTATGGCCGGACGAAGAATATCGAATATTTTTAAAACCAGCTTGTATGTGGTGAATGTTACCAATAAAGATGTCGGGCAGATTAATACCAACGCAATTGAGTATCTTTTTAAAAAATCCAAGGAAAATTCTGCGGCCATGAACATTATTTCCTGTGATGACCCGGTCAAAGCAATTATTGGTTTTGTAAAGGATTCCAAAGCCATAAACGTTGTAACCGGCTTGCCGGGAGATAATTCGCATACGTTGCAGTATCTTTGGAGAAGACTTAAGAATGTTCGCTGCTATACGGTTTCGCCCGAGGGTGAAATCATGCAGGTTGATCGAAGCAGTATGGTTATGGTATAGTTTCAAATCTGTGATTTGGAATATTAGTTAGGCTTTACTTAAATAAAATCCTGTTTATAGGCGGGATTTTATTTTACGCTCCCCTAAATTTCGCTAAATTTTAATTTAGCGAAATTTATTGTCTTTTTAAAGCCCGTATGCTATAATAAAATCAGACTGATAACCGGGAGTGATTTCATTGAACCGAGCTTCCCTGGACGAGTGTCCAGGATATCTGAAAAGCTATTTATTTTACATGGAAACCATCAAAGGCCGTTCCAAGACAACGGTAGATGCTTATTACACCGACATCAAAAATTTTTTGCGGTATATTGCTTATCTGAAAAAAGCGGTGCCGTCCGATACGGATATTGGGTCTGTCAAAATTCACGATCTGCCGCTGGAGCTTCTTAAAACCGTTACGCTGGCCGATATTTACGAATATATGCACTATGCCTCCTCCGAACGCAGCAACAGCGCAAAGACCCGTGCCCGAAAGGTTTCCAGTCTGAAAACTTTTTTTAATTATCTGGTGGAAAAAGCAAACCTGTTGGAGTATAATCCTGTGAAAGAGCTGGAAACGCCTAACTTTCGCAGAGCTCTGCCGAAGTATCTTACCCTGGAGGAAAGCCTGGAGCTGCTTGCAAACGTAGACAGCTCCTCCAAGCTGCGGGATTATTGCATCTTAGTGTTGTTTTTAAACTGCGGTATGAGGCTTTCCGAACTGGTGGGCATCAACTTAAGCGATATCAAGGACGATACGCTGCGTATTCTGGGAAAAGGCAATAAAGAACGGATTGTCTATCTGAATGATTCCTGTAAAGCCGCCATTGAAAATTACATCAAAAATGAGCGTCCTGTAGATGGTTTAAAGGATAAAAACGCTCTCTTTATTTCCCGCAATAGAACCCGGATCAATAAGCGGCGGGTGGAACAGATCGTGGAGGAAAACTTGAAACGGTGCGGGCTGGATGGCAAAGGGTACTCCCCTCATAAGCTGCGGCATACAGCGGCTACCCTGCTCTACCAGCACGGCCATGTGGATATCCGGGTGCTCAAGGAAATGCTGGGCCATGTAAATTTAGGCACGACGGAAATTTACACCCATACCTCCAGCGAACAGCTGAGAAATGCCGCCGAAAGCTCTCCCCTTGCCAAAATGAAAAAGATGCCGAAGTAACCCATAAAACTCCGGATGGCCAAGGCCATCCGGAGTTTTATAATATTGCTTTGATTAAATTTTGTCCAAAGCCTGCTGGATATCGGCAATAATATCGTCGACATTTTCAAGTCCCACCGAGAAACGGATCATGCCCGCATCGATTCCAGCGGCAGCAAGCTGTTCGTCGGTCAGCTGACGATGGGTGGCGCTGGCCGGATGCAGTACGCAGGTACGGATATCGGCTACGTGAACGACGTTGGACGCCAGTTTTAAGCTGTCCATAAATTTCACGGCAGTTGCCCTTCCCCCTTTAATGTTAAAGGAAATAACGCCGCTGGTGCCGTCCGGCAGATATTTCTGCGCTAATACATGATACTTGTTTCCTTCCAGGCCGGGGTAGCTGACGGAAGAAACCTTATCGGAGGCTTGCAGATATTTTGCCACTCTGACAGCGTTTTCGCAATACTGCTTCATCCGGACCGGCAGGGTTTCCAGCCCCAGATTCAGCAAAAAGGCAGAATGAGCCGCCGGATAGCAACCGAAATCCCTCATGAGCTGCATTCTGGCTTTAATAATATAGGCCATATTGCCAAAGGCCTTGGTATAAGATACTCCATGGTAGCTTTCGTCCGGCTCCACAAAATCCGGAAATTTCCCGTTTGTCCAGTCAAAGCGACCGCCATCTACAATCACGCCGCCGACTTGAAGAGCATGTCCGTCCATATATTTCGTGGTGGAATGTACGATGATATCCGCGCCGAATTCGACGGGGCGGCAAAGGATCGGAGTAGCAAAGGTGTTGTCAATAATCAGGGGAACGTTGTTTTTATGGGCGACGCGGGCAAACTTTTCAATATCCAGCACAGTGAGGGCGGGATTCGCCAGCGTTTCCCCGAATACCGCTTTGGTGTTGG
>ENA-UOOK01004597-UOOK01004597.1-fermentation-metagenome-genome-assembly--contig:-NODE-4597-length-14631-cov-6.951633_pt1 | contig 14631 bp, 11 predicted proteins | sample MGYA00245777_ERZ724023 | MGnify/ENA primary metagenome ERZ724023 (study PRJEB28704, sample SAMN03018312) | fermentation metagenome | biome: anthropogenic terrestrial biome; feature: soil; material...
CGGATATTTGACAATAGCCTGAAAAATATGATCCGATGAAATGAAATTATGGGAGGATGAGATCTGAAAAACAGGATCTACCTCCCATTTAATTTTTAATTATATTCATTCCACGATTTTAAAATTTAGAATATATATAAAAACTTAAAAAGTAAAGCATTCCTGATTGAACTTCAGATTAAGTTGCAATTATCCAAATTAATCTCCTTTCCTCTGTTTGCTATTTTTCAAAAAAGATTAAATTGAGCAGAGCAGCAGAATAATTTTTGCTCTGTCCTTGAACCTGAAAACTCCTCACCTGCCTGCAATTGCAGGTGAGGAATTCCCATCGTTGCATGTTTGTTTATAGATTTAGGAGGCGTGTCTGTTTTTGAGTCTTTCGGATATACATATGTATGTCAAACTGGTATTTAACATTTTTTCTAGTTTATATAATATTTAATGTTATTATATTTAAATTTTGTATTACAATTTTGGATGAAATACAAATGTATATTTGCCTTAAATCAAGAGCTTATCCCAAAACCAACTTTTATTTCCAAACTCTAGAGTATCAAAACTAATTTCCTGATCAGCAGCTCTAATAATTATTTCAAAATTGAGTTCAAAGAAGTGATTTTTGAGTTTTGGGATCAGCTCCAAATGTCCAGGTTTGAACAGTTTGATAATTAGCATAAAGTAAGAATATGGAATAATATACCCGGAGTAATATATACTAAAAAAGTAAAATAAAAAATACTGAACGTTATCGAAAAAATAAACGGAATAAACTGCATGTGCAGAAGATCCGAGGTAATAAGTTTGAGAGATGACCCAAGTGCAGAACCTCTTGAAGCCTGGATTATCCGGCTGAGGCGAGAATTCCACCGATACCCAGAACTCAGTTTCAAAGAATATGACACCCAGAATCGAATCCTGAAAGTCCTTGGAGAACTTGGAATAGAGGCCAGGATGATTGCAGATACAGGCGTACTTGCAAGCATCCGTGGAACTATGCCTGGCCCCTGCATCGCCCTGAGGACGGATACTGACGGACTTCAGGTACAGGAAGAGCCTGCTGAAAGAAACAGGGAATATATTTCCAGAAATAATGGAGTAATGCATGCCTGCGGGCATGACGGGCACATGGCAATGGTCTTTGGGGCTGCAAGGCTCTTTTTAGAAAACAGAGATTTCCCTGGAGAAGTCCGCCTGATCTTCCAGCCTGCAGAAGAGATCCCCCCGGGCGGCTCGGTGAGAGTCATTGCCGAAGGAGGGCTAAAAGGTGTGGATGCAGTGATGGGCATGCACATTTTTACCAATCATGAATCCGGAAGCGTGGGTTTTCGCCCTGGGCCCTTTATGGCAAGCACAAACCGTTTCGAAATCACCTTTAAAGGAAAAGGAGGTCATATCTCAAAACCCAAAAACTGCATTGACCCGGTCCGGATGGTAACGGACTTCATAAGCAGCATCTACCCGGCCCTTGAAAAACAACTTGAACCGGATAAATATGTCCTTGGAGTAGGAAGGATTCAGGGAGGAGCCCAGTTCAACAGGACCCCTGACAGTGTAGAGGTTCTCGGAAGTTACCGGACATTTGACAGCGAGACTACAGAAATTATCGACACAACGATAAAAGAGTGCCTTGAGAGGATAAAGGAAAGATACGTAAAACCCGGGGAGGAGTTTGCAGGGCTTCCGGATTACGAACTTGACATCCTGCATGGGTATCCGGTCCTGGTAAATGATCCGGTTTTCACAGATGCGGTTAACTTAAAACTGCAAGAAAGCTTCCCTGAGCTCACAATCTATCCGGAACTGGAAAAAACCTTTGCTGCCGAAGACTTTGCAAGCTATCTGCAAGCAGTGCCCGGCATCTTTATCTCCCTCGGCACCCTGAACCCGGAAAAAAGGATCGTGGAGATAAACCACTCATGTACGTTCGATATCGATGAAGATATCCTGCTCAAAGGCACTGAAATTTTCTACACCGTATCCCTGGATTTCCTCAAGAACCCTGAAAAATATCTCAACCTTCAAAAATACAATGGCCCTTGGTAGTATCTCAAAAAAGCCTGAATTAAATACAGCACTGTTTGTTTCAATATAAGGAGAAAAACATGATAATCCAGAAGTATGACGATTCCAGAAAGGAAGAAGTCCGCGACGTCGTCCTGGAAGTCCTGATGGAGCACGGCTTTGAGTATGACAGGCTTAAGGATTCAGACCTGAAGGACATCAATGGCTACTATTTTTCGAAAGGAGGCACCTTTTTTGTAGGAGTTGATGACGGCAGGGTTGTGGGCACTGCAGGTGTTCGCAAACTTGATGGGGACCTGTGTGAAATCAGGCGCATCTACCTAAAAAAAGGCTACAGAGGTAAAGGTAATGGAGAAAAGCTTTTTCTGGCTGCTCTGGATTTTGCCGAAAAAAATTGTACGGGTGCCGTGCTTAAAACCGATTCAACCCTTAAAAAAGCAATAAACATGTACCTCAAGCACGGATTTTCTTTCGTAAAAGAAAAAGAAGGATACCTTTACTACGAGAAGTTGTTGTGAACTACCCCTCCCTGCTTTCTTTGAAAGCGAGGGATGAGTTTCCTACGAGTACTTTCATCATAGGCTTTGGTTCTGAGAACCTCAGTTCCTCAAAAAGCCTGTATTGTCGTAGATTTCCAGTAGCAAGCTACTGAAAGCCCGTCCACAGGGCATTTTGCATCTTCGAAGAACCTCATAGTCCAAGTTCAGAAAGTGTGTACCTGACGGCTGTTATCCGGCTATCCCCTACTTTGATATTACCACAAGGGCGAGGGAGAGCTAATGGATAATCAATATATAATAAACTTATAAGTCTAAGTAACTTTACAGAAACAACAACGGTTAAGTGTTCAGATGTTAAAAAGTGAAATTGACTACTGTGCGAGGCTGCGCTTTCATCCCCCACCTGTCGCTTCGCTCCGAGGAAGGGGACTTCCCGCTGTGCCTCCGCGCTCCCAAAGTTAAAAAACTGTTTTATGTTTCCTGCTAAGATCTCTGTTTTACTTTTCCGACAGGCTGTTCTATTTTTCCGGTAAGATACAGGGATCTCCTTCTTTTTTTGCAAGAGCCTGAAGATATTCAAGCACGGCAAGCACGAAGGCTGAATGGGACCAGGCCAGCGGGAGGACAGAAAGAGGTCTGCCTTCATCATCTATCTGCTCGGGCATAAGGCCTGAAGGATGGGCATGAGATGCGCACCAGTCAATGAGCTCAAGAGCTCTTTTCAGGTTCCCCATAGCCGAATGCCACTGAGAGAGCCAGAGAGTACAGATAATCCAGCTGTTCATATAACCATGGTAACTGTCATGGAGATATCTGGCAATCCCGCCTGAGGGGCGCAAAAGTTCGTTTTCTATCGCTTCCATCGTCCGGACAACCCTGGGGTCATCGAAAGGGAGGATTCCGAAATACCAGACTGCAAAGACCGAAGAATCAAGAGTAGACTCTTTGAGGGACCGCCGGAAACGTTTGAGTTTATTATCGTAAAGCTTCTCAATAACCGCCTCTTTAACCCGGTCTGAAGCCTTTCTCCAGATATCTGAGTTGCCGTAATCTCCAAGAGAACGGGCTAGTTCGCAGGCACCCCTGAGCCCTGCATAAACCGTGCAGGCACTGTAGGTATGCACACCTTTTCGCTCTTCCCACAGGTCAAAACTTGAAATTGGGAGACCTGTTTCTCTATCAATTGCTTTAGTGAGATAGTTAGCTGCGGGAATTACGAGACCTCTGTAGTACCTGCCTGTTGTCCATACGCTCCTTGCAATCTCCCAGTTGTTATAAAGAGCATAGAGAGGGAGCCCTGTCTCATCAATCTGAATCATGGGCACAGGGTGCCATGTGCTCCCGAAATCTCCTGCAGGGGTATACTTATGGAGGAAATTGCCTCTTGGAGTAATGGTTTTCGAAAAAAACTCAAATGTTTCAGCACTCAGGTGATGATACCGCGCCCTATCAAGGGCGAGACAGACCCAGGCAGCATCCCTTGGCCAGCAGTATGTATAAAGGTCTGCCCCGAACTGCCTGATATCCGAATCACAGGATGCGATGACCGAACCCGTAATGTCCATATGGGCCACAGATGTAAGAAGGCTCCTGTAGAAACATTTCACAACCCTTTCAGGAAGCTGCTGCATCCAGGTATACTCAGGAAGGACGGATACCCTTTCGGTAAAGGAGTTCCAGAATTTGAAATTAAGATGGAAAAGGTCACTTTTTCCGGCTTCCTTTACCCTTTTATGTACTTTAAGCACGCCGCAATAATTCTTCCCAAGGACAATCCAGAAATGTACTCTTGTTGCTTCTCCTGGTTTTAATTCCGGGAGGGTCCAGCCAAGTGTCGAGTCTACCGAGCCATGAGCTACAGGGTTTCCGCTCAGGCTTGCATCATTTTCCATATCTTTCCAGGTACCTTCAAGCCCTTTCCATTCAGCAGTCCCTACAGCATACTGGTCAAAAGCAGGTTCACTTGCATGCAGGAAATAGCGGTCGCGCTTGTAATGTATAAGGGCATGTTTATCGATTACGGCGGTTTCTCCGATTTTGGTTTCAAGAATCCTGTAATTCTGGTTGGAAAAAAGACGGAGGCGTCTTGAGGAGTTAGAGGCATTCCTGACCTCAAATGTCCTGTAGAAAATGTTCGTAGACGGGTGGACCGCCTCCCAGACCGTGACTTTGAGCCCGAGATTCGGGTTTTCAAAGACCGTCTCCCCGATGTTTGATATTACATCACTACAGGCTACTGGTACTTTTTCGCTGACTGTTCCCTGTGCATCGTCTGCCCTTTTCCCTGCAGAATCTTCTTTTTTAGGGCTTTCTGAGATTTCAAGTATCCTGTTACAGAACTCCGTCTTAAACTCCGACTTGTATCGCTGCCGTATGTTCCAGGTTTCAAGCCAGCTGCAGTAAAGGGAATCAAGGTCACATACACCGACCCTTATCGAGTTACCATGATTTTCGAGCCCCACATACGGAAAGTAAACATCCCTTATAGTCCCTTTCTCATCTTCACAAATCAGGACTTTACCATTTCCAAAAATCAGCGGCCTGATTCTGACACCCCCTGCTCAATTTTCCATTATGTCACATTTTATTCTATACTCTTCTTTTATCAGGTTCTGTCATGGGAAATCAACAAAAACCGGACCTGGGTTGTGGTTTACTCAAATTACTATACCTCATAGGCATGAAATTGCTTTGGTATGAAAGTACTCTCAAATACTTCCATTTCTTTTTATCTGTTATTCGGGGAGATTAATGTGCGTTTTTAGAGCTTGATATTCTTTTTGAGCCCGAACTATAAATAAACCTGTATCTGGGTCTATAATTTATTAAAGCTAAACCATTTTGCAGCTTTTCATGTAAAGTCCGAACCTTTTTTAAACTCTATTCAAGAATCTAATCCATTTTTGGACTTGAGTTCTTATAAGAATCAAATATATCGCTGAAAGATTTAAGGGAAAGAAAAAATCTGTGGAAATGACAACCTTAGCCTTAAAAACTATCATCTTCAGGCACAAAATTGCAATATAATTTATATTAAAGATGTCTGGAGAAAATACATATACGTTTGCCACACACTATTTTTGAAAAATTGGGGTCTGTAGAGGGTAATTTAATTTCTTATTAAAGATATATATAAACTTCACAAAAAAGTTTATATTTGGTTGTGTTCTTTTTAGTATGGCTTTAAACAGTCTTTAAAGAAAGTATCCACATACAAAAATGTGCGTGTCTACTATGGTTTACATAAAAAAAATATGTCCCGTTTGCGGGAAAGAATTCTTTGTCCTCAAGAATGCCGAGGAAAAAGCATTGTACTGTACTCTGGCTTGCCTGGCAACAGCTCAGGACAATTTTGAATTCAGAAGCAGAGCCTTATCAGGCTTTAGCTGAACGTTCTTTTTTCAGAAAAAAGAACTCAAAAAGCTGAAAGGGAAAACACCCCGAGAGGAGGGAACGTTTTTCCACAATTTTTATTTTTAAGGCTCTTGTTTTTCAGCGAGTTTTTTTGCAATTTGGGCAACGTGCCTGCCCTGATAGCGTGCCATTGCAAGTTCATTTTCTGAAGGCTGGCGGCTCTCGTCTCCTCCGGCAATCGTTGAAGCTCCATATGGACCGCCGCCTGTGATTTCATCCATCCTGGTCTGCCACTTTTCTACATAGGGAAGCCCGACAAAGAACAGGGATATGGGCAAAAAGCTTTTTCCTTTCAATTACTCCCATCTTTTCCAGGACTTCATCCGGAAGGGTCTCAGGTACCTGGTAAATCCTTACCTCAGCACCTTCAATCTCCCTTGCTCCCGCAGCGACGGCTTCTGCCATCCTGTAGTTGTGACCATACATGCTGTAGAATATTATATTTACCTTGACCATTGATCCCCCTGTCAAAAAGACATTAAAAATGTACTGAAATGCTGAATTGGGTCCTGAAAATAATATCGCCTGATAAGCCATGAAAAATTCCAGAACTCCCCCTTAAAGATAGTTTTCCGATGCCTTATATAGCTTGTTAAGAGAAGTTAGGTCTCTTTACCTGATCTATTTTATTCTGTTGATCTTTCTGAGGTATCAAAATAGTTATTAAGAAATATGATGTATTAGCTGAACATGCCCTCTCTTTCTATCGTAATGCCTTCCATGAATGAGGAAGAAACCATCCGTATTTGTATACAGAAAGCTCAGACCATATTCGAAAAGTATGGTATAGAGGGGGAAATAATAGTTGCTGATAATTCTTCGGATAGAACCGCAGAGATTGCAGCATCTATGGGTGCCAAAGTTATAGGCCCGATAAAAGGGTATGGAAATGCTTACCTCAAAGGACTGGCCGAGGCAAAAGGAGATTACATTGCTATTGCAGATGCAGACAACACTTATGACCTCCTTGAGCTTGACCGATTTCTGGACCCTCTTATGGCAGGAGAAGCCGATTTCATAATGGGTACACGGCTTAAGGGTGAAATCAAAGAAGGGGCTATGCCCTGGCTGCACCAGTACATAGGAAACCCCATCCTGACAGGATTGCTAAATTTCCTGTTCAATACGAAAATATCGGATGCACACTGTGGGATGAGGGCTTTTACTAAAGAAGCCCTTGAGAAAATGAACCTTAAAACTCACGGCATGGAACTCGCGTCCGAGATGGTAATTGAAGCTGCAAGGTGTGGGCTTCGGATTAAGGAAGTACCCATAACTTACTATTCACGCAAAGCCCCCTCCAAACTGCGCTCGTTTCAGGATGGCTGGCGGCATGTAAGGTTTATGATGCTGTACAGGCCAGTCCCATTCCTCTATATCCCCGGAGCTTTCGTATTTATCTTGGGTTTTCTTATAACCGCTTCCCTTCTTCTTACGGACAATGCTGCATATAACCGGCTGCATTCGTTTATTCTGGGCAGTATGCTCTTAATCATTGGCGGGCAAATTCTCGCCACTGGCGGATATATGAAAACATACGGTCTTATCCATGGTATGTATCGTGATGATAAAAAAAGCAAAAAATTGCTGAGTTACCATTCCCTTGAAAGAGAACTGCTCGGAGGTTCCCTTATCCTGGGTTCAGGCTTTGTTCTCGGACTGAAAGTTGCCTATACATGGGTCAGTACCGGGTATGGCTCCCTTGAAGAAGTCGAATCTGCAGTTATTTCAATGGTTCTTGCAGCAGTCGGGCTTCAGCTCATTTTTGCTGCAATCTTTGTAAGTGTAATGCTCCTTGAAGTTGATACTGATTGGTAAAGTGATGCAATGAGAGTTGCCTTTGTATACGATGCTATTTATCCCTGGGTCAAAGGAGGCGCAGAAGTGCGCATTCATGAACTGGGGAGGCGGCTTTCTTTACAGGGACATGATGTGCACCTTTTCGGGATTAAATGGTGGGAAGGTGAAGATGTTTTACAGTATGAAGGCATGACCCTGCACGGAGTCTGTAAAGCGCGAAACCTTTATGTGAATGGCAGACGTTCGATTTCCGAAGCGATCGTCTTCTCTGTAAAACTGTTTCCAGCTCTCATAAATGAAAGATTCGACATTATTGACGTAAGTGTATTCCCTTATTTTTCCTGTTTTACAGTAAAAGCGATTTCAGTCTTAAAAAATATCCCCGTCGTATTTACATGGCATGAAGTATGGGGAGACTACTGGTATGAATACCTTGGAAAAAAGAAGGGTTTTTTCGGACTTGCGATAGAGATCACAGTTGCAAAAATCTCTAAGAATAGTATTGCTGTCTCGGACTGGACAAAGAAAAGACTTGAAACCTTTGTGGGAACGGGTAGAAAAATAGCAGTCCTGCCCAATGGGGTCGACCTGAAGTTGATCTCTGAAATCAAACCTGCTGGAAAGGATTATTCAGGCAGTCAGGGAGGCAAAATTTACGATATCATTTTTGCAGGCAGGCTCATAAAAGAAAAAAATGTCAATGTTTTGATAAAAACAGTATCCCTGTTAAAAAAGGACTTCCCCGAGATCTGCTGCTGCATCATTGGAGACGGGCCGGAAAGGAAAGCTCTTGAGAAACTTACTCTTGAGGTCGGTGTGCAGGAAAATGTGAAATTTGAAGGGTTTCAGGAGTACAGGACATTAATCGGAAAAATCAAAGCTTCAAAAGTCCTTGTTTTGCCTTCAAGCAGGGAGGGCTTCGGGATGGTTGTAATCGAGGCTTTTGCCTGCGGAGTGCCCGTAGTCACGGTAAAAGAAAAGTATAACGCGGCACAGGGACTAGTCTCAGATGGAGTTGATGGGTTTGTTGTGGGGCTTGAAGAGAGAGATATTGCAAAAGCCGTGAAAATAATAATTGCAAAGGACTCAGAGAACAGAAAGGCTTCAGAAGCGGCATTAAATAAAGCTAAAAAATATGATTGGGACGAATTATTAGTGAAACTAGAACACAGTTATGAGGAATTTGCATGAAAATTGCAATATTCCATGATTACATCGGAGCAATAGGCGGCGGGGAAAAACTGGTCCTGACTCTTGCGAGAGGACTGAAAGCAGACGTGATTACCACAGATGTGGACGTGGATTCTGTAAAAAAAATGGGTTTTGAAGATGTAAAAATCATAAGCCTTGGGAACACATTAAAGATGCCACCCCTTAAGCAGATAGATGCCTCTTTTAAATTTGCAGCCTGTGATTTTTCGAAAAAATATGATTTTTTTGTTTTTTCCGGGAACTGGGCATTTTTTGCAGCGAAAAGACACAAACCAAATCTTTACTACTGTCACACGCCAACAAGAGCTTTCTATGACCTTTACGATGTGTACCGTAAAAACAAGTCAATTTTTGTTTCTGTACCATTTATGGTGTGGGTACAGTTTCACAGGAAATTTTCTGAGTACTACTTATCTCATGTATGTAAGATTGTTACTAACTCCGTAAATACTAAAAATAGAATAAGAAAGTACTTAAATAGGGATTCCGAAGTAATTTATCCTCCGGTTGACACTTCAAAATTTAAATTCAAGGAATATGGAGATTTCTGGCTGTCCGTAAATCGGCTGTATCCCGAAAAGAGAGTGGAACTGCAAATTGAAGCTTTCCGAGAAATGCCAGATAAAAAACTGCTTATTGTAGGAGGTTATGCGTCAGGAGACCACGCTTCAGCATATGCGTCCCGATTAATGACAGGGCTTCCTGAAAATGTAATGTTGATTGGCAGTGTTTCAGAGAAAAAACTACTTGAATTATATGCCACCTGCAGGGGACATATCACAACGGCAATGGATGAGGATTTTGGGATGACACCTGTTGAAGCCATGGCCGCAGGAAAACCTGTAGTGGCAGTTAAAGAAGGCGGATTTCTCGAAAGCGTGATTGACGGCAAAACTGGGCTGCTGGTTGAAGCAAATGTAGGAAGTATTGTTAAGGCAATAAGAATCGTCTCGGAAAATCCTGAAAAATTTAAGGATTCGTGCCTTCAAAGAGCAAAACTTTTTGATACATCAGAATTTATTAGAAAAACGAAAGAGGTAATCAGCGAATGATTAAGAATCTATGGAAATATCGTCATCTTGTAAAAAGATTAGCAGTTAGCGACTTCAAGGTACGATATAAAAACTCAGTCCTGGGCTTTTTCTGGTCGTTATTAGAACCGCTATTGATGCTGCTGGTATTATATATAGTATTTGCAGACATATTCCCAAGTACTCAGGAAAATTATCATTTATTCCTTCTTCTTGGCATTGCTCTGTGGGATTTTTTTGCAAAAGGAACTTCAATGGGCTTACAAGGCATACTTAGCAAACCAGGTATGGTAAGACAGGTTTATATCCCAAGAGAAATACTGATATTCAGCTCATCTCTGACCGCTCTTATGATGGCAGTGCTTGAACTTGGGGTATTTGGTATTTTCATGGCGATTTCAGGTTTGATGCCAACATCAACTATTATTTATTTACCCTTAATTTTCATGACCATATTCATAATAGTATTTGGTTCTTCCCTTGCACTGGGCGCACTTAATACATATTATCGAGATGTCCAGTATATCTGGGCAGTTATCCTTCAGGCTGGTTTTTTTGCGAGTGGAGTTTTTATCGATTTCTCGACTTATCAGGGTGACCTTAAAAGATTGCTACTTTTGAATCCCATGGCAAGAATACTCTTAATATCAAGGGATTGCGTGCTGTATAATAAAGTAGTATCCTCCTGGGACCTCACTTTTTGCTTGGCCTCTTCCCTTGTGATATTACTTATTGGATACTTCATCTTCTCGAAGCTTGAGCCTGGATTTGCAGAGGAGGTTTAATTATAATGGATATTATTGAAGCAAAAAACATATGGAAAAATTATAAAATACCTCACGAAAAAAGAAATACTTTATTTGAAATCTTATATGGACTACTGGATACTAAAATGGGATATGAAACATTCACAGCATTAAAAGATATAAATTTCACAGTTAAAAAAGGAGAATGGCTCGGAGTCATAGGTCATAATGGAAGTGGAAAAAGTACTCTTCTAAAGGTCATTGCAAATACTATTCGTCCTACAAAAGGCAAGATAACGGTAAACGGAAAAATAACTTCATTTTTGGAGTTAGGAGTAGGTTTTCAACCGGATTTGACCGCAAAAGAAAACATAAAAATTTATGGCGCTATAATGGGACTCTCAGACACTGAGATAGATGACCGAATAGATGGTATTCTTGAATTTGGAGGATTAACTCGTTTCAAGGATACTAAAATCAAAAATTTTTCAAGTGGAATGATTGTAAGGCTTGCGTTCTCAACGGCAGTTCAAATCGAGCCGGAAATTCTTCTTCTGGATGAAGTTCTAGCAGTAGGAGACCTTGATTTCCAGAAAAAATGTTTTGAAGTTTTCGACAGGTATAGGGAAATGGACAAAACTGTTGTTTATGTCAGCCATGATTTGGGTACAGTGCAGCGTTTTTGTGATAAGGTGCTTCTATTGAATCATGGAGAACAGATTGGAATCGGGTCTCCTGAGGAAATGATAAGTCTGTACAAATCTATTGCATAAATATTGTGTGAATTTGCAATCACTCTATTTTCTACATTAAATTTTTTCGTTTTTTATATTTTTTCCGCCATCAATTATCCCACAAAACTAAATTATTTGTGCCATGTTTGTGGGATTCAAAATTGATATGGGATTACATAGTGCTATTATCTTCAAAATCACCAATTTAAAGGTCATACGAACCTATCTCAGGTTATAATATATTTAATCGCATAATACAGTTAAAATTTATATATGAGATTCTCTTAATATAAAAGAAAAGTGTCCTTAATTAAAAGATTTTATGCGAACTTCCAGGCTTTTGATTGTTACAATAGTAACAAAATTCGAAATATAATACATATTTCTATAAATCTCTTAGATCTAAGAATAAACATGTTTGAATAATTTCCCAGGAATTTATTAAATGGTGGAAGTTTATGACAGATAATGAAGTAAAACTAAAATATATATCAGGTACAGAAAATCTCGCAAACTTTTGTTTAATCCTGGGATCTCAAAACTTAGTATTTATTTCATCAATGTTACTGATTTCATCTTTCTTTTTCTTCTTTAAGCTACCGATGTCATATTTTGCAGCAATATCTGCCTTAATTGTTTCAACAATATGGTGCTGGTGGGCGTCAAAACAATATTTTAGAGATAATGATCCGAAACATGGTATAATATTTTTTCTTTTGTTATTGATTTTCTTTATAAATTTGTATTCCTGCATAGCTATAAGTGGCTCGTTTTTTGATTTATCTTGGGACGGACAAACATACCATCAAGGAACCATTATTCAGCTCGCGAATGGATGGAATCCTGTTTATAGCGAGGTTACAGGTGAAAGCTCGGATTCTATCTGGATAAATCATTACTCAAGGGGAGCAGAAATAAGTGCAGCGGCCATTTTAAAAGTTACAGGAAATATGGAAGAGTGTAAAGCAATAAATCTTTTATTGATAATAACTACATTTCTTATCGCCTTTGCAACAATCATTCTAACCTCGGATATTATAAAGTTAAGATACCCATTGGTTCTTGGATTTCTAATCTCAATGAACCCCGTAAGCATTTACCAATCCCTCAGCTTTTATGTTGATGGTCAATTAGCATCAGCTGCTTCTTGTCTTTTGTGTTTAGTATTGTTATTATCAAAGAGGAGTGACATCCTGATTCTAATTTCCGTCATATCCACAATTATAATCATGACAAATATAAAATTTTTAGGAATGGTTTATGCTTTAATCTTCTCTATAGGGATCCTATGTTGGATCTTTATGTATCAAAAAGAAAAGTTTGTATTGATTTCAAAATGCTTATTTCTTAGTTTTCTAATGGGTTTATTAATTGTTGGGTATAATCCATATGTTACAAACACCCTTGATCATGGGAATCCTCTTTATCCTATAATTGGTTCAGATATTGATATAATAACAGCAAATAAGCCAGTTAGTTTTCAAAATGAAAATTCACTTAAAAATTTATTTTCCTCAATATTCTCGCATCCATCAGCATGGATAAATGCAGCTGAATACAAAATTCCTTTCGTTTTTTCTTATGAGGACCTGAATGAATTTTGTTATTCGGATGTACGAGTAAGTGGTTTTGGGCCGTTATTTAGTGGGGCAATAATTCTTTGTTTGCTTAATTTACTTGCCATATTAGAGTTAAAAAAAATACATCATATATTAAAGAATCCGGATACGTCAATAAAATTTCTAACTTTTGTATTAATATTATTTTCCGTTTTGATAAACCCAGAATCCTGGTGGGCACGATATGTACCTCAGTTATGGTTAATACCTATTTTTTCAGTATTACTCTTACCTAATTTAAAAAATAAGTTAGTAAATTATTCAAGTTATTTTTTGATTCTAACTTTACTTATCAACGTAATTATGGTTTCATCCGTATATGTTCATTATCAAATCTTAGGCACAGAGGATTTGAAAGAACAACTTGATTATCTTTCATCGTTAAATGATAAAGATATTAAAGTTGATTTTAATGATTTTCATTCAAATAGAATTAGATTAATTGAAAGAGGTATAAAGTATGAAGAAGTTCAGCAATTAAATTTAACACCATCTTTTTCACTGGGTGGGACATTGACTCAGATTTATATTATTGACAGATAAACAAATAAGCTTATTATTATGGAAATTAAGCTGCAGTGGCAGTGTATCAATATACTTAAAAAATCACAGATCTCAAGAAGTTCTCAGAATTCAAATACAAATTAACAGAGTTAAATCATGGATAGTATATACAATTTTTAAGTAAAATATCAATAATTTGCAAAAATTAGTCTTGTAATTTACAACATAAAAGTAAATTTCGGAATAAAAGTGGTTTTTCTCTCAAACGATCCAGATGTTAGGGGTAAAATATGCTTAAAGAGATAATTATATCTATGCGCCCAAAGCAATGGTACAAAAATTTTGTACTATTTGCAGGGATAATCTTTTCAGTAAATTTATTCAATATTCAGATGTGGATTACCGTACTTTTTTCATTTATTATATTCTGTATACTGTCTGGATCTGAATACATCATTAATGATATAATGGATAAAGACAGAGATAGGATTCACCCAAAAAAATGTAGCCGTCCTATTGCTTCAGGGAGATTACCTGTGTTACATGCCCTTATTTTTGTGACACTTATGCTCTGTGCAGCATTAATAGGAGCATACTTAATAAATATTCAATTTTTAGGGATCTCTTTAGCTTATTTTATCTTAATCATTTTCTATTCGTTATTCCTCAAGCATATTGCTATTGTTGATGTCCTTACCATTTCTTTGGGTTTTGTGTTAAGGGCAATTGCAGGTTGTTTAGCAATAAAAGTTTCCGTTTCCCCCTGGCTGATTATATGTGCCTTTTTGGTCGCATTATTTCTTGCACTTGGCAAAAGAAGACATGAACTCATATTGCTGGAAAATAGCGCAAGTAACCATCGTAAAACCCTGGATGATTTTTCATCAGAAATGCTTGAGAAAATGATGACTATTGTCACGAGTTCATTGGTAATGTCTTATTCTCTTTACACATTCCTTACAAACAATATCTGGATGATGGTGACGATACCCATAATAATTTACGGGATATTTAGATATGTTTTCCTGGTTCATTCCAAAAATATGGGG
>ENA-UOOK01004598-UOOK01004598.1-fermentation-metagenome-genome-assembly--contig:-NODE-4598-length-14629-cov-64.270344_pt1 | contig 14629 bp, 13 predicted proteins | sample MGYA00245777_ERZ724023 | MGnify/ENA primary metagenome ERZ724023 (study PRJEB28704, sample SAMN03018312) | fermentation metagenome | biome: anthropogenic terrestrial biome; feature: soil...
GCCTTTAGATTCCCTGAAAATTGCACAAGATTTTTCAGTATCAATCCTCTCAAAATAGGAAATATTTAACATAATTTTGTGCCTAAATATACGCTTTTCATACTAATTTTTTAGTGAGTCTTTAATTTAAATAAATATTCTCTGTTTCACTCGCAAAATTTATCTCTTATAATATGTCAGGACAGGAGTCACGGCACTTAAAAAATTCCGGCGGATCTTCACATACAAATTCCAGATTATACTTTGGCAGTATTTTGGCAGCTCAAAAGTAATTCCTAAATAAGAAACCAACTCGAAATACATCCTGACTATCGTAAAATATTAACTGGACATTCTGCTGCAAGAAACCCGATAGGATTTTCTCACTGTTAACTTTAAGGCCAAATCTCCACTCAATAACTTAGAATGTAACTATATAAACTTAACCAACTTCAGTTCGGATTTCATGCCGCAATCGCTGAGACGCAACCGTTGGGCCGCAACCGCGGCGTCGGTTGATCACGCCGTTTCCAGAGGCTTTTCGATCAAACCTTTTCTCAAAAGGTTTGCGTTTTTGATCAAACTTTTTTTGAAAAAGTTTGTGAGCAAGCGTTTTTTGAAAAAGTTTGTGAGCAAGCCTGCTTCGTGCTTCTGCAGTAGAATTCGGGAAGTTATGTTCTTAACCTCCCTTGTTGAGAATGTAAAAAACCATCTTAGGGTTAAGCTTGATTTCCTGCGCTACTTTTTCCGCGTTTTTTTCACCAGAGAGGATTTCAGTTTTCATGCTTCTTATTTTTGAGATTATGGAAGGGGGAATAGTATAGTACTCTTTAATATCTTTCCTATGACCCCATACATCCCCCTCTAAGAGCTGAACCTTTTGCATCTCTAAAAACATTTCTATGGCTCTTGAGGCAGTCCTTTTGTAAGACTTGGGGAGCTGTATTACTTCTAGTTTCCGACAGGTCTCCACAAGAAGAAAAATATCTTTGTTTGACGGCCTGAATGCAAGGTGAACAACCTTTTCATCAGGATTTAGTGACAGAATTTCATTTCTTGAACTGACAACTCTGATTTTCATATAGATCCCCCGACCCAAACATAATTAAAGAATCAATAAAGTAAGTTGTACGACTTTACCTAAATAATTTTCTATACACTTGGCGACATTGTCCTGTATATTTGAGATTACTTGGAAAAAACATATAGTAAATATCTAATTCCTTAGAGCTACTTACTTTTAATATTTTAAAAGATTATGAATTATTTCCATAGCCTTAATAAATATAAAAATAACATTTAATTATTACGTAAAAGTCTTCCTTCTAACAAAAAAGTTACTTCTGAAACTAAAAAACTCGAAAAACTTAAGAAAAGTTTACATTAGATGGAAGTTCCAATCTGGAGTTCCATCTTAAAATAAGAACCCATATTTTAAGTAAGAATTTTAGAAATTTTCAGCTCTTTTTGAGATATTTATTATTCCTGTTTTTTATTATTCTTGTTTTAGGATCTGTTCGTTTATTCCTTTCTGAGAGCTGACTGTTTACTCTTTTCGCCATCTTTCAAAGGAGACACAAGCTTGAAAAGAAGCTATCCCCTGATGCCTGAGAGATGGCGAATGAATTAACACATTAATCTAAACAAATTAATCCATGATTTTTTTGCTCAAGATGTAGAGGATCATATCCGAGTTTAATTTACTTTCTCTCGAAAGCTTTTCGGCGATGGCCTCATTTGTGAAACGGTCGGCTTTTAATTCCTGAATTTTCTCAAGGACATTCTGAGAGACGTTATAATATTCATTTATGTCCTTTCTGTGCCCCCATACATCCCCTTCCAGAAGATTTATCTTCTGCATATCCAAGAACATTTCAATTGACTTGGAAACAGTCCTTCTATAAGATTTGGGAAGCTGTATAGCTTCAATTTTCGGACATGTTTCTGCAAGCATAAATACGTCCCTGTTGGATGGTCTAAAAGCAAGGTGGATAACCTTCTCGTTTGGATTCAGGGTAGGAATTTCCTCCCGTGAACTAACTACTCTGATTTTCATATTAATCCCCACTCTCTTTATTTAAGAATTTAATTTTTATTTATTTGAAAATTGAATTTCGTTACGCACTCACATTTTATATACATATCGATTAGCTGAAATATTATTTACAGGGTTTGTACCCAAAACGAGTCCTAATAGCATCAGCATGTGCCTGTAAGCCCTCCTCCTCGGCTAATGCGATTATAGTTTCTTTCAGACTTTCAAGCCCACTCTTGCTGATTTTCTGAATACTCGAATATTTAATAAAATGGTTGATATTCAGACCTGAGTAAACTCTGGCGTATCCTGCCGTGGGAAGCACGTGATTGGTCCCAGAGGCATAATCCCCAACAGGAACAGGAGAATAGTTCCCTATAAAAATCGATCCTGCATTTTTAATCTTGTCAAGTACAAAATCAGGGTTTGATACTATAATTTCGAGATGCTCAGGGGCAAATTTATTGCTGAAGTTTATACATTGTTCTAGGGAATCCGCAGTAAGAATTGCGGCATTTTCAAGAGATGACTTTACAATGCTGCTTCTTGCAGTCTGTTCAGCCTGAATAAGCACTTCTTTTTTTACAGCTTCTGCCAGCGTATCTGAATCTGTAACGAGTATCGAGACTGCACTTGGATCATGTTCGGCCTGCGCTATAATATCCGATGCGGCCATAACGGCATCTGCCGACTCATCTGCAATAATGAGTACCTCGCTTGGGCCTGCTGGAAAATCGATCTCTGCAACATCTCTGATCTGCATTTTGGCAGACGTGACAAAAACATTTCCTGGCCCTATGATTTTGTCCACTTTCGGAACTGTCTCAGTCCCATAAGCCATTGCTCCTATAGCCTGCACACCGCCAAGTTTGAAAACTTTGTCCGCTCCTGCAACTTTTGCGGCTGCAAGCGTAAGTGGGTGCACGGTACCATCCGGTCTCGGAGGTGTACAAACTATTACCTGCTCCACCCCTGCGACCCTGGCAGGAATTACAGTCATGAGTACGGTTGAAGGATAGGAAGCCCGTCCTCCAGGAGCATACGCACCCACGCTTTCGAGAGGTGTTGCTTTTTGGCCCAGTACGATTCCTGGTTTGAGTTCCATGAACCAGGTAGCTTCTGGAAGCTGAGCTTCATGAAAAGCCCGTATGTTTTCAGCTGCGGACTTAAGGTGATCTAGGAGTTCAGGACTTATGCCTGAAAGAGCCTTTTCAAATTCCTCCTTGCTCACTTCAATGTTTGCAAGTTCAACTTTATCAAATTTAGCCGTATACTCTCTGAGCGCGGCATCTCCTTTGGTACGCACATCGGAAAGCACGGCTGATACAGTTTTTGCTACATCCTCAAGCCCGGACCCCCGGGAGAGCAATTTCTGCATTTCAGCTTCCGAAATATCAGACAACTTTTTGAATAACATATGACCATCTCTGAAAGATCCTGACAGGACCTTATACAGGTTGAAATTAATACACGTTAAAATCTGAAATTTATATTAATCGGCAATATGATATACGCTGACTCTTGTATAAATTAGTTATTGTTTTCGATTAAGTGGTTAATTTTTATTTTTAGATCCAAATAACCAGATAATCGGTCAATCTAATAATATAATTTCATTAATTTCTGCTCTCATTTAATATTTTATCCTTTCTGAGCTCTTTTTAGAAAATTAAAAACCGTAAAAAGACCTGAACTATCAATTAATAAGAGGAATGAGGCAGGTATAATCAAAAATCACTAATTGTTTTTTGCCCTGAAGAAGGACTTCTCTCAAGAGATTCAGGCTCAAAAATTTTATTGATTTCCTCTTTACTTCCTACTTGCTTAAATATCCTGTCTGCAATTTTCGGTCCCAGAAGAGCAGCAATTTTCTCAGGATCAGCTCCTGCAAGCTCTGATATTGATCTAAAGCCTGCTTCATAGAGCTTTCTTGCTCTTACACGCCCTATTCCTCTGATATCGAGCAGATTCATTAGCTCCGGACCTGCTCCGTAATGGATCCGCTTTTCAAGTTCTGTAGCTTCTTTTGCTCCCTTTAGATCAAGAAGTCTGGCAAGCTGAGCTGTGACGTGTATTATCCATTCTGCAATATCAGCAATTGCGTGAATGTCGCCTTCCCCGGTGCCAAACTTTAAACAAATCTCATTTTCAGTCTTTTCATGAATCCAGTCTACCAGAAGAAGAGAAGTTTTTACTTCTGCCAGGAACCATTCATATTCCGTAATATTAAAGGGACTGGGAACCTTTACGAACTCGCTGGCGTGAGCCATCACATAGTCATTAATGCCCTGATAATCATGGTTCCGCATATAAAGCAAGCGCATATCAGGTGTACTGCAAACCAGATGCAGTAGGGTAAGCTCGCTAAGGCTTTTTGCTTCTTTCAAACCCTTTACAATGCGGGCTGCTGATAGGGGATCGATATAGAGCCTTGAGACAAGTTTTCCAAAATTTGTAGGAATAAGAGCTTCTGTTTTCTCAAGCATCTCTTCCTGGCGTAAAAAATTGAGGCATTCGTCCACAACCGTAGAAAGCCCGAAATTCGAGTACTGGAAAGCGAAAAAGGTTGCCTCGAGAAAATCCATTAGCTCTTCTCTTGTCCTTGCAAAGCCATTGGAGATTGTAGAGAGCACATGAGTCCTTAGGGCATTTTCAGTTCCGAGTTTGGACCAGATATCTTCGGCTTCGGCTTCGATATATTTCTCAAAAAGGAAAACAAATTCTTCATATGACTTTGCAACAAGCACAGATTCTCCGTACGGGTCAAGCCTCGGTCTGCCTGCCCTGCCTGCCATCTGTTTGTACTCTAGCACAGGAATGGGCTGCATCCCGCTTTCAGAAGAATACCGTCGATAACTTCGGATAATTACGCGCCGTGCAGGCAGGTTTAGCCCGGCTGCAAGGGTAGGAGTGCTTGAAATCAGCCTGATCTTTCCTGTTCTGAAACCATCCTCCACAAGTTCCCTTAAAGGCGTGGTAAGACCAGCATGGTGAAAAGCCGTTCCTGAGCGAACACAGGTTGCAAGGGTAGTTGAAGTATCGGTTTCACTGTTTTCGAGAATCTTGCCTGCAATTGCTGTGAGCACTTCCCTGTCTTCTGCGGAAAGTGTCTTCTTAACGGCTGAAGCTGCCTTTTTTGCAAAAGCCATGCAGTTTTTCCTGCTGCTTTCGAAAACCAGACACTGTCCACCTTTCTTAAGAGTATCTAGCACAAGGTTCACAGCTTCGTCTTTTGTGGATCGTTCAATAGGAGTTTCTTTACCCTTGCAATAGAAAGTCCTATTAAATAATACTCCTTCCTGTAGTTCGGTAGGTCTCCATTCGCTTACTACAAGGTTGGCTCCCAGCCAGGCTGCAAGTTCGTCGGCGTTTCCTACAGTTGCGGATAATGCTAGAATCTGGCAGGAAGGGTTCATTTTCCTAAGTTTTGTGAGGGTTACCTCAAGCGTGGGGCCCCTATCTGGCGAATCTATAAGATGTACCTCATCTGCTACAACAACTGAAATTTCCTGCATCCAGGCAGTCTCGTTCCTGAGCAGGGAATCGGTTTTTTCTGAAGTCGCAACAATAATATCATTTATTCCGAGCCCTTCGTCCCTGAGGTCATAATCCCCTGTAGAAATTCCGACTTTTATTCCAAGTTCCGAAAATTCCCGAAACCGCCTGAATTTCTCGGAAGCAAGAGCTCTGAGAGGCACGATATAGAGTGCCTTTCCTCCTGCGCGGATGGATTTCAACATTGCAAGCTCGGCAAGGAGAGTCTTACCTGAGGCTGTCGGGATTGCAGCAAGCAGGTTTCTTCCTTCAAGCAGCCCTTTTTCTACGGCTTCGGCCTGAGGGGGGTAAAGTTCCAGAATCCCAGAGTTGAGATAAAACTGTTTTACTTCATCAGGCAGATCGAGACTTTCTATCTTCATTGAGAATCAGAAACTCACACATTGGATAAAAAACTATTTTGAAATCTCAGTTTCTACTTTTTTACTTGCAAGAGCCTTTTCAAAAGCCCCTGCGAAAACCTTGAGTTCCCTGTTAATGGAACTCCGATTCTTTTAGATTTCTTCAACTTTCATTTAAATCACTTAACTGCATATCGAATTTAACTGCTTGCAGAGTAATAGTAATTTCCACTTTCTTTTTGTTCCCGGTCAAGCCTTGAACCTAGGTTATTCACACGCGGGCGCCTTGTTTCCTCGTCCCTGCGGAAGGTTATTCCCAGGTTTTTCAGGAATTTGTTCATACCTTCTTCCATGCTGAATGGACCGTGTGCTTCACCGTATACTGAAGGTTTTCCTTCAAAAACCATGAGGCGCTGGCTCAACATGTCTATCATGTAGATATCATGGTCTACGACGAGGGCGGTCTTCTGGTTGCTTTCGGCAAAGCGGTTGAGAACTCTTGTGACCATGGAGCGCTGCTCTACATCCAGGTGGGCGCTGGGCTCATCCAGAATATAGAGATCAGCTTCTTTGGAGAGGCAGGCTGCAATCGCAACTCTTTGCAGTTCTCCACCACTCAGGTCTGTAAGCAGGCTGTCATAAATCTTTTCAAGCTGAAGTGGGTTTGAAATCTCGACCTCGTAGTAGCTGGTCCCAAACTGCCTTGAGATGCCACGCAGGAAGTCCTGTACACGCACAGGAGTATCGGCTTTAATGTACTGAGGCTTGTAAGAGATTTTGACTTCTATGCCGGGCTCGCCTTCATCAGGCTTGATTTCTCCTGCAAGCACTTTTACGAAGGTTGACTTTCCTATCCCGTTCGGCCCAACTATTCCGAGCACTTCTGCTTCCCGAAGGCTGCCGCCTGTGGCTTTCAGGGAGAAGCCGTCCCCAAATTTCTTTGAAAAACCGTTAAAAGTAACCATAGATCTTAACTGGTAGTCTTCTCTTGGGGGATGGACTTCAAATTTAATGGCTTCAGGGCGGATTCTTATGTTTTCTTCAGGGAGGTAACCTTTAAGATACTGGTTAATCCCCACACGTACACTCTTTGGAAGAGTAACCACGCCGAAGGCTGCAGGCTCTCCATAAGCAATGTGAATCACGTCTGTGAGCATGTCCAGGACTGCAAGGTCATGCTCTACTACGAGCACAGCCCTGTCCTCTGAAATCTTCTGAACCAGGCGGGCGACGTTAATTCTCTGGTAAATATCAAGATAGGGACTAATTTCGTCAAAGAAATAGAACTGAGCATCCTTTGCTGCACATGCTGCAATTGCCACGCGTTGTAGTTCCCCACCACTCAATTCCGAGATTTTTCTATCAACTATGCTTTTTAAGTCAAGGTAGTCGATAAGCTCACTAAGAATTCCTCTTTCATCGGTTTTTTCGAGCAGTTCAGATGTTTTTCCTTTGAAAGCTTTAGGGATCATGTCTACGTACTGGGGTTTCTGGGAAACTCGGACCTTCCCATCTGCGACAGCTTTGAAGTAATCATAAAGTGCCGTACCGGCATAATGTTCAAGTACAGTATCCCAATCGCCTTTTTCCTGTCCGAAGTTAGGGATTAAAGCTCCTGAAAGAATCTGGACTGATGTACTTTTTCCAATTCCATTAGGGCCGAGAATTCCTGTTACTTTTCCTACTCTGGGCACAGGCAATCCAAAGAGGGCAAAACCATTTTGCCCATACCTGTGTGTTGGCTCCTTCAGAGCTTCAGGAAGCCCTATGATCATAATAGCTTTAAAAGGGCATTTGTTAATGCAAATTCCGCAGCCTACACAGAGCTCCTCAGAGATAATGGGTTTTCCTCCCTCCTCAAAAACAATCGTTTCGTCCCCTGTTCGGACCCTTGGACAGTATTTCTCGCACTCCTTACTGCACCGTCTAGGCTGACACCTATCTTTATTAAGTATAGCTATTCTCATGTTAGTCCCCGAAAACTACGTTTTATAATATATTGAAGTAAGGTGAATCAGTTGTAATGAATTCAGTTCTACGAACTTGTTATATTGGCTCAGTTGTGTAAGCTCGTGGTATGAGTCAAGTTATTTTGTATGATTCAGTTGTCTTATCATGTTTGTGAGTTTGTCTCTGTTATTCAAGCTTGATGCCGGGATGCTTTTCACAATCAGATCATGGATCAAGTATATAAATGCATATAAAGAGGTCAAGAATAATACAGCATTTGTCGGTTATGAAATGCCTGCCCTGGTATATGAAACGTTGGAATGCTGCGGGCATAAAGTTTCATTGTACTGAGGGTATAAGTGAAAAAGAATATTATACCGAAAGCAAAAAAAGCCCGGATAACAACGGTTTTTTTTATTTATCGTTGGGCGGGTAATTTCATGTTTATAATTACAGTAAAGCATAATATCAAGATTGGTTTTTATGAAAACAATAATATTATTGTTAGAATAATTAGTCCAAAAGAGATGCAGGACAACAAGGAGTACAGTATCTCACTTTTATCTTTCTGAATCAGAGTTATTGCTCTAATTAAAAATGCAGGAAACAGGAATCCGCACGCTATAGAAATATACATTAAAGCTATCATCTCTTTAACCTCCTTGGTTTTCTATCAACGCTTTATATGAGCTGTTTCAAAATTCTGACTATTCATGTTTTTGACCAAAAGCAGATATTCCATTTAGTTCTGTTTATCTTGATTTCTCTTCTCAATATATTGGTCAGAAGGATTGGAGGTAGTTTTGAAACAAGCTCTATCTATTTGTTTGGACATATGGATGCCCTACCGTCGAAAAAAAGGCTCTCTTTTTTGGAAAAAGCCTTTTTTGAAACCCAAATCTAAATTTTTTCAGTTCAGGAGGAGAGTCCAGACAACAAGGAAGAAATCAATAACTATAAACTCTACATAAAACCAGTCCTTAAACTTGAATTCCTTGACATCTATCTTAAGCTGGGGATAGATAAGCTTCTGGACGAAATATGTAATCCCTATAACAATCATTAATATGGCATACCAAGGCCGGTCTTCGCCTGCCCCATACTTGCTGAACATTATAACTCCGGAGATAATTCCAAGTATTGAAGCGACAATTGTTTTTATAATTCCGTCCCTGTATTCCTTTTGTTTTTCTTCAGGCGTCCTTTCCTTAATCTGGCTCTTCTTTTCTGGAGTCTCAATCTTTGCTACAGGACTTTCTGCAGCAGATTGTGTAAGTTCTGCGGGTTCCTTTCTAAACTTTGACTTTGGGTTTCGCTTACTCAAGCTGTATACTCTCCTGAACGGCAATTAACATTCCCGGGATGCAATCGTAGTCAGGATCTAATCTAAGTAAAAAATTAGACCTGAATTATTTAAGGTTTGAATTGATAAATTTGAGCTATCAGATTAAAATCATTATATTTAAATTATTAGAATTTAATTATTGAATTAAGGTTATTGAACTAAATTATTTGAAATTAGATTATTGGAATTGGATAATTAAATTAGTTTGTTGAAAGCAAACGATCTAAATTAAACTAAATTAAATTATTAAAGCTAAATTTCATAGCCTTAAATAAAGTCATTGCTTAAAACATTACCTATCTGATCTATGGATATCGAATCGATTCCTATTGAATTTAAATGTTTTGAAAATTTTGAGGGTCTATGTCCGCTCGGGTGATAGACAAGTGTGACTTCAGGAGATAATTTCTTGACCATATTTTCAAGCCCATGTACGTCAAGATGGTCGCTTATCTTGATTACGGGGTAAGGATAATCCATACGGCAGCTGAGCACGTATTTTTTCATGTTCCAGGGAAGCTTGTTAAGGTCCCAGGGAGCGACTACAAAAACTCCGTTATCTTTTTCGAAGCCAAGTCCTTCCAGTTCACCGGCATCTTCAAGCATGCTGCGAGTAAGAGCCCGTGTCCTGGCTTCCATACAGATGGCGCCGTCATACCCAAAGTCTCTTATAAGTTCGACTGCGCGCTGGGCTTTCCCAAATTCGTATGCCCCAAAGGCAACCGGTCCGCTATCAAAAAGGGCAGATTTCATACCTTCAAGATCATCTGCAAAATGACAGGAGGGATCAGCCGGATCGCCATAATTAGCTTCAGTAATAAGGACATCACAGGGAGGAAGCCTGCTTGCGTCTTTGACGTCTCCTGTAACTAAAATCCTTGTTCCTACCTCATTTTCCCAATAAAAAGCAGTCGCCCCTACTGCATGCTGCGTAGGGAAGGTCTTTACCTTTGTTCCTTGTATGTCGATTTCGTCTCCAAGCCTGTATACACTGCCTGCATATTTCCGGTCGTGCCTGATTTCAAGTGCCATCGCAGTTTTTTCCGAACATACGGCATTGGGAGAGAGCATAGCTGATTTTCCGTGATGATCAGAATGGGCATGGGTGATCAGATAGGCATCGGGTTGGAGGCGTTTTCCCAGAGTTCTGGTAGTATCAATTGAAAAGGTGCGCAAATCCCCGGCATTATCCCTGAACCGGATGGAAACATGCGGTTTAAAAGTCCCGCGAGAGTTACGCTGCCTGAGCGCCAGCACACCAAGATCAATAAGTTTTTTAGAAATCACACAAATCGTTGAAGAGATAATGCTTAAGGTATTTAAGGTTAGGGAAATCGGTAGCTTCGTAATTCGCCTGTCTGTTTATAAAAATGAGATTGTATCAAAATTTAAGTCGTTTAGGACTTTACCTTAAATTAACGAAAAAAGGTGAGTGAAAGCTTCTTAGAAATTTCTTTGTAAAACTGGAGATCTGGTTGCAAATGTTCAACGTTTTTACAATTTGATCTCCAGTGAAACGCGCCTGACTGCGTATTTATTCTGCTTGAATTCAGGCAGGAGTTTCCTTGGTCATGATATAAGTAACCATTTCAGGATTAAGCTTACTCTCTCTTGAAATTCTTGTTGCAATATCCTCAGTGGATTTACCTTCGGATTTCATTTCCCTTATTTTTTCATTCACTGATGATGGAATGACGTAATATTCGTTTATATCTTTTCTATGACCCCAGACATCGCCTTCGATAAGCTGGATTCTTTGCATCTCAAGGAACATTTCTATCGATTTTGAAATCGTGCGCTTGTAAGATTTGGGTAACTGAATTACCTCAATCTTTGGGCAGGCTTCAACCAGTCCTAAAATATCCTTGTTCGAAGGCCTGAAGGCAAGATGAACAATGCGCTCATTAGGGTTAAGCGTAAGGATATCTTCTCTGGAACTAACCACTCGGATTTTCATGTTTTTCCCACCATAATTTTTTACGTTTCCATTGTAATTTTTTACGTTTTTGTACTATTATTAGGATGTACTGACTATAAATATTTATCTCATTTGACTAACTTTATTTTGATAGTATTCTGTAATATTATCTCTATAACATTTTACTGATGGGTCTAAAAAAGCGAGGGGGGAGAAATGGATAGTATTTTGACGGGTTATATCTTATTTTTATTCAACTTTTACTATTATTACTGATATAATTTCTTTGAATAAACTGGTGTAATTATTGTGACCTCTATCGAACTCTCATACCTTTTCCTAACGATCTTAGGAAGATTTCTTATTCAAAATAAAGGAAATCCGACAGTGAGGCTGTCATTTACGAATGCCAGCAGTGGGCAGTGGTGAGTAGGAAAAGGGTTATTAAAGCGCTTCTATAAAAAATAAAAATGAGCTGATCCCAAAAATTAAAATAAGCTTCTTCGAAGCTTATTTTTAAGACAGTTAATTGAGCTTCTGACCAAGAAAGAAACTATAGAATTCTTATAAATTATGGGAATAAAAGTAGGTTTTGGGATGGACTCATTAAATAAAAATCAGTTTTATTTTAATAATTCATGTTTAAATTTTATAGATAGATTTATCATATACTACTAAACATAAAATAATAATTACTCTGATTCGGGTTTGTATTTACTTGTAAGTTCATTAAAAATATAACAATAATATATTGAGGAAAATTCATGCCTGCATTAAGAACTTATCATCTTTTTATAAGCCATTGTTGGGATTATAATGATGAGTATTATAGACTGATTGATTACTTGAAAGACACAAATAATTTTAATTTTAAAAATTTTAGTGTGCCTGAGCATGATCGTTTGGATACTACAACTGCTAAGGAACTAAGAGATGCACTTCATAATCAAATACGTCCTACTCACGTTGTTTTGATTTTAGCTGGTATGTATGTAAATCATCGACAATGGATTCAAGAGGAAATTAATATTGCGAAGTCATTATCAAAACCGATAATAGCAATAAAACCTTGGGGTAATACATTGATGCCAACTGTGGTACAAGATTGTGCTGATGAAATTGTTGGGTGGAATACTTCATCAATTGTAGCTGCAATAAGGAAAGTTTCTTTATGATCGAAAAAGAGAAATATGGTGACAAATTTCAAGAACATCTTTTAGACCAGTATAAAATTTACGTAGAATTAGCAGACAGAGTAACTGAACGAAGGAATAAGGCAAATCAATTTTATTCTTCTTTATTTTCAATCTCAATTCCATTGATAAGTGTTGGTGTTACTAAGGGAATTATTTCTAATGCTTTATTGTTTGTAATATCAATTTTTGGTGTTTTTTTATGCTTTGGATGGTATTACAATATTAAATCATATGGACAACTTAATTCTGGTAAGTTTAAAGTAATTCATAAAATGGAGGAATATTTGCCTTTTGATTGCTTTAAAAAAGAATGGGATCATTTAGATCAGGGGGATGATTCAAGTAAATATTTAAAATTAACTAAAATAGAGCAATTTGTTCCATTTGTTTTTTGTTTATTGTTTTTGATGATAATGAGCTATAATATTTTCGTTACCTATAGTGATAGTTTTATAATATTTATTATGCAGTATGTTATAAGCTTAATTATTAATCTTTTTTTATAAAATATATGCGCTTTATCTCTCTTCTTCGGTTATATTTTCTGATGTTAACAGTATCGTACATTGCATCAGCTGTCACTTTGGAAGGCCTGTAAATAGGCCTTCCTACAGGTCTCTCTACTCTGAAATTTTTAAGCGTAGGTATATAAAGAGTTGAGTCATTCTTATTTGCAGAATCAATAATAATTGAGAGTGGTAATTCTCTTAAATCCACTAAAACGTTTAATTTTATTCCTTTTACCTTCTTGTAACCATCATACTCGATATTTTTCCATTTTTGGCAGGAATATCCTTTGTATCAGTAAAACAATGGGAAAAATCTATCTTCTTCAAGTCATAACCTTTGTTTAAAAGTTCATTGAGAATCTTCTGATAAGTACCGTGTTCACACAAATAGAGATGAAATCTGTGAACTGTTGACTTAGATCCATACTGACTGGGAACGTCTTTCCACGTACAACCTGTCATAACGACGTACAAAATACCGTTCATTAACTTTCGTAAATCTGCACGAGGTCTTCCAGTATGTGGTTTCTGTGGAGGAAGATAAGGTTTTATGGATTCCCATAAAACGTCATCGATTTCATGGAATGATATATATGTCAATTTATAATTCCAACATAATATTAGTTTCAGGATAGGCTCATCAATTTATTTAAAATAAATAAAACTTGCCTATAAAATGGAATCGAACTTGCTTAGGAATGAAGCTTACTCATAATTACTTATTATGCAAAAAACTTCATTAATGAATAGATTGAGTTAGAAACGTAAAAATCTTCAGCTGCAGAAATCGAAGGATTTATAGAGAAAAAACCTAAAAATACAAGTATGGAAAAAGATTAGCCCCAGGTTTCTGCAACCCTGGGCGATCTTGTCAGAAAAACTGAGGATCAGAGAATCTTGTCGAGTTCCGATGCCAGTACACTGCCTTGGGTAACTCCCATGAAGCGTTTTACTTCAGCCCCATCTTTCTGAATTATCAGAGTTGGAACAGCATGTATACCATATTTGGAGGCCAGTTCTTGGTTTTCATCCACGTCGACAACCTTGAACTCAACCTTATCCCCGTACTTTTTTTCTAGCTCTTCAATAATCGGTTTTTGCATCCTGCAAGGTCCACACCATGTTGCGGAAAAGTCCAATAACATCGGTTTCATAAAATCACCCTTATATTTGAAACGTCTGAGACTTTCTCTGTTTTTGTTCAATTCACTCCGGAAAGCATACAGAGGAATCGTACATTTACTGCTTGTAAAGGCCTGTACGAAAAAGCTGCCGGAAACCCAATCCTGAATGATAGGCGACCTGAATGCTGGATTTACCAAATACAGGGTCGGGACTCAATTACTCGTATATATTATCTTCGAAAATATATAACGCTTATCTCAGTTTTATGGGTTTTACTGTAAACGTATTCGTGAGAGTAAGTATCGATAAACTTCAATTGAATTAAAAAATCATACATTTTTCCCAGTATCTTTATCGTCGGTTCTGCCTCTAATGATGTTGCCAAAATACATACAACCTTCCATTGGGATAGTTGGCATATCAGGAGACTCGTTAACCATAATTATAGGAGCTCCCCGAATTAGCACGCAGGGCACCCTTTCTGCGGTTTCTCCCATTAGGAGTTCAGCAGCTGAGACGAGGTTATCTGCTACAGCTTTATAAGTAATACGAAGAATTTTTCCATAGATGTCGCTAGTTCCCCTGACATCCTCCACAGGTATAAAACCTGAAACTCCAAGTGCAATTCCCGAGCAACCAAGCCTGAGAGGTTGAGTCCTGCTGTCTCCTATAATTA
>ENA-UOOK01004599-UOOK01004599.1-fermentation-metagenome-genome-assembly--contig:-NODE-4599-length-14628-cov-14.095725_pt1 | contig 14628 bp, 16 predicted proteins | sample MGYA00245777_ERZ724023 | MGnify/ENA primary metagenome ERZ724023 (study PRJEB28704, sample SAMN03018312) | fermentation metagenome | biome: anthropogenic terrestrial biome; feature: soil...
TCTTTATTCATTGCAGCCTTTGTTATAGGCGGCAAAGGTATCAATTGAAATCGTCGCGCTCGAAAAACCTCTGTATCTAACTAAATTACAAATATTTAAAAGAACTATTTCAGATTTTAATGGGACAGCAATGGAAATTTATACAAAATATGTATATTTGTGTAATTATATAGCATACTATTGGATAGAAAAGAAGAACATATCGACTTTGAAAATATATATCTGGCTTATTTTTCAAAGATGAAATATTTTGCCAAGATTTATATCTTGTCTGATGAAGAAGCCGAGAATATCGTCCAGGATGTTTTTATGGATCTTTGGAAGAGGAGGGATGTTTTGACTATGCCGGTTAATCTGATAGCGTATCTTTTTACTTCTGTGAAAAATAAATGTTTGAATTATCTTCGCCACCAGACTGTTCATCAGGAAGCATCCGTACAAATTCAGAAAGAGCATCATTTAGCCATGAAGGCCAGCTTGAATTCACTTGAGATTTTCGATCAGAATGTCTTTTTGGAAGAAGATATGACAAAAGTATTGGAGAAAGCATTGGGATCTTTATCGGAGAGATGTCGTAGAATTTTTATCATGAATAAGATAGAAGGTAAAAAACAAAAAGAGATTGCAGCAGAACTGGGTATATCGGTAAATACCGTGGAGACCCAGATGGGAATGGCTTACAAGAAACTGAGAAATGAACTGAAGGACTATCTTCCTTTATTTCTATTTCTTTTTTGTCTGTAAAAAAATACATTTTTATAGCGGATTTTTTTTCTTGACGTGTCTACTATATAGAGACGGTAGATTATGCAAGAACAAATTGAAAAATATTTTACAGGTGAACTTGACTTTGATGGGCGGATCAGGCTGCTAAGAGCCGTGGAATCTGACAGGAAAATAAAGGAGGAATTTGCCCGGTACCAGAATGCACAGGCGTTACTTTCCTTTTCAGATATTATTATTAATCCGGAAGAAAGCTGTCAGGGGTACAGGTTTTTTCAGTTACAGATAAAACGTAAAAAGATATATAAAATCCTTAGGGAATCATTGGGTTATGCCAGTGCTATTACTATACTGGTGATTTCGCTACATCTATACCATGTGTATACTCATATTCCATATTCTCCTGTACCCACAGAGACTTCCCTGTTTGTGCCTGCCGGTCAAAGGGTGAGTCTCACATTATCGGATGGGACTGTTGTTTGGTTAAATGCCCAGAGCCGGCTGATTTATCCGGCCGTTTTTATGGGAGAAGAACGAAGAGTAAGACTTGAAGGGGAAGCTTATTTTGAAGTGGCACATAATAGAGATAAGCCTTTTATCGTTGCTACAGGGAAAATAGACATAAAAGTCCTGGGTACCAGTTTTAATGTCCAAAATTATGAACGGGATAATTTCAGCCGGGTGAGCCTGCTTGAAGGAAGCCTGCAGGTATATGATCCTTTGGCCGGTTCTGGCGGGATTATTTTACAGCCAAACGAAGAAGTGACCATCCGGGACGGGCAGATGAATGTGGAGCAGATGCCGGATACCGATTATTTTCTATGGAAAGACGGTATTTATAGCTTCAATAGTGAGGAGCTTGGATCTATATTGAAAAAGCTTGAACTCTATTATGATGTGGAGATTGTAGTGAAAAATCCGTCTATGCTAAAATGGCGATACACTGTTAAATTTAGACATCGTGATGGTATAGATGAAATCCTACGTTTATTGCAAAGAATACATCCTTTCCGTATGCAAAAAGAGGAAGAAAATAATCGGATTATACTTGATAAATAAAGAAAATGTTTAACGTTAAAACTGATTGCCTATGATAGACTCCTCCTTGTAAAAAACACGACAGATGATTGCTGCATCTGTCGTGAAGAATAAGAAATAAACACCAACGTATTAGTATTCATTTAATATACACAAAGATATGAAAATAAACACTTTGTTACTGTATTTTTTTGTTAAAAAATCACATCTAAAAGAATGTGTAAGGATTATGAATCTCTCTTTTATTTTACTTTTTATATGCGCATTTCACCTGATGGCTACAAATACCGATGCACAAGATGTAATAGTAGAGTTGAATTCGGGAGATATTTCTGTTAGGCAACTTTTAAAGGAAATAGAACAACAAACAGATTATCTGATTTTATTTAGAGATAAAGATGTAGATGTTAACCGGATAGTTCATATTGAAAATAATGCCGGAAAGGTCAGTTCATATCTGAATGCTGCTTTTAAACACACTGATATCCTTTATGAATTTCAGAATAATTATATTTTATTATCCAGAAAGGTTTTTTTTGACGGAAATAATAAATCCCAGCAAGGGCGTATTATAACAGGTAGAGTGACGGACGAACAACAGGAAGCGGTGATCGGAGCCAACATCATTGAAAAAGGGACTACAAACGGTGTGATAACAGATCTTGACGGGAATTTTTCAATAATGGTCTCTGATGACGCTGTTCTACAAATCTCGTATGTGGGTTATCTCAATCAGGAAATAGTTATCGGGGAGAGTACTTTCCTTGACATTATGTTAAAGGAAGAACTACAGAGTCTGGATGAGTTTGTGGTAACGGCTTTAGGAATTAAGAAAGAGAAGGCTAAAGTTGCTTATGCCGTTCAGGAGATAAAAGGCGAAAATATGGTAAAGGCGAGGGAGTCAAACGCTCTGAGCGGATTAACGGGGAAAATCGCAGGATTACAGATTGCCAATAGTCCGAACCTGTATGGCAACCCTGAAATCTCTTTGAGAGGTGTCACGCCGCTGATTGTGATAGATGGTATTCCTATTGACTCGGACTCATGGAATTTGAGTTCGGATGATATTGAATCCTTCTCGGTATTAAAAGGCCCGGCCGCTTCTGTCTTATACGGATCACGCGGTAAGAACGGTGCCATACAGATAACGACCAAACGGGGAGGGAATACGACAAAAAAATATTCTGTGGAGTTTAATTCAAGCACGATGGTTGAAACTTCTTTTTTGACGATACCTGAAGTGCAGCAGATCTATGGTTCGGGACAAAATGGTAAATACAGTTACGGCGATGGAACCCCAGGCGGAGGTGGCATTAATGATAATAGTTTTTATATCTGGGGACCCAAATTAGATGTATTTAACCCGAACACCCCGAGTGGTTATAACGAAACAATACAGTGGGATAGCCCGATTGATCCGGTAACGGGGCAACGTATCCCTACTGCTTTGCGCAGCAAAGGGAAAGATAACCTTTATAACTTTCTGGAAACTGGATTGCTATCTACGAATAATATTGCTGTCAATGCACGATTCGAAAAAGGCGATCTGCGTTTTTCGGCTACGCACGTGAATGAAAAGGGGATGGTTCCTAACAGTAAAATTAATATTACGACTTTTAATGTTTCCGGAGGAATAGACCTAACGGACAAGTTGAGACTTGAAACCAATATGACCTATAACCGTCAATATACCCCCAATTATCCTGATCTCACGTATAACCCGATGAACTTTATTTACAGCGTATATCTATGGGCAGGTCCGGAAATTGACATCAGCGATTTCAAGGATTACTGGGTAGAAGGACGCGAAGGGTTACAACAAAAATGGTATGAAAATACATTTTATAATAATCCTTATTTTATCGCCTATGAAAAACTGCAAGGATATTACCGCAACAACACGTACGGCTCGGTTTCGGCCAAATACACATTCTCACCGGGCATACAATTATCCTTACGAACCCATGTCAACACCTACTCTCTGTTCCGGGACTGGAAATTTCCGTATTCACTAAAGAGCGGCGACGCCTACAAACAGAAAGGCGCTTATGAAGAACGTCAGGAAGATTTTTTTGAAAACAATACGGATGCGTTATTGACAGTCGATAAGGACTTTTGGGGTGATTTCAATTTTAGTAGTATTTTAGGAGGTAACTACCGGACATATACTTTCCGCCAGTTGAACGGGCGCACTTCTTCACTGAATGTGCCTGGTTGGTATAACCTGAGTAATTCGGCGGCACAGCTCCAACCGACGAATGAGCTGAACCGGAAACGGGTAATGAGCTTCTACGGAACAGGAGAAATTTCTTATAAACGAGCTTATTTTCTTAACTTCAGTGGCAGGTGGGATAAATCGTCCACTTTGCCCGTTAAGAAGAATAATTATTTTTATCCCTCTGTCGGTGCAAGCATTATCCTGTCTCGTGCTATTACATTGCCCAATATCATTTCATTCCTGAAGATACGTGGATCATGGGCGAAAGTGGGTAGTGATTTGGGTATTTATCAAACCTCCCCTGTCTATTCGGAATATTCTCCGGTTCACGGCAATTCCCGTGTGTGGAATGGAATGCGCTCGCTCTATTATGCCACACAGGAATATAATCCGTTGTTGGAACCGGAATTTAGCAGCTCGTTTGAAGTGGGAAGTGAAATGAACTTCTTCGCGAACCGCTTGGGATTTGACGTGAGTTATTTCGAATCGATTGATGGGCCGCAGATATTTGAACTCCCCCTTTCCCCTTCTACCGGTAAAACGTCGAGGCAGGTAAACGGACGCGAATATAAGCGTACGGGATGGGAACTGGTATTGCATGGAAGTCCGCTTCGTAATCCTGACGGACTCAACTGGGATATGACTGTAAACTGGTCAACATTTAAAAGGATACTTAATAAGATATACGGCGATCAGACGAAGCTGGATTATATCAGTATTGGTGAACGGGCGGATGCCATGTACTACCGGGTGACGGAAAAATCGCCCGACGGCCAGGTTGTATTTGAAAATGGATTTCCTAAATACAATCCATCAACCATAAGGACAAAACTGGGTTACTATAATCCTGATTGGAGTATTGGTGTCATCAACTCATTCAGTTATAAGAATTATAAACTGTCTTTCCAGTTTGACGGACGTATAGGGGGTACGGTATTTTCCGAAGTCAATGGATTGCTTTGGGAATCGGGGCGACATGAGGGTAGTGTGAATCAATGGCGTGATGATTATAATGAAGGTAAAGTAAATTATATAGGTAAAGGGGTCAAAGTAATTTCTGGTGAGTTGAAACGGGATGGTGAAGGTAATATTATTTCCGATACGCGCCAGTTTGCAGAGAACGATGTGCCGATAAGTTACTTTGATTATGTACAGAATTGGCATGCACGGGGATGTCAGGAGGCGAATATGTTCGACAGGACATTTTTCAAGCTACGTGAAGCTACTTTTACGTATACGATTCCGAAACATATCATTGACAGGACATTTCTCTCCCAGGCTTCGATTTCGCTTGTCGGACGTAACTTGTTGTATTTTTCCAAATTCAAATATACAGATCTGGATGCCGTTACGGGTAAGTCGGACGGACTACAAACCCCATCTGTCCGTCGCTTTGGTTTCAATTTAAATGTAACTTTTTAATGCGTAAAGAAATGAAAAATATTCTATGTCTATTAATAAGCCTTATATTGTTCAGCACATGCGATAACCAGTTTGAGGAAACGAATCTCAACCCTAACAAGCCGGCGCAGGCTACCCCATCATTGGTGTTCAACGGGATCATTATGGATGTCTTTTATACCGGGAACCATAGCCGGAGTATGTCGGATATACTTACTTATTCACAATACATGGTCTGTGCCGATGATTTTTACGGATCCAATTCATATAACTGGGGAACAGCCAATATGTATTTTTATGGTACGCTGGCCAATACGGTACAACTGGAAAGAGAAGGACAGCGTATGAATAATGATGCCTATCAGGTGCTGGCAAAGACCTTTAGGGCCTATTTATTTTTCGAGTTAACCCGCTCTGTGGGGGATATACCCTGTAGTGAAGCGCTACGAAGTGAAGAAGGAATTTATACCCCGAAATATGATACGCAGAAAGAAGTTCTTCTTCAATGCCTGGAATGGTTGGAAGAAGCCAATGAAGAATATAAGACGGTGCAGACTACAATTGAAAAAGAACTGATATATGATGGTGATCTGTCGAAGTGGCATAAGTTTAACAATGGTCTCCGGCTGCGTATATTGATTGCATTAAGCAATCATGCTGACGACAGCGACTTGAATGTAAAGAACCGGTTTGCCGAAATTGTGAATAATCCGGCAGCACATCCCATCTTCACTGGTTTCGAAGAGAATGCGGAGTTTACTTATTATGAGAATATGGAAAATAAATATCCCTTCTATATGGAACGAGACGAGCCTCGTGCACAGATTTTCTATATGACGGAAACTTTTCTTAATCCTATGGTGGAGACTAAAGACCCGCGGGTCTTCGTAATAGCCGAGCCGACGGATTCCGCCAAACATAGTGGAAACCCGGATTATGCTTTGGACTTTAATTCTTACGAAGGAATACGATATGGGATCCCTACGATCGATGTATATGCAATCGTTCATAATAATGACATTAACAAGCAACGGGTTTCCCGTATGCATGTAAGGTACGAAAGTTATACGGGAGAGCCCTATATTGTGTTGGGATATCCGGAAGTAAATTTCTGTATAGCCGAAGGTATCAACCGGGGATGGGTGAATGGAGACGCGGCGGATTATTATCGAAAAGGAATAACCGGTTCAATGCAGTTTTACGGTATTGCCGGGGAGCAGATTGAAGAATTCCTGGTACAACCGGAAATAACCTATGCGGGTAATAACGAAACAGGTCTCCGGCAGATACTTACTCAAAAATATACCGCTTTTTTCAATAATTCGCGTTGGGAAGGTTTCTATACCTACCGCAGAACAGGGATTCCCGATTTTACAACCGGACCGGGTTCATTTAACGACGGAAAGGTTCCTATGCGTTGGACCTATCCGCGTGAAGAGTACGACAATAATGATGAAAATCTGGAAGCCGCTTTGGCCCGACAGTTCAACGGCTCAGATGACCGGAATGATTTAATGTGGTTGTTAAGGAAATAATGATATATTAATACAGAGAGTGGCATTAAGGGCCACTCTCGTAAATTCAAAAAAGATGATGCGTTTACATATGTACTTATTGAGTGTTCTTTTTACGTGTTGTTCCTGTGCTCAGGATAATTCTTGTAAATTACAGGTGATGAGTTTTAATATCTGGATGGGAGGCGGCAATTCCATTGAAAAGACTGCGGAAGTGATTGTGGAGAGCGGCGCTCATATTGTGGGGATACAAGAGGCTACGCGTAATGGTTCGAATACAGCTGTTGCTATTGCCGATAGCCTGGGGTGGTATTCACATGCCTCTAATAATAGTGCCGCCATAATAAGCAAGTATCCTATTGTCAGCATATCGGATTCGGGGAAAGGAGTCAAAATACAGACGGGAGAGAGCCAGTTTGTATGGATGTTCAATGTGCACCTGTACTACTGCCCGTATGAACCTTATCAGTTGAATGGGATAGAATATTGTGGAGGTCCATTACTCTCGACGGCTTCGGAAGCGATAGAGTCGGCCTGGCGTACCAGGGGAGAAGAGGTGGCGCTTGTCGTTAAGGAAATAAAAGAAGCCCAAACAGAGAATTATCCCATCTTCCTTACCGGAGATTTTAATGAGCCGTCATGGTTGGACTGGACGGAAAATGCGGCAAAGGCAAATTTATGCAAGATGAAAATCGAATGGCCTGCAACGAAAAATTTCCAGTTACAGGCCGATATGAAAGATTCCTATCGGTTTTTATATCCTGATGAAGTGGAAAATCCAGGCCATACATGGACTACACTCCCGGAAACCACAAAATACAGGGAAGTGCCGGATCGTATTGATTTTGTATTCTATTGGGGGAGGAATATTTCCGTGAACCGCTCACAAATCATAGGAAAATCCGAGAAATTCAGTGATATCGTAATTGAAGGTTATCCTTCGGATCATAGAGCCGTGCTGAGTACGTTTTATATATCCTCCTCATCGTGAGTTTTTCATTATTTTGTATCATTAGTGTCCACTAAAAAATCATAGGCGTTCTTTGAAATAATTGATATTCAGTTTTTTGCGAATGATTTTCATGCGAACGGATTTGAATTTACTTTTGTAGTAGAAATCAATCCGTTATGCATAAAGACCCATTTATTTTTGCCCAATTAGTTCAATTCATGAACCGAAGCAAGTTTAATCGAATCGTAGCGAAGTACTCAGGCGATAAATATGTGAAGAGCTTCTCTTGTTGGAATCAGCTACTTACGATGATGTTTGGTCAACTGACCAATCGCGAAAGTCTTCGTGATCTCATCATGGCAACTGAAGCACACTCTGGAAAACTCTATCATCTCGGATTGGGTAAATCTGTAACTCGAAGCAATCTTAGCAAAGCTAACGAACAACGCGATTACCGGATTTTCGAAAACTTTGCCTTTTACATGATTGAGCAAGCACGGCAAAAACGCCAGGTTGATATTTTCAAGTTAGGAGGCTCTGTCTATGCCTTTGACTCTACAACTATCGACTTGTGTCTTGCTGTGTTTGATTGGGCAAAATTTAGGAGTGCAAAAGGCGGAATAAAGATGCACACACTGTACGATATTGAAACTCATATTCCTGCATTTGTGCATATTACAACGGCTTCCGTTTACGATTCGAAGGCTATGCCACATATTCCTTTGGAGGAAGGAGCATATTACGTGTTCGATCGTGGTTACAATGATTTTGCCAATCTGTACCGCATCCATATTATTGGCGCTTGCTTCGTTATACGGGCGAAAAGCAGTCTGAAATATAGAGTGCTAAGCTGGAAAAGACGAATGCCAGAATGTGTGTTATCCGATTCTATTATCGAGTTTACGATTTATAAAAGCTCAAGGGTTTATCCCGATAAGCTAAGAAGAGTCGTCTATCTCGACAAAGAAACCGATGTTACCTACACCTATCTCACCAACGATTTAACTTCTTCCGCATTGGTTATTGCTAACCTGTATAAGAATAGATGGAGAGTGGAGCTGTTTTTCAAGTGGGTCAAGCAGCATCTGAAGATAAAGAAATTTTGAGGTACTTCTGAAAATGCTGTACGTATCCAAATATACTGTGTCATAATATCATATTGCCTTGTGGCTATTATGCAGCATGACATGAAATTGGAACGAAGTATTTATGAAATCCTGCAAATTCTCGGTATCTCTCTTACTGACAAGACTCACTTACGTGACTTGTTCGACAAAAAGAATATCAATGATGTCAATGATCTCTATGGTTCTAATGAACCGAATTTATTTAATTTTTAATCGTGTCCATTTTTAGTGGACACTCATGACTTGATTTATTAAGTTCGGCAGTAATTCTATCTACATTTAACTGAGATACTAGGTTATCAATTTCATCTGGTTCTGCAAATGCTAGATATATTGTTTCTGTCATAAATCTATTAGAAGATGATGTAGCTTCTTTTGCTATTGCAACATAATCCTTTCCCTCAGCTATGATGTATACAGCTTTAAGTCTATTCCTAAACGAGAAATGCCAATCTAAAGCATACCATCCAATTGTAACAACAGGATTTTTAATGTCTATCTCTTTTTTCAATTCAGTTACATTGTTATCCTTAGCAACCTTTCTCCATTCTTTAAATTTATCATTTATCTGCTGTAAGAAATTATTAAACTCATCAACTTTATCACTACTTACACTAAGAAAAATAGGAGTTCTTTTATCACCTGATTCAGCAAAAACATAAACACTAAACTTGCCATTTTTAATTTCACCGGGATTGAGCAAAATTGCTACACAAACCGCCAATATCTATTTCAGATTCATCTTTTCTTAAATCATAGAAAAGAGTTCCAGTAATTTCCAACTCTGTTGCCCAGGATAGAGGAACACTGTGATTGTCAAAAATCATTGAGTAATACCCCAGTATCTCACTCACACCTGCTTCGTAGTAGCTTCCTTTCTCTTCATTGTTGTGGTTTCTTGCTCTGTTTCTACCACCATCTGAGGGTAATGTCGGGTTTAGCAACACTCTTGCTTTTACAACATCTCCTGTAAATATCCGATCCTCATTATCATCATAAAAGCCTGTGAAAATGCCGGCAAACAGAACCCTGACAATATATTCTCCGGTGTAATTCAGTAATTCTAGATCTTCATCAAAATCCAATATGTCCGGGTTATGATCAGACTCAAATTGTTTGTCATTCGTTATTATGTACATACAGTCATCTACAAAGAAAAATCGTCCAAGCCCTGTATATCCAAACTTGCCGTTAAAATCAATGTACCGGACTTTAATTGAATGTTTTCTTGTCCTTAGCCCACCAATTGCAATTTCAAAGAGATGTGAGTTGCAAAATTCTTTTATTGATTCTAAGTTTCTCAATTTTGAGAAGTCATAATCCTGTGTACTATCCATAGTCCTATGTTTTACTTTAACTATTCGATTATATGATTTTAGGCATCAATAAACGAAGATAATTATTTAACTGGGAACTCATCTCTCGATAGATTGAATGAATTCATTGCTATCCAATTGTAACATAATTGGATATTAAGAAGCAACTAATATTCTCTACTTGAGTGTTTTCTGAATTAGAAGGTGATCCAGATACGCTTCCGCCTCCCTCTCTGTCATTGCCATTATTTGGGCTATTGCCATTATCCAATCTTCCCTGTTAAGATCTTCCAGCTTCTTGCCATGAGCTTCCTCCCATGCAATTATCCGCCTCTTGGTTTCTTCTTCTCTGGTCAACATGTTGATTGTCTTTCGTTGGTTTTGTTCTTGTCATCATTGATCTGTTTATCTTGCTGATTGTCTTGGTCCGGTTGATCCGGATCGATCCCCTGTGCTTTCGCCATTGCCCTGAGCAAAAGTTCCAGCTTGTTGACTGCTTGCTTGTTGTTTTCCATATCTGTTGAATGTTTTTATATTTAGCCACAGGAGCGATTGTTTGCCGGTCTTTGTTTTATAGTAAGCTACATCTGTTGTTTATTGAACATTGACGGTAACATTGTACGATCAATTTTTGCATTTTGAGATAAAGAACAAAGATTAGGAGAAATATTGACAACTTATGTCATACGTGCTATTTATCGAGTTTATTTTCCTTTCGTAAATATTCCTTTATGTCATTGTGTGCTTTCCTGAAAACCCTTTTTAGTTCCTCCATCTCCTCCTCAGTTAATTTCCTGGAGGTGGATGAACTCTCTACATTCTGCTGTTGAGGAGCTTTTGTTTTTTTCTGCTTTCCCATTGTTGTTATACACTAATTTGAATATGGAAGAAAATTAAAATGTCAATTATAGCGTTACATGTGCAATAGCTTATACTGAAAGGACGTTTATGGGCTGCAACGGCTTCCTCTATTTGTTGCTCAATAGTCTTTCCAGGAGCTCCTTCTCTTCCTGTAGAAGCTGCCTCAATGTTTTCGCCTGTTCCTTCCTGATCAGCTTGCCCATGTCTGACTGATGCTGGAGGTTCTTGATCTTGCGCTGCTTCTCCCTCATTGTGGCGATCACGTCTTCCTGCGCTCTCTTCATCGCCAGTGCTCTTCTGATCTCGTCCCTCTCCATCGGGAGCTTAGGGTCCTTGTTCAGCATCCTGGTAATCTGTTCCAATTTCTCCTTCCTATCCATTGTCTTGTATGTTTTCTGTAAAGTTACCTGTTTAGTTGCACATATTATTCATGAAAATTGTGTTTAACACGAACAGTTTTTTCATCGATAATCAGGTACTTTAATGAACTGTGTGTGAGTACCAGGAAGCTATTCGTAGACGTCAGTCTCTTTAAATGGGAAAGAATCAGAAGGGTTGATTAAAGCAGTATTGTCTACAATCATCGTTCCAAGTATTGAGCTCTAATGCTTCACTTCAGCTATTGTGTTTGTCAAAGTCGCTACGATTACAAGGTGTAATTGTATCCAGTTGTTGACATGTGAAATAGAAATAAAATCCTCAAAAAATCAATTGTTCATATCATTGATAGACTGTTTGTTCAATTTCCATCCGCATTATTATTAACAGCGTTTTGCTCTTTCATCATTTTCGACAATCGGGCTTCAAGAGAGTTCTCAGGACCTGCCTCAGGTTTGAAATCAACTGATCTCCTTTTGGGAATAACAAATTCCATCAGCTTGATAAAGGTGTTTACCTTTTGGTATGGATCTTCAATTTCTTCCCAGGCCTGTGTTGCAGCAGCAAATTTATGATTAATAAACAAACGGATTGCATTTTCCGCCCCTACATTCTCCAACCTGGTCATCCTGCCTTTTGTAGTAAACCCTTTTGGTCTGCCTGCCTTTTTTTTGATTGTAGCTTTGTTGTTATCTACCATGTCTATAACATTATGTGTGATTGTTGAACCAAAAATAAAGAATGGATTTCACATTTATATGCTAAATATTAATTTGATAAAAGGTTATAGAAGGAACGGGTGAAAAGCAATGGACAGGATAATTAATCCTGTACCATTGCATCCAAGGGTTATTGCATCCATTTTGGTTAAAAACCCAATACGAATGATCAATGCCTATGTTCTTAAAATGGAACATCATGATTAATGATATCAACCCGAAAACCACTTGTGCTGTAGGTGATCTCATGATCAATAAATTTCATTTTATCTTTACATACATAAATCATTGCTTCAATCCTTTTGAGTTTCTCGTTTTCATCGCTGATGATCCTCATTGGATCTCCACCTAACTCCATTGTCAGGTAATAATCTTCCGTAAATTCCTGAGCAAGATTCAAATACTTTTCCAGTTGCTCTGCTGCTAATTTTAAATGTTTCATAATTGCATGTTTTTGAAATAGTTAATATAATATTATTGTTAGAGAAACAGTGTTTCTTCTTTTTTATTATTGTTGAAAGTCTCTATAGATCCAGAACGTACATAATTTGCTGTTGGTACCTCATCTTTGAAATTGGTAATACAGTTATCTACCCAAATGTCAAGTTCTCCAGTTCTGCCCTCTCGATTTTTTGCAACTATAACAGTGCATTTATTTTTGTCAAGATCAGGTTTGTAGTATGCTTCCCTATGGATGAATATAACGGCGTCCGCATCCTGTTCTATTGCCCCGGAATCTCTTAGGTCAGATAGCATAGGTCTCTTGTCATTACGCCCCTCTACGCCCCTGTTAAGCTGTGACAGGAGTATTACCGGAACATCCAAGTCCTTTGCCATAATTTTAATTGCACGTGAACATGCCGATACTTCATCATTCGTTGATTTTCCTTTTAGCCTGCTCATATCGATCAGTTGTAAATAGTCAATCATGATAATATCACATTTACCTTTGCGTTTCATCTTTTTAGCTTGTGCTCTTATTTGTTGAACTGAAATAGAAGCAGTATCATTTACCGAAATCGGGAGTAGGGATAATTGCTCCAATGATTCTGCGAGGCTTATGTATTCGTCCTGTGCCAACCTACCTTCTTTGAATAATTCTGAATTAACCCCGGAGTGAGCGACTGCCATACGGTTAATTAAAGCCCCCTTTGGCATCTCCAAAGAGAAAATGAGTACACTGTTGCCTTTTGCGGCTGAAAGTCTTGCAGAGTTGAGCAGAAACGCTGTCTTGCCCATTCCGGGACGCGCTGCTAATACATAAACGCATCCTTTTTGAAAACCATGTAAAATACTATCCAGTCTTTTTAGTCCTGTATGTATTCCTATCGGATTGCCTTCTTTGGCTCTTTTCTCCCTTTCCTGATATGCTTTATAAGCCTCGACTGCTAATTTGTCGATTGAGGTGGTTGCTCCAACATCTGTTATATCCGATAAATTCTCTACTTGAAAGATATGATCACTTATCAGGTCGTCCACATCTAAACTCATATCATTGCTATCATTCAAAGATTTTGCACATTTCAGTACAAAAGTTCTTCGTATATAGTCCTGAAAGACTATCATAGCGTGACTTTTAACGTGAATTGCGGAGGTTACATAACCTGAAAGGTCTGCCAGTAGTGATATATCAATCTTACTGTTTCGTTTCTTTAAGCCCTCGAAAACTGTTATAAGATCAACATCTGACTGAGACTCAACCTCAAGAATTACTTTGTAGATTTCATTCAGCTGATGATTATAGAACATGTCAGGCTTAAGAAAGTCCATAACTTCGTATATAGCTGTCTTCTCCAATAGTAACGCTCCTATGGTTGCTTTTTCAGCTTCTATGTCATGCGGTAACTGCATATCGTTATAATTTTTGATAGTTAGGTTCTGCACCTGTTCCATTAATTCTTGTGTTAAATGCTTTATCTCTATTTGCCCAATTGGCTAGTCTTCTGCTGACATCCCAGGTCTTTTCCATCTCATAACGTAATTTGGTTTTACTCTTATTCGGCTCGGACCAATACAAGTGAAATTTATTACAAATGTCTTTCCCATATATCGGAATGAATGGTTCAATCGATTCTTTTAACTCAGATTCTTTTTTCTTTATTTTTTCTTTGATATCATTTTTAGGTATTGGGTATGGCTTTTCCCTCTTATTTCCATTATCTCCTTTATTGTTTGGGTCGGCTTGCGTTTGGCTTTCGTTCGGCTCACGTTCGGTTGAAGTTTGGCTTGTGCGTAAATCACCTTGATATACATCATAATTACAGACAGTTAGCCGTGTGGTGTTTATGAGGTTTTCCGTTATGATCATTTTGTCTTTTTTCAATAATTCAAAAAAATTGCGTGTAGTATCTTTTGACACTTTCCACCTATCCGCCCAATTC
>ENA-UOOK01004600-UOOK01004600.1-fermentation-metagenome-genome-assembly--contig:-NODE-4600-length-14628-cov-4.351197_pt1 | contig 14628 bp, 14 predicted proteins | sample MGYA00245777_ERZ724023 | MGnify/ENA primary metagenome ERZ724023 (study PRJEB28704, sample SAMN03018312) | fermentation metagenome | biome: anthropogenic terrestrial biome; feature: soil; material...
CGGGGGAGCGGACTATCTGCGAGACTATTACGCGCTCCGCGCCGTTTATAATAAAGGTGCCGCTGTCAGTCATGAGCGGAAAATCACCCATGAACACTTCCTGCTGCTTGACTTCGCCGGTTTCCTTGTTAAGCGCCACCATGGATCCGTCGGAGGTAGAACCGGTAAAGCAGATGGGGAAAATGATCATCTCGCTGATATCATCTTTTCCGAGCAAGGGTGTACCCAGGGATCCGCCGTTAATGTAGAAATTATAGAGGCAGCTGTAGTCCTTTTGCCATATAAGCTCGCCTGTAAGCGCATTAAATTTGCGTATATTACAATTTTCCGCTTTTTTGCTCTCCTGGCTGCGCTTATCCACCTGATTGGCCGTATACAAAAATACACCCCCGGCGGTTTCCTCAATAACAGCGGTCGAATCGGTGTCGTCGCCTACATCATAGGTCCAGACCGGCATTAGGGTATTGAGGTCAAGGCACTGAAAGATTCCGCCGTTATCACAGAAATACATATAATTTTTATGAAACGCGGCCGAGTTTTCAATACCCAGCTCCACATTGGTTGAATCCTTATAGCGGTATTTGGTCAATTGGGGCGAAATGGCAATGGCGCCGGCTTCTTTATTAAAATTGGTGTTTAGTTTCACCCGGTATACCAGCCCGTTTTCAGCAGCTTCAATAAAGGTATCGGTTTTTTTATCCACCATGGCCGAGGAATCAAATGCCCCCCATTTTCTGAAAGCTACCGGGTCACGGCCCATAATGCTGTATAGAGGGGTCTGGTCTATCAGATTGAACATCATATACTTAAATTCTGTAAATTTCCCTCCGTTTTCATTAAGACCCATTCCGGTATAGAGTATGGGATAACCCCTCGGGTCCACCAGGCCTGTCCCCTTCATGGGGAAGCCCACTTGGATTTTGTCTCTGGTGGGTTTTCCAGTCGTCAGATCAAGAAAATAGATATTGCCGTCCAAGGTGGGGTAAATAACCTCAACCAGATCCTTTTCCTTGAATTCCGATTGAATATTCATCATTTTACGGACATCATCGGGCCAGTTGACCAAAAGGGGCTGCCCTGTCCAGCCGGTGCCGGGCCAATAGCTGTTTTCAGCGCTGATAGCACCTAAATCATGGGTCCAGACAATTTCAAGCTTCTTGTCCGTAACAGTCCTTGTTCCGTATGCCGCGGAATCACGGTAGTTGTTGCCGCGAAAAGCGGTGACACCTTTCATATCGGCGTATTCTTCCGGCGTTCCGAAATGGATGCTGTCCTGTGCGGTATAATCTATAGGGTTGCCGTTTTGGAAAACCCAGTAATCCAGGGTAGAATCATCCTTCTTCACAAAGGTTTTTTTAGCCTCGCTAAAGGCCATGGCACCCGTGAATACAGCGGGATCCTGCCAGGATACATCGAGCACCTCCGGATCGCTGCTCCCTTCCGGCATGGGTTCCGGAGTAGGCCATGGGGTCGGAGCCGGTGTCGTTGTTCCGGAAGGCGAGGCAGAAGGTGTATTCTTTGCCGCCAATTCCTCGGGCATGAACGGAAGCTTGCCTTTTACGGCCAGGGTCACTACAGTAATAAAAACAGCAACGCAGAGGAGAAAGGTAAAAAATTTACCCTTGTTGAGTCTACGCCTTTTTCGGTAGGATGATGGTCTGTACATGAAAATTTAACACCTCTTATAGAGAAAATTAGGGATTCTGCGCCGTATATACCTCTACTTCGTCATAGATCATTTTAGACAGATCGGCGATCTTATTGCAGGCTGTGCCAAAATCAACGTCCTTGGTCATTACGGCCAAAACAAAAGGATGGGAAGCAAATACGATGCCTACGTCATTGGCGGTTCGCACCTGGTTGCCGATTTTATGAGCCACTTTCACCTCTGCAGGGAGTTTGGCGCTGATGCGGTCTTCCCAATCTGTGTTTTCAAGATTATAAATCATTTCCCCGTAAAGCTCGGGATTATTGAGATAAAGCCTGTAAAGCTCCTGGGTGACAAGGCCCAGGTCATGAGGGGAGGTGCGGTGGCGGTCATCATAATAGATATCTCCCCCAAGATCTAAAATATAATTGCAGATATTTTCTATGCCCAGGACCCGTATAATCATATTGATACCGCAGTTATCGCTATGTATAATGGATAACCTGGAGGTTTCCCGGACAGTGTATTCAGTGCCAAAAGGCTGGTTTTGAATGATTCCGGTGCCGGCCTCAAAATCTTCCTTTAGATACTTGAGCTTTGATTCCAGATCTACTTCGCCGGATTCAATTTTCGTATACAAAAACAAATTCATGGGAAGCTTGGTGGTAGATGCCGCAATATATTCATCCCGGTCATTAATCCCGAAATATTCTCCTGTGGCCAGATCAATAAAATAGACCCCGTACTTGCCTAACTGCTTGGAAATAAAATCCTCAGCCTTTGCCTTGATCTCGCCCATTTTTCCGCTTTTCTCCACAGAGCCGATGGCCGGCAAAAACCCGTGATCTTCGGTGACAATACCATTTGCCTCGGGGCTGGGGGAGGGAGTGGAGGTTTCAGAGGGCTCAGGGGTGGAAGGTGCCGCTGAACCGGGTGTTTCAGTGCCGCTTTGTGAGGGGGCCGGTGACTGAGTATTGCCGGAGAGAAAATGACCATCCTTTAATAAAAAATAAGCGGCCAAGATCAGAACCACTGTCAGAAGCATTAATACTATTGCGGTGCGTCTTCTTTTATATCTTCTTTCGTTTCTGAATCTATACTGTTTCATAAATAACTCCCCTAATTCGATTAGTGTACTTTATTTAGTTGAATAGTAAAGCAGAATAAGTATAGCATATTTTCATAGAGACAGCGAGACTTTTGGGGCTCTTTCATAATGTCATCGCTGAAAATCCAGGGGCTTTTGCACCAATAGAATTTATGAAGAAATCTAAAAACAAGCCCCGAAAAATGGACACTGCTATTTTCTATAATCTGTGATTCCGTTCGCATCCATCCATGTTTTTTTTGCGGCCGCCAATATGTCCAGATCCGGATCTCTTTCTCCATTGATTGATTCCAGATCTTTTTGGACATTATACAGATCATTATAGGTTAGGTAGGGATAATCTATAAATCCCATAGAGCCATCAGGCTTCATGGCATACTCCAAATTGTTGTTTTTCATAATCCAGCGATCCCTGGTGTTTTTGATGCCAAACAGCATTTTGTTGGCAAAATCCAAATAGCCCAAATTTCGTTCTTCTTTGTAGAGATTTAAAAAAAGATGTATCGCCTGAAGCTGGTGATTTAAAGAGGTGTGCGTTCTGCTGTATTTTTCGTTCCAATAGTCGTCGATAAGCCAGCCTTCGATATTCGAAGAACCAAAAACGGACCGGTGGCAATTTTGGCCATGCTGCAAATAAAAATCTGACATTTTAAGATAGACATCTCTGTAAACAGGATCTTTATACTTCTGATATGCAATCAGATAGGTCTCGATGGTATCGCTGTTGAACCTGGTGTCAAAAAAACCCGGGCCGATATTATAGTCGGATTTAAGCCAGGTGCTCGCGGGCAGAGTCGGAATAAATCCAGCCTCATTAACGGTATCCTTGGCGATCATCAAAAGACCGTTGCCTAAAAGATCTGCAGCTAAATTACTTTTGTTTTTGATCAAAGAATTGGTAATATACGAATTTGGGATTCGCCAGTAGGAGGCTTGAGTGGCCGGCCTGTAGGTTGACGGGCTTTTATAATAATAGCCGTCTATGCTGAGCCTTGCGGAGCGGTCCAAATCATAGCCGCTCCAGATCTTAACCTGAGTGGGGTTGCTGTAATCGATGAGCTCCTTATTGGCATTAAGCCCCCAAAGAATACCGAAGCTGTTCTTTCTTGCAGAATAGGTATAGGTGACGATCCATTTGCCGTCCGCCTTTTTTATATGGATTGCATCACTGCCCAGGTTTTCAATGGTGCCGTTGCCAAGATCTCTGTAGGTATAACCTTGGCCTAAAATCATATGATAGGAGTCGGTTTTAATATGGAGCACTTTGCCCAGGGGAAGAAATCCATTGTAAAGGGGCTTTGTAATTAGACTGCCGCTGTCATCAAAATACGTCAAAGTCCCCGTTGAACCCGGAAAGGAAAAACTGGTCCGGTATTTCTGATTGCTGACTTTGAAATCAATTTTACGAATATAAAAAGTACCAATACCAGGGTATGAAAAATTTTTCTGGTTGAATTGGAAAGTCGCTGAATCTGCGTTGGTTTCATTTAAAACAGGGGTCTCGGCATAGGATAAACTCTGCGGGTTTAATGTCAAAAGAAGAATCAAAATAAGCAGGTTTAATACGCGTTTCATGTTCATACTCTTTCTGCCCGTATATTTTCCCGGGTCTTTATTGCTGCTGTTCCTCTCCCGGCCATTTATTCCAGCCCGGAAGCCTGTTTTAGTAAATATATTTCTATGGCAATGCGAATAATCCTTTAAAAAAGTGTTTACTATTAAATTATCTGCTTTTTTTGTGTTTGTATGGCTGGATTAAATTGTTTGTAAAAGTTAAAATAAATTTGTCTCTCTGATCGTAATTCGTAATTTAGTGCCGTGAGTGATATTAAAGTGTGTAAGCGGAGCAGGATTGCCGGCAAAATTTTTCATATTACAAACCAGGGATTTGTCCTGATTGACAGGAAAACGTCCTTATGCTACAATATAACGGCAACCGCACGAAAAAGGGCATTAAACCAGGTGGCAAGCACCTGTTCCTTTTGTAGGCGAGATTGGTAGGAGGAGGTGCTAATTATGTACGCAGTCATTGAGACAGGCGGCAAGCAGTACAGAGTTCAGGAAGGCGACGTCGTTTTTGTTGAGAAGCTCGCAGCTGACGAAGGCGAATCATTCGTATTCGACAAAGTGCTTGCAGTTTCCAAGGAAGGCGAGCTCGTCACAGGCAACCCTGTTTCAGGAGCTTCCGTTTCCGCTAAGGTTCTCGGGCAGGGAAAAGCGAAGAAGATCATTGTCTTCAAGTATAAGTCCAAGAAAGCTGAGCGCAAGAAGCAAGGTCACAGGCAGCCATATACCAAGGTTCAGATCGAAAAGATCAATGGTTAATGGAAATGACCAGAGCTGTAATAAGCTGTTTTAAAAACGGCAGTATTAAGGGTTTTGACATCAAGGGCCATGCGGGTGCGGCAAAAGACGGAGAGTATGATATGATATGCGCAGCAATTTCTGCCATCGGATATACTGCTCTCGGAGGGCTGGATGAGCTTTGCGGATTGAATACCTATAAGGAATCCAGCGGAAATCTCAGCATGACATTACCCGACCGCATGACTGATGAAAACCGGGCAAAAGCCCAAATAATCCTAAAGACTATGGTAATTGGTCTTAGGCAAATTGAAAATCAGTATTCCCGGCATATACAAGTTAGTTTTAAGGAGGTGTAGCCATGATCAAGATTAATTTGCAGCTATTCGCTCATAAAAAGGGAATGGGCAGCACCAAGAACGGCCGTGACAGCGAATCCAAGAGACTCGGTGTCAAAAGAGGCGATGGCCAGCCTGTGCTGGCTGGCAATATCCTGGTAAGGCAAAGAGGCACCAAAATTCATCCTGGTACCAATGTTGGCATCGGCAGCGACGATACGCTGTTTGCTATGATAGACGGCAAGGTGAAATTTGAAAGACTCGATAAGACCAGGAAAAAGGTAAGCGTTTATTCCGCTTAATGAGAGGCAATACTAATGAGTGAGGGACGAGTTATCGTCCCTTTTCTTTTAGTAAAGGCATGAATGAAACAAAGCTGCTCCCGCTGAAAATGGGAGAAAGCCTTTTTTAGTCTCTGAATAATTGCAGCCAACGAATTTGGGGACAACCATGGAGGAACCGTATGTTTATTGATTATACCGAAGTTTATATAAAGGCGGGGGACGGTGGAAACGGCGCCGTATCATTCCGCCGTGAAAAATATATACCCAATGGCGGTCCCGACGGCGGAGACGGCGGCAATGGGGGAAATGTCATTTTTCAGGTTGATCCGGGCCTGCGAACCCTGATTGATTTCCGGTATAAGAAAAAGTATATCGCCGAAAGCGGGCAAAGAGGCGGAGGCCGGAATATGAGCGGAAAGAGCGGTTCCGACCTGATTGTAAAGGTTCCCCAGGGTACCCTTATAAAAGACAAGGAAACAGGATGCATTCTGGCGGATCTTTCAAAAGATGACCAGAAGGAAGTGATCGCCCGCGGCGGGAAGGGCGGCGCCGGCAACCAGCATTTTGCAACCCCTACAAGGCAGATTCCGAACTTTGCCAGGAGCGGAAGCCCCGGCCAGGAAATGACTGTCATGCTGGAACTTAAGCTGATTGCCGATGTGGGGCTGTTAGGCTTCCCAAACGTAGGAAAATCAACCCTTTTATCGGTGGTGTCGTCTGCTAAGCCTAAAATTGCCAATTATCAATTCACCACGATTACACCCAACTTAGGGGTTGTTTCGTTAGGTGAGGGTGAAAGCTTTGTCATGGCCGATATTCCCGGACTTATAGAGGGAGCCCATGAGGGGGTCGGCCTGGGCCATCATTTTCTCCGCCATGTAGAGCGTACCAGGCTTCTGATCCATGTGGTTGATATAGCGGAAACAGACGGCAGAAATGCCCTGGAGGACTTTGATATCATCAACCGCGAACTGGAGCTCTATAATCCGGAAATGGCGAAACGTCCCCAAGTGATTGCGGCCAATAAGATAGATGCTCTTTGGGATGGGGAAAAGCTGCAGCATTTTAAATCGGAAATGGAAAGCCGCGGCTATAAGGTATTCGAAATCTCTGCCGCTACCAAACAGGGTGTGGAGGAGCTTATCCGGTATACTTATGAGAAATTGAAGGAGCTTCCGGAAATCGTGCTCTTTGATCCCTCGACCCGCGAGATCGATCTGACACCCGCAGAGGATGAGCCGCCATATACGGTCAGACGGGAGAATGAATATTATATAGTGGAAGGTCCATGGGTGAACAAAATCCTGGGCTCTGTAAACTTTGATGATCGTGAATCTCTTCAGTATTTCCAGCGTGTCATGAAAAATATGGGGGTTATCGAAGCCCTTGAAAAAAAAGGCATTCAGGAAGGCGATACCGTTAAGATGGGCGAAATTGAATTTGATTATATACCATAGGAGAATCATATGCTGACAAGTAAGCAAAGAAGTTATTTAAAAGGTTTGGCAAATACTATTCCGGCCATTTTTCAGGTGGGTAAAAACGGTATAGATGAACATGTGTTAAAGCAGTTCGAAGAAGCGCTGGAAGCCAGGGAACTGGTCAAAGCGAGCGTGTTGAAAAATTCCTTGTATACGGCCCGTGAAGCAGGTGACGAGATAGCGCAGGCCATCGGAGCCGATGTTGTTTCGGTTTTAGGCGGCAAATTTATTCTTTACAAGGAATCCAGAAACAATAAGGTCATCCAGCTTCCACATTGAACATCATAGTTAAAATAGAACGGCGATAAAAACCCAACATGAATTTAGAAGCGCAAGTTGGGTTTCTGTCTATACCCGTATGCTCTGTCATACAATAAATCCGGGATCATTGCAGTAAATAGTTTAAAAATGCACTGCTTTCATCTTTAAGTTTATATGAAGAATCTGGAGTTTGGATTTTGGAGGTTTACTGATGAAGGGGAAAAAGTCAAAAAAGAAGGTCATCATTCTGCTGCTTGTTCTTGCCATTGCCGCAGTTATTGTCTATACAAGCCTGAACCGGCCTAAAGTGGATGTCTATACCGAGGAAACGGTAAAAACCCGGGATATTACTACATATTTCAGTTTCAGCGGTAATATAGAGGCAAAAGACATCCAGGAAGTCATATCCAAAAATACCTTATCCATCCAAAAGCTTTATGTCAAAGAAGGCGAACCGGTAGCGGAAGGGGATCTGCTGCTGGAGCTTGACAGCAATGCCATTACACTCAATCTGGAACAGGCAAAATCAAATATTAATATTGCCCGCATCAATTATGAGAAGACCAGAACTACGGGTAAAGAACAGCAGATGCTGCAGGTCACCACGGCCCTTTCAAATGCTCAGCTCTCTTTTGATAATGCAGAAGACAATCTTGAAAGGATGCGTGAGCTTTTTGAAGCGGGCAGTATCGCAAAAGTCGATCTGGACCAGGCGCAGGCAGCCCTTGATAATGCGCTTATTGCCCTTGAGTCAGCCCAAAAAAACTGTGGCCTGGCTGAAGCGTCCATCGATCAGACCATACAAACAGCCCATGAGCAGCTGGTACAGGCTGAGGCCTCCTATTCCTTGCTGGAAGAGCAATTGGACGATACGAAAATTTACGCCGAGATCAGCGGCGAGATCGACGAGATCTATGTGGAAGAGGGCGATTCCCTGTCCATGGGCACTAAAATATTGAGCATTGTCAATTATAATGACCCGGAGGTTACCATCAAAGTCGATGAGTATGACCTGGCCGCCGTTGCCGTAGGGGAAGAGGCCATCGTCTCCGTCAGTGCTCTTGGCAAAGAGGTGTCAGGTACGGTATCCGATATTTCCAGGCAGGCCGTTGTCATTAATAATGTGTCTTATTTTCCCACAACCATTACCTTGGAAAGCAACGAGGAGCTGCGTGTCGGTATGTCGGTGGAGGTCCGAATACTCAACCATAATGTCGAAAGTGCGGCCACAATTTCTATGACGGCGCTTCAGTTTGATCAAGAGAATAAACCTTTTGTATATTACCGGGACGCGGAAGGAAATGCTGCTGAAAAATATGTGACCGTTGGTGTCAACGATGGCAATATCGTTCAGATCACAGAAGGGCTGGCACCCGATGAAACTATATTGGTACCAAAGGCAGGGTCTTATACTCCCTTCTATATGATGGAAGAGGGATAATAATGGGTAAAGAAATTTTGTCCATGGAAAATATAATAAAGTCGTATCAAATGGGTGGGGAAGAACAGATTGTACTGAAAGGAATCAACCTGACGATACATGAGGGGGAATTCCTCTCCATTCTGGGCCCCTCCGGTTCGGGAAAATCAACGATGATGAATATTATCGGCTGTCTGGATACGCCTACATCGGGGAAGTATTTTTTGGGAGGCCAAAATATATCCCAGCTGGATCAGAAGCAGCTGGCTCATATCAGAAACAAGGACATTGGTTTCGTTTTTCAATCCTTTCAGCTGTTGCCAAGGCTTTCGGCCAGAGAAAATGTGGAGCTGCCTTTAATATACGGAAGAATGCGGCCTGCCGAGAGGCATAAAAGAGCTGAAGAAATGCTGAGCCGGGTGGGACTGGAAGACAAGATGGGTCACCGGCCCAATCAGCTTTCAGGGGGACAGCAGCAGAGAGTTGCCATAGCAAGGGCTCTTGCTACCAATCCGACCATTCTTTTGGCCGACGAACCCACCGGCGCTCTTGATCAAAAAACCGGCCGGCAGGTGATGATGTTGTTTCGGGAGCTGAATCAGGAAGGCAATACCATTATTATGATCACCCATGACAAATCCATTGCAAAGAACGCAAGCCGCATTGTGAGACTGCTTGACGGGGTTTTGACCGAAGGAGATGAAGATGATGCTTAGAGAGAATCTGAAAATGTCCTGGCAAAATATCAAAGCCAATAAGATGCGCTCCTTTTTAACCATTCTCGGTATCATCATAGGAGTGACGGCGGTCATTTCTCTGGTTACTCTGGTGGAGGGCCTGAGCAACGAAGTGACGGGCGAGTTTGAAAAGCTGGGCGCAGGGAGAATTACTGTGCAGGCATACGGCACACCGCTTAAGCTGGGATTAAACGACAGCGATATTCAAAGGCTTTCACAAATTGAAAATGTTTCAGGTGTATCACCCACTCTTGATATTGTGACATCGGCCGTAAAGAATGGGCATGTTGAAGAGGATATAACGGTGGAAGGGAAAAACCATATTTATTTCAAATATGGGGATGCCATTATTTCCCGGGGGAGAGCTTTTAATATTCTGGATATGGAAAGCAGAAACAAGGTTTGCATCATTAATCAGGCTCTTTCAAAAATGCTTTTTTTCAGCAGTGACCCGCTTGGCCAGATCATGCAGTTAGGGGGAACCAGCTATACTGTCATAGGAATTTTAAGCGATAAATCTTCTTCCGATATTATGACTGTTCTGTCCATGGACTCCAAGTCCGAAGGAAAGGCCATCATTCCCTATACCACAGCCATGGGTATGGCAGGCGTAGGAAATATCCTTTACGTTGAGATGTTTATTGATGATACCAATAAAACCAATGAGGTCGTAGACGCAGCCGAGGATATCTTAAACCAGGCCTTTAACTATAAGGAGGACAGCTACAATATCATTAATCTGGATACACTCCTTGAAACAATGAATACGATGTATGGCATGATGACAGCCGTTACAGCGGGTGTCGCCTCGATTGCCCTTTTAGTCGGGGGTATCGGGATCATGAACATGATGCTGGTATCCGTCACCGAAAGAACGACTGAGATAGGCTTAAGAAAAGCTTTGGGCGCAGAACCACGGAGCATCCAAATGCAGTTTTTGATTGAATCGGTATTTCTTTCCCTCATCGGGGGTGCTATCGGCCTGGTGCTTGGCGTCGGCATTTCGATGGCGGCATGTATGGCCATCGGCATTGGCTTTGAGTTCTCAAAGCTGGCCATCACGCTTGGAGTGGGTTTCTCTGTGGCAGTGGGTATCATTTTCGGGTGGGCTCCCGCCAGAAAAGCCAGCATGTTAAATCCCATTGACGCTTTAAGAAGCGTTTGATTCGTGCTACACTTAAAATATGATTCATGGTAAAAATATTGAAATCCGTTCGGAGGAAGCTTTATGAAAATTATGAAGGGCCGTAAAAAGCTCCTGGCAATTACACTTGTTTTATCCATCATCCTTTCACTGCCGGTGCTGGCAGCCGATACAAAAGCCGGCAAAGGCGGGGTACTGGAGTATGATGAAATAAAGCAGCGGGTTTTGGACGAGAATTTGCAGCTGAAGTCCGCGCAGGCGGCCATGCATAAAATCAGCAATAATATCAGTGATAAGGACCGGAAGGATGCCGAGGATGCATTATATGGGGCTTATTACCGTACGAATGGTGTTTTAGAGTCATTGGTCAGCCAGGGGGCTTCCAGCCCTGAGATTAAGGTGATCGCCAATGCCGCCGCAGTTTCTCTGGAGATGACAGTACGAAATTTCACCGCTCAGATAGATAGCCTGGACGAAAGCTTTGGCGCGCTGGAAGACCAGCTGGATTTCTCCAAGTCAAGCTTTGAGCAGGCACAGGTTTCATTGGCCAATACGGCGCAAAATATGTTTGTGCTCTATCACCAGCTGGACAATAATTTAAAGAAGCTGGAAAAATCACGAAATCAGCTTGCCGATCAATTGGCACTGGTCAATAAAAATATAGAGCTGGGCCTGGCTGCAAAAATTGATGCATTAGACCTGGAGACCTCACTTTTGGAGCTGGATGCCTCCCGTACTTCCCTCCTTCATCAAAAGGACGCGCTGCTGCTTCAGTTGAAAGGCTTTATAGGACTTACCTATAAGGATGAGCTTGCGCTGGGAGAAATGCCGGATGCTGAAAAATCTTTTATCGATTCCATAGAATTTGAGAAAGATTTGGACAGCGCTGTAGAAAATGCAAAGAGCATAAAAACCAAAGAGCTTGAGATGAAGAATTCCTCCATCACAGGCAATCAGAGAAAATATGAGCTTCAAATCAAGGAGCAAGACGCCGCCCTGGCTTTTACAAAGAAATACCATACTTTGGTGGAAGCAAAGGACCAGCTGCTGGTATCGGAAAGCAAGCTTAAAGCCGCGGAGCTTAAATTGGGAAAAGGGCGGATCAGCCGTGAAATAGGGCAAATATCAGAGTCTCAGCTAAACACCCTTCTAAATGAAGTGGAGACCTTGAGGCTGGAAGTAAAAACAAATTCAGCGTCTTTATTTATTGAGACGGAAAACTATAAGGCGATGAAAGCCGGTATGCTGTAACAGATTTGGTGATTATAAGAAGAGATGCATAAATTGATATCCGGATGGACGCAAATAGACCGAATTGCCCATAAACCTTATAGAATTGTGGCAGAATAGGATTGTTTCGCAGTATGTTCAATTTCCGGCAATAAAGTAAACAGCTTGGCATGAGGATGATTTTATGATTTGGTTTGGGCCTGCGGGCAATTCCGACAGCTTTTATGGGCAGGGCTTCGAGCATTCGTGGCAGATGCCCGAATGGCTTCATAATATGGGACTTAATGCATATGAGTATCAATGCAATAAGGGAATCCATTTAAAGGATAAGACGGCCGGGGAAATAGGGGAGAAATGCAGGGCGTTTGATATCCGGCTGAGCATTCATGCTCCCTACTACATTAATCTTTCCAGCACCGAGATAGGGAAAAGGGAAAACTCTATCCGCTATATTATCGATACTTTAAGAATCGCCCAGATAATGGGGGCCGGGCGGATCGTCGTACATCCCGGTTATGTTTCGGGAATTTCGAGGGAAATCGCTATAGAGCTGGCTTTGGATACCATGCTCGAGGCCTTGAAGGAGGCGGACAGCCAGGGGCTTGGCGATGTTACCATCTGCCCGGAGGTTCTGGGCAAAACCAACCAGCTGGGAACGCTGGAGGAAGTCATTGCATTATGCAGCCTGGATGAAAGGTTAATACCCTGTATCGATTTTGGTCATATGCATGCCCTTACCCGGGGCGGCATGAATTCCAGGGAAGATTTTTTGAATGTTTTTGCACTGGTAAAGAAACATCTTGGTGTGAACAGGATGAAAAATATACAGATCCACTTCAGCAGAATTGAGTTTGGAAAAAGCGGCGAGAAAAAGCATTGGACCTATGCGGACGAAAGGTTTGGCCCTGATTTCAATCCCCTGGCTCAGGCTCTTTTAGCCCTCGGGATTGAACCGGTTATCATCTGCGAATCCAGAGGTACCATGGCGGAGGATGCCGCAGCATTAAAGAAAATTTATGAAAATGAGAAGAACAGCATGGCAGAATAGCCTCATAATTTAAAAAGGATTCCCGCAGCCATGGACAGAATGAGCGGATACATGATTAGAATGAGGTTTTTAATAGTCAGTCCGAAGGTGTCCTTTTTGGTCTGGATCTTGTAAAAGGCCTTTATGTTTTTGTAAACCGGCACTGCTCCGGCCAGGACCAAAAGGGAGATCCAGGGCAGGTATCCTGCCGCAACGCATAAGATAATGTCCAGATACGCAAGAAGATAGAGCGCGCCGTATAATCTGAGCGCTTTTTTTGTACCAATATGAATGGGCAGCGTATAGCGCCTGTTGGCAAAGTCGTCCTCGACATCGCAGGTATTATTGGCCAGCATGATATTTGCAATGCAGAAAACATTGGGCAGCGCTGCCAGGACAATGGGGAGAATGACCTTCCATTGAAGATTGAAGGCAATGGTTGATTCATTGACTGAAAGGCTGATGGGCGCCAGATCGAAAATGGACATATAGACCACTAAAAACGGTATGACCAGGCCCATAAAAACGCCGGAAAAAACTTCTCCGAAGCTCGTCCTGGAGATGGGAACAGGGCCGGCCGAATAAAGTATGCCCATGGAGAAGGATAGGACGCCTAGCAGCAATACCAGGCAGTCTGATTTTAAAAAGGTCAGGATGCCGAAACCGACAGCAGATGCAAACAATATGGCAATCGTCGCGACGACGGTGCCTTCTTTCAGGTTAAATTGGCCCATGGCATTATGAACTTCGTAATTATATCCTTCTTTCCTTACCGCCTTTTTAAAGTCGTTATAATTGTTCAGGGCTGTTGTAAACATATCAAAGCTCAATAAAGAGATAAAGAAAAAAAGTGTGTGAAGAGGTTTTAGGGTATGGAAATAGTACAGAGTAAACAGAACGCCAAAAATAGTTGGTGTGACACTGGCAATTTTTGTCTGAATCTCCACCAGTTTTAGAAAGCTTTTCAGATGCATATTTCACAATCCTTCCCCTGCGTTTCATATAGATTATTATTCCATATCCGATGGTAAATAATTATAGCGGTTTTCTTGATGGGTTCGTAAAAATTAGATACAATAATTAAGTATATAATATATAATAAGGCCTGATATGATTACTAGTACCATATATTTAATTATCCATAACATTAAAATTACAAGCCCTCCTTCATTTGTTCTTTACCTATATAACGAAATGAAGGGGGTATTTGTGACACTTGTTCTAAAATTCTTTTATATATAATTGACAATGATTCTGTACTACTTGTAAAACCGGTCAGGCCATATAAATAAAAGATAAATTGCAATTGATACAGATAAGAAGCATAGCAATATATAAAGAACGGAATTTGCTCTGGCGCTTAAAGAATCGCGTTTCCAATGCTTTTTAACTTGTGAAATACTTATTAATGCAATGCTGATTTGTTGAATCCCAAGCAATCTAAAAGCAATGTTGTATAATCCCATTATAGAGACTATAAGAATACTTATCCTCTCAATAATGATTAGGAAAGTGTGAATATCAGGCAGAATGCCTTCTAATCTATTTTTATGGCTCATATTATCACTTCCTGTCATCATTCACCTTTTACCTATATAACGAAATGAAGGGGGTATTTGTGACACTTGCTCTAAAAAAATTTCAAA
>ENA-UOOK01004602-UOOK01004602.1-fermentation-metagenome-genome-assembly--contig:-NODE-4602-length-14620-cov-6.321867_pt1 | contig 14620 bp, 17 predicted proteins | sample MGYA00245777_ERZ724023 | MGnify/ENA primary metagenome ERZ724023 (study PRJEB28704, sample SAMN03018312) | fermentation metagenome | biome: anthropogenic terrestrial biome; feature: soil; material...
TCTTTGCCTACTTTCGGACAAGACCGAAAGTAGGGGCCCGTCCGGCCTGAGGACGGTCTGGAATAAATTAATAAATCAGAAAAAACTAATTTATCAGGCATAAAGGTTCATATAGCCGCGAAAAAACTCCCGAAGCAAAAAAATCATGCTTCGGGAGTTGTCTTATCCTGTCCCGGCAGACTAAACTTTCAATTTTCGCCGTTCCCCGCGCCGGGCCGAAACCGGCTCAGCCTGCCGATTTGGTGTAGTCGTACAGTTCGCGGGAAAGCCGGGCCGCGCGGGCGCGGTAGAACTCCATCGTGCGGGAGGCGGCGTCCACCTGCGCCATGCTGCCGCCCGTCTGCGCGTCGGCGGCGATCTTCTGCAGCGCGGCGGATTTTCCGGCCTCCCATTTCTGCTGCTCGGCCTTCAGGGCGGCGGGTTTTTTGCTCGAATCGGTCTTCATCGCCCGCTCCAGCCTGCCCCAGACGGCGGCAATCTCCTTCTGCCAGAGCGCGGCGTATTTTTCCGAGACCTTCGCCATCTCGACATTGGAGACGGCCTTTTCCATCTCCGCCCGGTAGGCTTTGTCCAGCGAATTCGCGGCGAACTTCCGGTCGAACGTCTCGTCGTCCGTCTTCACGGGCAGGACCGCCCCCTGCTGCGGGACGGTGCCGCCCTGCGCGGCGGAAGACGCCGTGCCGGAGGACGCGCCCCCGGCGCAGCACCCGCCCCCGCCCGAAGACGCCGGCTGCGAAGCCGCGCCCTGCGAAACCGGCTGCGAAGCCTCGGCCAGTGAGGACGCCGGCCGCGACGTGCCGGCCGGAACGGCCTTCTGTTTCGCGCAGGCCGGCGCGAAAAGCAGCAGCGCGGCCAGCGCCAGCGCGGCAGGCATCTTTTTCAGGTTCATTTCGGGTCCCTCCTGCAATTTTCGCCGCATACTGCGGATTACGGCTCCCCGGGCTTGTCGGGCTCTGAATCGGCTTCGGGCTGCGAATCGGCCTCAGGCTCTGAATCAGCCTCAGGCTGCGCGTCGGCGCCCTCGTCGGCGCTGCCGTCGTCCACCGGCTCGGCGGCCGGTTCGGCGTCGTCGCGGGGGGTGCGGGCCAGCGTGACCACGCGGCCGCCCTCCGGCACGCGCATCAGCAGCACGCCCTTCGAGGGCCGGCGGCACTCGCGGATGGAGTCCGCGTGGATCCGGATAATCACGCCGTCGGAAGAAATCAGAATCACGTCGTCGCTGCGGTCGACCACCTTGATGGCCGCCACGGCGCCGTACCGCTCCACATGGTAGTTCAGCAGGCCCTTGCCGCCGCGCCGCTGCAGGTGGTAGTCCGCAATCGGGGACAGGCGGCCGAACCCGGTCTCCGAGACGGTCAGCACCAGCCCGCCCGGACGCAGCACGCTCATGCCGACGACGCAGTCGCCCGCTTTGAGCGAGATGGCCTTCACGCCGCGCGCCGCGCGGCCCATCGGGCGCACGTCCTGTTCCTTGAAACGGATGGCCATGCCGAGGCGCGTGGCGACCAGCAGCTCGTCGCCGCCGCCGGTCAGGCGCACCCAGGTCAGCTCGTCGCCGTCGTCCAGCGTCACGGCGATCACGCCGGCCTTGCGGGCGGTGTCGAACGACGAGAGCTCCGTGCGCTTGATGACGCCGTTCTTCGTGACCATCACCAGGTAGCTTTCGCGGTCGAACTGCGGCACGCGGATCATCGAGGTGACCTTCTCCTCCTGCGCGACGGGCAGCAGGTTGGCGATGTTCACGCCCTTGCTGGTGCGGGAGCCCTCCGGAATCTCGTAGCACTTGAGCCGGTAGGCGCGCCCGCGGTTCGTGAAGAACAGCACGTAGTCGTGCGTGCCGATGACGAACATCTCGCTGGCGGCGTCCTCGTCGCGCCGGGTCATGCCGCTGATGCCGCGGCCGCCCCGGTTCTGCGTGCGGTAGGCGTCGATTTTCTGCCGCTTGACGTAGCCGAACTGCGTCATGGTCAGCATGCAGTCCTCGTCGGGAATCAAATCCTCGATGTCCATCTCGCCGCTCACGGCCTGGATTTCGGTGCGGCGCTCGTCGCCGAACTTCTTCTTGACGGCGAGGGCCTCGTTCTTCACAATCTCCAGCACGCGGGCCTCGTGCGCGAGGATGTCCTGGTAATCGCTGATTTTGACCTTCAGGCCGGCGAGCTCCTGCTCCAGCTTCTCGCGCTCCAGCCCGGTCAGGCGGCCGAGGGGCATCTGCACGATGGCCTGCGTCTGCACGTCGTCCAGCCCGAAGCGCTCCGACAGGCGGCGCCTCGCGTCCGGCACGGATTTGGAGGAGCGGATGATGCGGACGACCTCGTCGATATTGTCGACGGCGACCTTGAGCCCTTCGAGGATATGGGCGCGGTCCTGCGCCTTTTTCAGCTCGAACCGCGTGCGCCTGCGCACGACTTCCTCCTGGAAGCGGACGTATTCTTCCAGAATCTGCTTGAGGGTCAGCAGGCGCGGCTCGCCGTTCACAATCGCGAGCATAATCACGCTGAAGGCGGTCTGCATCTGGGTAAAGGAGAACAGGCGGTTCAGCACGATCTGGGGCGAAGCGTCGCGCCGCACGGTGATCACGATGCGCATGCCGTCGCGGTCGGAGTGGTCCTCCACGTTCGTGATGCCGTCGATGCGCTTGTCCTTGACGAGGTCGGCGATGTTCTTAATCAGGCGCGCCTTGTTCACCTGGTAGGGCAGCTCGGTCACCACGATGTGGAAGCGGCCGTTCTTCTCCTCCTCGATCTCGGCGCGGGCGCGCACCACGATGCGGCCCCGGCCCGTGGCGTAGGCGGCGCGGATGCCGCTGCGGCCCATGATGATGCCGCCCGTGGGAAAATCCGGCCCCTTGATGCTCTGCATCAGGTCGTCGAGGCCGGCGTCCGGGTTGTCTATCAGCGTGCAGACGCCGTCGATCACCTCGCCCATGTTGTGCGGCGGGATGTTGGTGGCCATGCCGACCGCGATGCCCGTCGAGCCGTTGACCAGCAGGTTCGGGAAGTGGCTCGGCAGAACCACCGGCTCCTTGAGGCGGTCGTCGTAGTTCGGCTGAAAATCGACCGTGTCCTTGTCGATGTCCTGCAGCATCTCGACGGCCACGCGGCTCATGCGGGCCTCGGTGTACCGGTAGGCGGCGGGCGGGTCGCCGTCCACCGAGCCGAAGTTGCCGTGCCCGTCCACCAGCATGTAGCGCATTGAAAAATCCTGCGCCAGGCGCACCAGCGCGTCGTAGACCGAGGCGTCGCCGTGCGGGTGGTAGCGGCCCAGCACCGAGCCGACGGTGTCGGCGCACTTGCGGTACGGTTTGTCCGGCGAAAGGCCGTTCTCGAACATCGTGTACAGAATCCTGCGGTGAACCGGCTTGAGCCCGTCGCGCACGTCCGGCAGCGCGCGCTGCACGATGACGGACATGGAATAGGCGATGAACGAATCCTCCATCTCCCGTTTCAGGTCCACGTCGATGATTTTGTTCTGTCCTTCTATTTCGTCCATTCACGGGCACCTTCCTGCATAAATTTCTGTTTCATCCGGTCCTTCAGCAGGCTTTCCACCCGCCTGCGCTCCTCCGGCGCCATGGCCCGCAGCGGCACGGCGCGGCATTCGCCGATGCCGAGGTACAGAAGCAGCACGCTGCGGTCCTCGTACGCGAAGTACAGCATCCCGTAGGGAACGCGGCCCTCGTACCCCTCGGCGGCAAACTCCACCTCATCGGGCGAAAAGCGCACGGTCTGCGCGGGCGGCCCGAACCGGCCCGCCGCAAAATCCGCCTGCGCGCCGCGGCGCACCGCCGCCCGCAGCAGCGGCTGCCACAGGAACAGCAGAAACACCCCGCACACCGCCGCCACCGCGGCGGCCCAGCGGTTCGGCAGGCGGAAGACCGGCACCGCGGCCGCCAGCAGCAGGAACAGCACCCCGAAAAGCTCCGCCGCAGACCGGTAGGCCCTCGGCAGCGCCAGCTTTGTCTGCGCCCTGCGCATGCGCACGGCGTCGTCCGCCGTCGCGGCAAAGCGCACCGTCACGGGTTCCATCTGCGCCGCCTCCCCCGTTTTCCGGTTCTGTAGAACCGCAGGCCGAACGCGCCGGAAAAAATCCGGACCGCCGTCTCGGCGTCCCGCGGGGAAAGCCCCGCCTTCTTCACAATCAGCGGGCCGCGCCCCGGGGCGCCCGCCGCGATGAACGCCCGCGGCGTCTCGACGCCGAGCGAAAACTCCGTCCAGTACTTTCTGAACCGCTCGCAGCGGCTTTCCGCCTCGGCAAAATCGCGCGTGAGGGTGAGCTTCGCCTCCAGCGCCATCAGCGGGCAGGAGCGGAAGACCCGCCCCGCGCGGCGGCCGCGCACAACGGGCTGAAAAATCCACACCGCGGCGGCCAGGGCGGCGAACGCCCCGCACAGGCCGGCCGGCACCCACACCGGCGCGGCGGCCGCCAGCGCCGCCGGAATCAGCGACGCCGAAAGGCCCGCCGCCGAAAGGCACAGGCACACGCGCACCCACCGCCGCCGCCGCGGGAACAGAAAATCCGCCGCCGCCCGGCACGCGCCGCGGTACTCCTCCTCGGTCAGGGTCTGCACCGCCGTTATTTTCGGGCTGTTCTTCGCTTCCGGCATTCGCCGCCTCCTTCTCAGGTCATCCGCGCACCTTCAGCGGCCGGGTGCCGGCGAAAATCATCGCCTGCACTTCCGGCAGCGCGGAAGGGTCCACGCACCGCAGGGGCAGCACCACCAGGCGCCGCCCGAGGCCCCCCGGGGCCTGCGGGTCCCGCACATAGAGCGCCAGCATGTCGCCGATCTGCGCGCACTCGCTCGTCCCGTCCAGCGGAATCTCCCGCACCTGGCCGTTCCGGGCAAGCTGGATGCGGTCCGGGTACACCCGCATGCGGACGTCCGCGTTCCCCGCGTACTCCCGCGCGAGGCGGCGGTCCGCCCGCAGCGGGAACAGCGCCGAGAGCGCGGCGCACACCGCGCATACCGCCGCCAGCGCGTAGAGCACGCCGCTGCCGGAGCCGCCCCCCGCCGCGCCGAGCGCGGCCGCGGCCACCAGAAGCGCCGCCCGCGCCGCCGCGGGCCTGCCGCCCCCGGCCTTGGCTTTCAGAATCCGCCGCAGGCACTCGTACACTTCATCTTCTTTCAGGCGATAGGAGATCCGGATTCCGGTGTGCTGCTCCTCATACGCCCGGGCGTCGTCAGGCACCATCTGCGCCCGCGGCGCGCCGCTTCGTTCCGGGTGGCCGTCGTCGGCCGGCTGGGCGTCCCGTTCCGGGGATTCTGAATTCCGGGTTTTTTCCCGTGTATAGCTGCTCATCATCTCAAAGTTCTCCTTTTATGGTTCCGGCTTTGGAACTGCGCGGAGCCGGAGCCGCGCAAACGGAAGCTTTCTCGATTTGCGGCGCGCCGCGCGGACTTTTCCCGGGAAATCACACGTCCAGGTCGTGCGCGAACTTCGCGTGCTGCTCGATGAACTCGCGCCGGGGCTCCACCTTGTCGCCCATCAGCACGGTGAAGGTCTCGTCCGCCGCGGCGGCGTCCTCTACCTCCACGCGGTACATCATGCGCCGGGCGGGGTCCATGGTCGTCTCCCAGAGCTGGACGGGGTCCATCTCGCCGAGGCCCTTGTACCGCTGGATCTCGTACCCGCTGCCCAGCTGCTGCATCAGCCGGTCGCGCTGAACGTCGGTGTAGGCGTAGTAGTGCTTCTTCGCCTTGGTCAGGCGGAACAGCGGCGGCTGCGCCAGGTAGACGTGCCCCTCCTCGACCAGCGGCTTCATGAAGCGGAAGAAAAAGGTCAGCAACAGGGTGCGGATATGGGAGCCGTCGACATCGGCATCGGCCATGATGACTTGATGTGGACGAATACTACGATGTCGTCATTTTCCGCTATCTCCATGCCGTACAGCGATACGACGAAAACCCAAAGCTGCGCCAGTATGCCTTTCAGACGATTGCCTTTAATAGTATGCGCTCCGCATTAAATAATTTTTTCCGATCTCGGATCAGACAAAAGAAGAGGGCCGTGCTGTACAGTTTGGAATCTCCAGTTGGGAACGGGCGTGTGCTGTCAGAGTGCATCAGCGGCCCGTATCCACCTGTTCACGAATATTCAGAGGTCCGGGAGGAATGGGATAGCTTGAAAGTCGCAATTACACCCAAACAGATGCAAGCGCTCCGTATGCGGGCCGAGGGCTACACCAACCGGGAAATCGGCCGTGTATACCGCATTCGCCCCGATTCCATCTCCGGCCGAATGAGCAGGTTGAGGAAAAAGGTGTGCTACGCCGCCGCATAGAACATAAATAAGGGAGTTGACGCTATGAGAATACCGACCATATGTGAATACTGCGGCGGCAAAGTGATTTATACGGATTCTACCGTTATCTACGGCAGAAGCTACGGAATGATCTACCTGTGCACCAACTGCAACGCTTATGTGGGTGTTCACAAGGGTACCAAAAAGCCGCTTGGTACATTGGCAAACACGGTGCTCAGAAATAAGCGAAAGGAGGCGCATCAAGCTTTTGATGCCCTTTGGAAAACCCGGAGATTATCCCGATCCGAAGCCTATCTTTGGCTTTCTAAACAGATGCACCTGCCCAAGCATCGCACGCATATTGGCTACTTCAACGTGGTGCAATGCGAACAGGTAATCCAAATATGCCGTAATAGAAAGAATGAAATGGAGGTAGCATGAATGGTGCAACGAAAACCAATAAGGGACAATGATCTTACCGTAACCTTTATCCGAACAACGCTTCTCATGATGAATGAGGAAAGTCGGGAGCGTTTCATCTACCGGTTAACGAATGAATTTGAGCCGGATGTCCAACTGAAGCTATATGAATTGGCCCGTGAAATGATCCGCTCTTGGGTGGGGCGGCCCGATTTGTTAAGGGAGGACGCGGCGATTATTGAGGATTGCCGGAAAATCTGTGATGTGATGGGCTGGCCACCTGTGCAGTAGTCATAGGGAATAATCTGTATGAAACGGCGCGTTGTCCGCCCTGCGGAGAACTCCAATGGAACGGAAGATGCAAAAGCCCTGACTGCCGCTACCACTGATTTCCGCAGGATAACGAATCGGATAATGATGAAATAAACGGGGAGTGTACGTACTGTGTTGAATGAAAAAATGATTAAAGTGATGTCCGAGATCGGCAAAGAAGTCGCTGAGCGCAGCGATCTGATTGAAAAGATGGCCATTGCGCTGCTGACTGGCAAAAACCTCTTTATCCTAGGCGACACCGGGCAGGCCAAAAGTTATGCCATCAACCTGTTTCGGAAACGCATCATCGGCGCAAAACAGTTTGAACGGCTTTTGTCCAAACAGACGGATGAAGAGCAGCTGTTCGGCCGTTTGGATCTGGGAAGCTTAATCCCTGGTAACGTAGCCAAAGCAGTGCTGGAGCAGGATTCAACCTACCGCTATCTGCTGGAAAAGCTGGAGGCGGCCCATGCCAACTATGCCGTAAATCCCGATGATACCGATAAAGCGCAGATACTTGCCGAGCTCACCGAACAGGTGGCCTCCCATCGGCGGACCTTGGCGGAGCTCCACGGCAGCGACCCACAGGTGATCACCACCGGCAAGATTCCAGAGAGTCATATTGTGCTGCTGGATGAAGTTTTCAAGGCAAACGATGGCATTCTTAACGCCCTACTAACGGCGCTCAACGAGCGGAAATACACAAACGAGGGTTACACGGCGGATATTCCGGTCATCTCTTTTTTTGCGGCGTCCAATGAAATACCCAATTTTTCGGATCCTGAGGAAAGCATCCTGCGCCCGCTGTATGACCGCTTTGAGTTGAAAGTCGTGACCCAGTATGTGCAGGACAAACAGGTAAGACTGGAAATGCTTTCGAAAATACAGCATTCTCCTTTTGAAGCAGTCGCCAAAACATTTATTACGCTGGATGAGCTGTACGCCATGCAGGAAGAGGTACGCGGCATCGTGGTTCCGGATTCCATCAATGAGCTTATGGACAACATCCTGTGCGAGCTGCGCAGAAAGGGAATACATGTATCCGACCGCAAATACTTTGGTTTTACACCGTTGGTGCAGGCTCGTGCGTGGCTTTGCAGCCGGGAGGAAGTGAGACCGGGAGATTTGATCGTGCTAAGAGCCTACCTGTGGACAACACCGGATGAAATTGAACAGGTTGCTGCCGTTATCCGGGAAATCGTCGAAAATCCGCTGGGTGAGCGCATACAGGAGCTTCATGGCATGGCAGCAGAAGCCTTTGAGGAATTCCAGAACGATGCAGCGCGAAACAGCAGCCGTGCGCTGATCAAATTCCGCAGTGGCTTCCTTTCGCTGTATGGACAGGTTCAGGTTCTGTCTCAGGATGCCCAAAGCGACCGGGATCGGGAGTCGGTTCAGGCGCTTATGGGTGGACTGGAGGATATGAGCCGTCAGGCTCACAGCGCCAGTGGATTTACTTACACAACGTTGCCGGAACTGGCGGCGCTGAACAACTAAACAGGAGGCAATGATTATATGAAAAGCCTTAGAATCGCAAAAGCCGCCGGCAGTATATGGCGAAGAAAAGAAATGTCTGCCCGTATGGACGAATCACCGCCGGCGACTCCGAAAGCTTCGGTGCAGTCCACTCAGTCATTACATAGCATGGGCCATCCGCAATGCCCCGGATTACAGAGAGGAACAGGATAACCCGTGCCCCCTGTGCGACAACCTGGCCTGCCCACAATCAAATACTTGTTGCCGGTCCACATATGGGTGGACTGCAGGATAATACGTAATGGAGGTATTTATATGGCCAACCGTGCGATTTTGACCGGACGGCTTACCGCCGATCCGGAGCTGCGGCAAACCAAAAGTGATATTCCCGTCACCAATTTTTCCATTGCCGTGCCACGCAAATACAAGAAGGATGAAGTGGACTTCATCGACATTGTCGCTTGGCGGTATAATGCAGAATTTCTCTGCAAATATTTCACGAAAGGCAAATGGGTGGAGATTGATGGCAGTATTCAGACCCGGATGTACGAGGACAAGGATGGGATAAAGCGTAAAGCAGTTGAGATTCTTGCGGATGAAGTGAATTTTGTTGGGAACAAGCCAAAGGACGGGGAGGCGGACAGTGCGGAGCATTCCGCACCTCCCCCACCACCTAAGGTGGACCCGTTTGCAAAATCCGCGCCCACCTATACGAGTAGCGCCCGCTCCGGTTATCAGGAGCTGGATGACGATGGTGATTTACCCTTTTGACAATCAAAACATAGTAGCGTGAAAACCGGTTTTGCGGGGGCATCAGTCCCCGCATTTCCCGGCATCTGGAGGAAAGTCAGATGAAAGATTTAATGCAATTAGTTGTACGAAAGCTGGCCGCAGCGGCAGGAATTTATTTGCTCCTGTTCCTTTTGGGACAAAGGCCAGCCTTTTGGAGTTGGCTGGTGATCTTTTCTGTGGTAATTTTGTTTGCATCCCACAAGCGAAATGGGAACAAAATCCCATGGTGATGGGAAGAAGCAAAATGGAAGCTGAGGAGAATTTTGAAATAAGGAAAGAGGTCACGTGACATGAGAAATTTATTCGCATCACTAAACGCTTATATGGGCTCAGATTTCTACAAGAGCCTGCCAAAACAGACTCCCATACACAGCGACCATGTCCTGAAATCCTTGCGGATTGATGATGAAATTTACAAAGAGGCGCGGATGCCGGTGGATGATCTTTTATCCCATATCGAGCTGGAATCTATGGATAGGCTGCCCATCATTGAATCGTTGACCCGGGATGTGTTTCAAAGCTTTTACAGTCTCATCCCCCGCTTTTGGCCCGAAGAAGAATTATCACCTTTTGCCCGTAAAATTAGCCGCCGTATTCTGGGTGAATTGATCCACTCGGAGGATTACGCGCTCATCAAATCAATCTGCGAGGGAAAGCCCTACCCTGCCATGGAGGCCACAACAGAGTTCATGGATCGAATCGCCGAACAGTTGGACAGTCTAATGGACAGTGTAAACGGCAAAAACAACGCCATGAACACGCTGGATAAACAGGAAAAAGCGCAGGATATCCGCCTTGATGAGCTGAAGCGGATGGAAAACCAGCGCAGGAATACCCTGACACCCGATCCCGTACTGGAGAAGAAAATGCTGCAAACAGCCAACCGCGCTGCCGGGAAGGTTCGCCAGCTGGGGGCTATCGGCAAAATCGTGGATAACAACCTCCAGAAAAACAAGGAGCTTGTATCCTCAGTTGTAAGCGATGCTGCCCGGGCGGCCATGAATTTAGCTGATGAAGCACAGAGTATCCTTCTGTGTTGGGGAACCGACACTGGAGAACCGGAGTATCTGCAGGAGAACCGTGAGCTAGTGCGCCGGGTACGTGAAAACAATATGCTCTGCCAAATCGCCCGGTATCTGGGGAGGCTCAAAGAAATGCTGCGGGACAAGCGCAAAAACTCCTTTGCCTTTGGCCGCGGTGAAAAGTACAGCTTGGAGCTTGGCAACGATATGAAGTCGGTCATTACCTCTGAATTCTCCATGCTGGCATCTCCAGCGACAATCCCGCTTTTTCTGCGCAAGCACGCAAAGAAAGGCCTCAAGCAATACAAACGACGGGAACGGGTTTACAAGGGCAGTGGCGATATCATCTGCTGTCTGGATGAATCCTCCTCTACCATGGGCGACAACGCTGCATGGGGAAAGGCTGTAGCCCTTGCCCTACAGGATGTAGCCCAATACGATAAACGTAAATTCGCACTCATTCATTTTTCCAGCTACAGTGAACTGCGGACCGATCTGTTCCGGCCAGGGCAGTACACGCCGGCAGATTTAATAGCCAGCGCGTCACATTTCTTTAACGGTGGAACCAATTTTGAAACGCCTATGCGGGAGGCTGTTCGGCTGATGGAGCAAGAGAATTTTTCCAAAGCGGACATTGTATTCATCACCGACGGGGAATGTCATATGCCTGAGGATTTTATCAATCAACTCAAGCAGAAGCAGGCGGATCTGTCATTTACCATTACCGGTGTTCTGATGGATCAAGATAGCCCTGGCATGGCATTTAGCTTAAAACCGTTTTGCAATGAGATTTACAGGGTGAGCGAGTTAGATGGCAACAAAGTAGCCGAAGCACTCCTGTCAAACAGAACTTGAGAAGAAGTACGAAAGGATGGAAAAAAATGCCGGATTACGCCGTAATGTACCGTAAATTATTCCAATCGCAGACAAGGGCTATTGAGATTTTACAGAAAGCTCAGCAGGACACGGAGGAAATGTATCTTTCAGCCCCTGAGCCGGATATCCGTCTATTAGATATCGGCAAAAAGGATGGAGAAAACGAATAGACTATATAGCATTTTGAATGATTATGGCCCTGCCAGAGATGGCAGGGCCTTTTCTGGAACGCAAAACATCTACAAGGGCAGTTTCACTCACTGGGCACGGGCAAATTCGTAGATTATTTGATTTCCAGCTCCAGATTCTGAAAAGTTTCAGTGAATAATTTATAGCTGTGGCCACAGTTGCCCTGCTTACGTGGGTATCTTGATAAAACAAGATATGATTATTTTATATTTATTTGTCAAAAATACATATATATTATTTACACACATAAAAATATATGGTTTAATTGGTATGTATTAAAAATACATACAAGGTTTAAAGTGGAACGAATAGGAGGTGGATACTTCTTTTATCAGGCAAAATTATTTTGTAGGGGGTGATTGAAATAGACTAATTACATACAGGCGACCATAGTTCTAATCTCATTAGCAATTATAGTAATAAAAAACTTCCGGATTGTAAAAGGAGGATAACCATGAAATCTTATGTAAAAAGGATATTTTCGTCCATTATGGTTTTAGTGGTTGCTTTTGCGTGTAATGTTGGCGCTTTTGCAGCAGAAAGTGCTTCTTACGCCCAGGATGATGTTTCTGCAATTAGGAATATCCTCAATGCAGTAAATAAGGAATATGGTACAGACTTTTATATTCCTGCACCCAATGAAGTATCCGCATTGAACAGCGCCATCAGAAAAGGTGAAGTCATTTCGGAAACAGGAATCAAAAATGCCAATCTATCTCGATCTGACCTCATACAGATTGAAAAAGAACTACGTGAGGCAGCAGCATTTTTAACTACTAAGCAACCCAAAGAAGAATCCGTTACCCCCGAAAGTTTTTCAGTAGGGCCGCTAGTAAGAGCGCCAAAAAGCAGCACAAGAAGTGTGACTGGCGCCTCTATCTATTTTGAGGGTTGGGCAAATGATAATAATGGCTATTGGGCTTGGGAATATCTCAATACCACAACAGTTACCCCAAAGTACAATGACCCGAAATATATGTTTGTAAATGATGGCAAGCCGCAATATAGCCATTCATTCTTTGATTCAAGACGGACTTGTGCTGTGAGCTATTACGGAACAATGCATGTAAAGACGGGAGCTTTCTGGATTCCCGAAAATTATACTCATTATCAAGAATGGTGGGCCGGAATGTAAGCCTGCTGCATAAAAAGAACCTCGCTTTTGCGAGGTTCTTTTTGTACCTATTCTAAATATGAGGCTATGCGGATGTTACTTTCAAAGTCTTCTGGCAGCTCTATATTCAGCTTGTAGGCTGCTTTTTTAATATCCTCTATCAACTGATCTTCTATAGAATCGTACAAATCAGTCCGCATGCTGGGGTTTTGAGGCGGGATTGCCACTGTAATCGTTTTAGTTCGCCCGTCGCTATCTTGATAGGTATATTCTGCTTCATAACGAAAGCCATAAGGTTCTATAGCACCTTGTTCTAATAAGGCGGCAATCTGTCTATTTGCTTGTTTTTCTTGTTCATATCGAGGAGAAAATAAAAATGCGAAAATTCCAAAAACAGCTATGACCGGTAGGATAAACTTGATTTGTTTAGAATATTTCATAGAATAACTTCACTCCCATTGAAGCGTTACTTTTTGCAATGGAGATCCCCGCCGCTTGAGACGGGAGCTTTGTTATTAAAATCCCACTGTTACTTTATTAAGACATTTATTCGCAGAGCTCCCATTCGCCTATCCATTTCATTTTTGAATAATTATATAGTCGTCTATATAATTTCCCATTTTCCGATTTATAACGCCATTCAATAATATCTGCATGCGGGTTAATAGTGTTACTTTCAGTGAAAGCAACACCTTGAATTTGAACAGCATTTTTCATAATGTTGCATTGGATAGAAACATCTTGTATGTCCTCATTAGCAAATACAACGTTGGGGAGGAGGGTTGTCATAAACAGTACTGCAATAATGAACGAAGCTAGATTTTTTCTAATGGCTTTCATTGCCTTTCACCTCTTTCATGTCTCCATAAATTGGTAGTTTTGAAAAGAAATCGTATTTTTGAGTAACAGTAGCAAAATATTCGTCATTTACATAAACATCATAACCCTCATTTTGATTTCGCACTAAATAAGTAGTTTCTTTCGTAAATTTCACAGTATTATCCGCATGTTTTGGAAGAATCGCATATGGTTCTAATACTACGATAAATGAAAAACAGATGATTATGGATACAATGATAGTGACAAAAAGGTTTATGTGCGCTTTATGTTTGTATACAAATTTTGATTCTTCATGATGCAGCATAAAAAGAATACGTTGTTTTAGGGACGAACTAGTCCCCCCGAAGAACATAGGTATTTTGTCATAAGTCGATGATACCTGTTTCTTAGCGATTTTCACCACAGATTCCAAATATCGTATTTGTCCTTGTTCGTCCATCCGTTTTGTAGCTGTAAGATCGGCGCGTATTTCAAGCCACATCGCCATCTGCTTTTTCAATAAATATACAAAAGGATTCCACCAATACAAATAACATAAACACTCCATGACAATCTTAAACCAAAAATCTCCATTATAATAATGCGCTGCCTCATGGCTTAAGATATGGAACAAATCATCATCGGAAAAATTGATTGCAGGCAAAAGAATCATTGGAGTTTTCGACCAAAAAATCAGCGGATTTGATAGTCCTGGAAGTTGTTTGATTTGAAAAGCTACAGGGTGGGAATACTGCTTATGGACTTTGTCTAATATTTCATAAGGGTGTTTATCCATCATATGGGGTAATTGATATGCCAACTTTTTAAATCGCCTATATAAAATTATAGCTCTCATAAGGCTACTGATAATACCCATCAACCATATTGCATATAAAGCGTGATAAATATAGAAAGTACTGCTACCGACTGATAGACAAGGAATGTTGAGAAACATTACAATCTGAGGGAATAAAACTGTGCAGGCCAGACTTTTACCAATCCCAACTTCAAAAGGAAATAGCAAGCGAAGAGCAACTATAATTATACAGAACAATGCACCTTTAATGCCAATGCGTTGAAGCATCCGGCTATGCTTTAAAAGAATCCAAAAAAGAAGTATAACGAAGCTGCTGACAATAACAGCGGTAAGGAATGACCCGAGAGAGAAATTCAATATATATTATCCCCCTTTATGCTGTTCCTTTCGTTCGTTTAACAATTTCTCCAATTCGTTTATTAAAGTAGCATTATTCTCTTCATACTCCAACAAAGTTGATATAATTCCGATTGTGGAAATATCTTTATTAATATCTTTAAAAAAGCTTATTTTTAGAACTAGAAAACGTAAGCCTTCGCAT
>ENA-UOOK01004603-UOOK01004603.1-fermentation-metagenome-genome-assembly--contig:-NODE-4603-length-14620-cov-3.797185_pt1 | contig 14620 bp, 13 predicted proteins | sample MGYA00245777_ERZ724023 | MGnify/ENA primary metagenome ERZ724023 (study PRJEB28704, sample SAMN03018312) | fermentation metagenome | biome: anthropogenic terrestrial biome; feature: soil; material...
GGACAACCATCATAGGAGGATAAAATGAAAAAGTTCATTCTTTTTTTGGGACTCTTGGTTAGTGCTTTTTTTACATTAGTAATCGAAAGCGCTTTCGCAAGCCAAAATGCAGAGCTTACTGAGCAAAGTTCAAAGTTAGCATTAATCAATGCTCAAATGGAACCAGGTAATAGTTTATATACTATTAACTACGAATTAAACAGTGGCAGATGGAACAGTGTAGACAAAGAAGATTTAAAGATTGACTTTCTAACAGATTTTTACTATTACATTAATCCAAGTGAAAATCTTACAACATTCATGCATGGGGTTGGAAAAACGACAGGTTATGACGGAACATGGCATTCAGCTCATATCGATATGCTATATAAAGCTAATGACAAAACAGAAAATCCTGAAACACCATTTTTTATTAATCAACCATATTATAATGGTAAATGGGTACCATTCTTTGATTTATTAGAAGTCCTTGTCAAGGAAACTAATGCGACCCAAAGTTTCTGGGGCAGCCCATATGTTGGTAAAATTAGAATTAAAGAATATTTTACAGGTACAAGATATGGTGATGATAACAGACTACCTGATAATTTACCTCTATTAATGGATTACCAAAAATATTATAATGCGGGAACTCTACCGTTAATATTACCAGTACCGACTAAAGATAATTATGTCTTTGTTGGTTGGTTTGATAATCCTGACTTTACAGGAGATCCAGTTACACAACTATTAGTTGGAAATGGGGATAAGTTTTTCTATGCAAAATGGGAAGGTGTATCATATAGTATATCTTACCAATTAAATGGGGGAAACCTAGCGTTTTCAAGTAGAAATGCTTTAAAAGATGCATTCCTATTAGATTTCTATAACTATATCGCTCCAGTAGAAGATTTAAATACTTTTAAACATGGTGTTGGAAAAACTTCTGGATATGATGGAACATGGCATTCAGTATATCAAAATCGTTTATATGATATCAACCGTAAAGAGATTGAGGTTGGGGCTACATTATTTATTAATAGACCTGAATACAATTATAGATGGTTACCATTCTATAATTTATTAGATCAATTTATTAAAGAAATTAATCCTGACCAAAGTTTATGGACAAGCACATATGTAGGATATATTAGATTCAGGCAATATTTTATAAATGACGCATTATTCGCTAGTAAAACTACTCTACCTAATTGTGAGGGACCTGCGAAGTATTTATATGATAGTAATAAAGTAAGCCTACCAACTCCTTCAAAGAGTGGCTCAACATTCTTAGGTTGGTATGACAATGCAAGTTTTAGTGGTACAAGAGTATATGAAGTTTCTCCATATACAATTGGTAATAAAACATTTTATGCAAAATGGAGTGTTACTGATGTAGGAGATGGGTATATTGATCTTACATATAGTGGAAACCAAGTCCTAACAATCGGCGCAACAACAAAAGTTACAGCAACTTGGAAGAAGATTACTCTAACAGATACATTTAACTGGACTTCATCAAATGCTGCAGTTGCAACAGTTGATGCTAGTGGAAATGTAAAAGGAGTTACAGCTGGAACAGCAGTTATTAGAGCAACTTCATCAAATACAGGGGTATTTGTTGAAATCGGATTTACAGTTTATGGATCTGAAATTAGCGATCCACTACTTAAGTATCTTATTACACAAAACTCTGGAAAACTATTCACCCAAAATATTTATTATATTGGATATAATGGCAGTTATTGGAATAGAAACTATGGAACTGTAAATAGATATTTAGCAGCAGCTCATGATACAGTAGATACTTCAATGTGGTTACAAGGGGGTATTAAAGGTTCAGGGAATTATATGAATCCATTATATATAACAATTCATGATACAGGAAGTGCTACATCAAGTTCAACAGCTAGAGCAAACGGTGGATGGTGTGTAAATCCTAGTAATACAGGTTCTTCATGGCATTACACTGTCGGTAATGATGGCGTCTTCCAACATATATCTCGATATCGACAAGCATGGCATGCAGGAGATGGAAGTGGTCCAGGAAATACACAGTCAATTGGAATTGAAACAACAGTTAACAATGGATCTGATATCTGGTTAACATGGCAAAAAACAGCTAAGCTAGTTGGAAGAATCATGGTTGAAGAAGGACTAACGATGACTGCATTAAAATATCATCGCGATTGGTCAGGTAAAATTTGTCCGGGAACAATGATTAATGCCGGTCTAACAACGCAATTCAAACAATTAGTTGAAGCTGAATATAATATTCAAAAGAATTATTCAGGTTATACTATCACTTTCCAAAGTCATAGTTCTTTAATTAATAGTCAAGGAAGAGTAGTTAGTAGACCTGCTGCTAATACAAATATTTCTTATACTATTACAGTTAAGAAAGGAACAACTACACAATCAGTTACATTGTTTGGTATGATTCCAGGAACAAATACATTCTAAAAACAATAAATGTTCCACAAGTCTCCATATGAAGACTTGTGGTTTTTTAATTAGTTTTAATTATTGATTTTATTATTATTTATAACTAATGTTTATCATAATATTAATTGAAATTGCTTTATTAATTATATAGTGTTAAAATTTTCATGTAGGAGTAATTTATAATAAACTGATATAGAAGGAAGGGACAATTAATGTTTAAAAGAAGAATCAAAAAAATAGTAAACAATGTTGATTACAATAAAGACAAAATGTTTGAGTGTGATTATAATGGCCATTTATTTCTTATAAAGAAAATGAATGTCGGAGTAAAAAGTAGTATAATTATTTGCAATGAGAAATGGCAAAGAATTAATAGTTATGTTTTACCTGCTGTTGTTCATTACAAAGCGGAGACTAAAAATGAGTTTATCCCATATGATTTTTTTAGTTTAAATAAAATTATTACCGATAGAATAAAAGTATTGGTAGTTGTAGGAAAAAAGGCAAATGTTTTTATTAAGCAAAAAGAGCCCAAACAACTTTTACCTGAAGATAGAGTAAATAATGTTCATATCTGTCATATAGACAATTTAAAAGATTTTATTAATAACTATAATAAATATAATGAAGGAAATGAATACAAAATAATATTTGCTTAAAATGATAACTATTTGCCCAAAATGTTAGTTATTTGTTTAAAATATTAATTATTTGCCTAAAACTAATTAATATTTGCATAAACTTCTATAGATATGGTATAATAATAGTGGAGATGATAATATGTTAGAAAATGATCTTATTGAACTGGTCAAAAAAGTCAAAAATATGAAATCGGAGTCAAATAATATTGAGTTGAAAGCAGCAAAGATTGGTGCACCTAAAAAGTTGTATGGAACACTTTCGAGTTTTTCTAATCTAAATAATGGTGGGATTATATTATTTGGGATTGATGAAGAGAATGATTATGAACTATGTGGTGTTTATGATGCGCAGGATTTACAACAACAAGTTACAAACCAGTCACTACAAATGGAACCAGTAGTAAGACCTTTATTCACCTTAGCTAATATCGAAGGGAAAATAATAGTAAGCGCAGAAATATCTGAGTGTGATATTTTTAGTAAACCTTGTTTCTATAAAGGCTTAGGTAAAATTAAAGGATCTTTTATAAGAGTCGGAGAAGCAGATATGCTAATGTCTGAATACGAAGTTTATAGCTATGAATCATTTAAACGGAAAATACAAGATGAGTTGAGAGTTAATGAAAGAGCAACTATTAAAGATTTATCAGAAAATAAAATATATAATTATATAAATATTTTAACAACAAAGAAGCCAAATTTAGTAAATCTTCCAAAGGACTTAATGTTAACTACCCAAGGTATAACCTTAAATAATATACCCACGATTTGCGGTTTAATGGTTCTTGGAAATTACCCACAGATGTATTTTCCACAACTTAGTATTACTGCAGTTGTGGTTCCAGGAGATGAATATGGTATAGAATCAATAGATGGAGTGAGGTTTATTGATAATATTCGAATTGAAGGAACTATTCCAGAAATGTATGATAAAGCACTGGCATTTATTCAAAAAAACATAAAGATTTCAACAATAATAGATAAAGATGGAAAGCGAAAAGATAAACCAGAATACCCAATTAAAGCTATTAGAGAAATTATTTTAAATGCTCTAATTCATAGAGATTATAGTATACATACCGATTCATCCCCAGTTAGAATTATTATTTATAATAACAGAATAGAAGTTGAAAACCCTGGTGGATTATATGGTAGAATAACTATTGATCAATTAGGTAAAACATCAGCAGATACAAGAAATCCTTTTATAGCTGGTGCTTTAGAGGTGCTAATGGAAACGGAAAATAGGTTCACAGGAATTCCCACTATAATTAATGAATGTAAAAAACATGGTTTAATAGAACCTTTATTTGAAAGTAAAAGAGGAGTATTCAAAGTTACTTTATTTAATAAAAAATCTAGCGATATTTCAACATTGGATGATCTAAGTAAGGATATAATTAATTTCACTATTACACCGAGAACTAAAAAGGAATTATCTGAAAACTTTGGATATAACGAAGACAGAACTTCATACTTTATTAATGTTTATGTAGCACCTTTAATTGAAAAAGGTATACTAAAATATACAATCCCTGAAAAACCAAAAAGCAAGTATCAGAAAATTGTCAAAGCATAAATAAAAGCATGTTTAGAAAATAAATGTACCGATAAGACATATTATAAAAATATAAAACCGCGGAATCTATAAAAGATCACCGCGGTTATTTTTAAATATCTTTATTATTACTTGATGTGAATATCTTATTGAAAACAAGATATTGAACAGGAAAGAGGATACATGTAACTGGAATCGGAATTAGCTTTATTAAGTTTTCCATATCAATGGCAATAAATAATTTCTCAAAGAGGAAAGTTAAGCCATTACTTGCAAATAGCTTTATTAGAAATGTTAACATTGATAGCCAGAATGATGTATTATTCATTTTCTTTCCGAATGAAAAGCGAGCATTTGTGAAATAAGAGAATAAAGACGATAGAATGAATGCTATTGTATTTGCTAGAACTACTCCCATATCAACATAGGCTAGATTATAAATTGCTAGGTGAATTAGCGTTGTTAAAACGCCAACTATAAAGAAAACCAAAAAGGATTTTGTTAAGAATTTACTAAAAATCCGTTTCACTTTGTTCTCCAATATTTGTTTCGTCAGCGATATAAATAGGTCTATTTAAGTTATGATCTCTAATGTCATATAGTAAGACCATTAAATAGCGTAAGCTTATTAATACTAATAAAACAAAAAGATCTATTTTGATAGTCTGCCAAATGAAGACATTAGCTAGTCCATAAATGATATCAACAATTGTTATTATTGAAACGACAATAAATGCAAGTGTTGGAATAACAACATAGATATGACTGAACTGCTTAATACCCATTAAGGCATATTTAAGAAGTTTAGTAAAGGACCATTTAGTCTTTCCAGCCACTCTAGGTACATAATCAAATTCAATGCATTTCTTCTTAAAGCCAACCCAAGAAAATATCCCTTTGGTAAAGCGTTTATGATCTTTAATGGCTAGAAAGGCATCAACAACAGTCCTGTCCATTAAACAGAAGTCCCTTGCTCCCTGTGATAAGTTTTTATCACCAGTTAAGAAAGCATATATTCGGTAAAATAACTTCGCGAAAAATGTTTTTAAGGCAGGCTCGCCTTTTCTTGTTTTATGTTTGGCATAGATATGTTTATATCCTTGTTCATATGATGAAATCATTTCAGGTATTAAACTTGGTGGATCTTGTAAGTCGGCATCAATTTGGATTACAGCATCAGCATTTAGTTTCACAGCTGCCTCAAGACCTGCATACATTGCGGCTTCTTTTCCAAAGTTTCGTGAGAAAGATAAATACTTAACTCTCTCATCGCTTCGAGATAATTCCATGGCAATCTCTAAAGTTCTATCAGATGAACCATCATCGATAAAAACTAAATTAAAATTATAATTACTATCTAAATACTTCAACGCTTCAGTATATAAGATATGAAGAACTTCTTCCTCGTTATAACAAGGAACGATTATGACTATTTTTTTCATCTCTACCCCACTATTAATTAACTAAAAATATTGTTTATATATTTCAAATTATAACACGGAGTTGACTAATTGTAAATAGGAATTGAAAAAAAGATATCTATGTGGTAAAATGATTATAGGCATTTTTTTAAGAAGGGAGCATTAGCTTTTTCTTAAATGTAAATATAAACAGGGGACAGTGTTGAATGGACCAAATAAGAAAATTTATCAATGGTAATTATTTTATAGCATTAGTCTTTATAATTACTATTTTAGTGTGGTGGTTGAATCTAGCAGTAGTTGCGATGGTATTTTATATCGCTTTAATAATTCTAATTATCGCAATTGATGCAAATAGAATAACAATGACGACAGTGGTTTTAGCAGCTTTGATTTGCTTTAGAGAGACTAGTATTCAGGAAACGGCTCCAATAATTATTATTGCGGGTTTATGTGCAATACCTTTTTTAATTTATGATATAATAAAAACGAAGATTGATTATAAGAATCCAATCTTCATATCCCTTCTTGCCTTTTTAGCCGCAAATATTTTATCATTACTAAATACAACATCTGATACATTTACATGGGGTATTCTAGGAATAGGTCAAACATTAGGCTTTGTGTTTTTATTTCTATATCTATCTAGTAATCAAAAAGAAGGTGACTATCATTACTTTTCTAAAGCAACAGCTGCCCTAGGGTTAGCAGTTGCAATTGAATTTCTAATTTATTTTCTTACTTATACTGAAGGAATAATTGGAAAGGATATTAGACTAGGATGGGGTATGTCGAACACAATAGCAATGCTTATGACAATGGTTATTCCCATTACATATTATTTGTATATTGAAAATCAAAGCCGAAAATATGTTCTAGCAATCGTTGTAATAGAACTTGTAGTTGTAATGTTAATGTTAAGTAAAGGAGCTTATTTAGCTCTTGTAGCTGTATTCTTATTATTAGCTGTTCTAGCGCTATCTAAGATTAAAGATCGGAAGACATTATTTAAGGATCATTTATTTGCCCTTGCATTGCTTATAATCTTTGGGGTTATAATATTTCAAATAGATACATTATGGGAAGGCTTTAAATCATATCTCGAAATGATGGATACAAGAGGCTGGTTCGATGATGATTCGAGACTAAAAATCTATCGTGCAGCCTATAATGTCTTTAAAAGATTTCCACTATTCGGATCCGGATCATATACAGCAATTTATTATTTAGTTGAAAGTGGATTCGCTCCAGGGTTAGTTCACTATCATAATATCTTCCTCCATTCGATGGCAACATTGGGTCTTGTTGGTCTATTAAGCTTTTTATACTTTTTATATATATCTTTAAAAAGCTGTCTCATCAACAACTCATATAATATATCTGTCCTCATTGCCGTCATTGCAATGATAATTCATGGGATGGTGGATAACACCTGGTATAACCCACTTGTTATGATATTTATCCTTTCGGCGCTAGCTGTAATAGGAAAGGTAAAAAAACCCAATCTAGTTTTAAACTAGATTTTTGAATATTATAAAGAGATTATAATATTCAATGAAATTAATACAATAATTTGGTATAATAATATAATATAGAGGTAATTCATGAAGAAACTTTTAGCAATAATATTATCTGTTATAATCATTGGATTAACAGGATGTACAAGAAAAACAGTGATGGATTTTGAAACACTTCGTTTTTTAGGAGCTTTTGGTGGGATTGGCGTTGATTTAACGATTATCTCATCGGAAGAGAGAATTAAAAACGAAATGGAAGGCGTATACGAAGATATAAATCAAATGCTCGTAGATTTTGATAATGTCTTTAGTATTAATCATACAGAGTCGCAAGGTGAGACAGTTATTCAAAAAGTTAATAGATTATCAGGTGTAGAACCTGTTGAGGTTCCTGAAGAAGTTATTCTTGTGATTGAGAAAGCATTCGAAGTAAGTGAAAAGTCATTAGATGAAAATGGTGTTGCTCAATACGATATAACGATTGAACCACTATGGAAAGAATGGAAATTTATTGAGTATATGGGTTCATATGATATTGCTCCAATTCCAACTCAGGAAAGATTGAATGAGCTTATTCCATTAGTTGATTATAAGAAGATAGTAATTGATAAAGAAGCTTCAACTGTTTATTTAGAAGAAGTCGGAATGGGGCTAGACCTTGGGTCAATCGCAAAAGGATATGCAGCGGATAAGATTCGTGAATATTTACTTAGTAAGAATTTCACAAGAGCTTTAATTAATGTTGGTGGTAATTTAATTACAATGGGATCTAGTTATTTATTCAAGGAAGAAAAAGACATTCCTTGGGAAATAATGATTACAACACCATATACAACTGCTGGAATGGGGAATAGTTATTATATTGGTCATTTCAATGATACAGATAGAACAATAGTGACTTCAGGTGTTTATGAAAGATATTTTACTATTGGTGATAAAGAATATCATCACATCCTGGATCCTGGAACTGGTTATCCAAGAGAAAGTGATTTACTTTCACTGACAATTATCACAGATAACTCAATGACAGCAGATGCCTTTTCAACGACGATTTTTTCATTAGGATTAGTTGAAGGTTTGAAGTTGGTTGAACAAACAGATAATATGGAAGCAGTAGCAATTACTAGAGAAAAAGAAGTATGGGTTACATCGGGAATGGAAGGTAATTTTGTCTTTAATGAAAAGGCAAGTGACCTAAGATATAAATATATGGGAGTTAAAAAATGAAATTAATTATAAAAGATCTTCACGCTAATGTTGGAGATGTTGAGATTATAAAAGGATTAGATTTGCAAATAAATACTGGAGAAATGCATGCAATCATGGGACCTAATGGAACCGGTAAATCAACTCTAGCGCAAATCATTATGGGAAACCCTCAATATGAGGTTACAAGTGGATCAATTACTTTAAATGATGAAGATCTTTTAAGTATGAGTGTAGATGAAAGAAGCCGTAAAGGAATCTTCTTAGCAATGCAATATCCTAATGAAATTTCAGGAATTACAAATGCTGATTTTATTAAATCAGCAATGGAAGTTCGTTTAGGTAAAGATGAACATATCTCTTTATTCAAGTTCTTTAGAGAAATGGATGGAGCCGTAAAAGACTTAAAAATGAATGCTAATTTACCACATCGATATGTAAATGAAGGATTCTCAGGAGGAGAGAAGAAACGTAATGAAATTCTCCAAATGAAATTATTGAAACCTAACTTTGCAATTCTCGATGAAATTGATTCAGGATTAGATATCGATGCTTTAAAAATCGTTGGTGAGAATGTGAATAACATGAGAGGGCCAGAATTTGCTGCTCTTGTCATTACGCATTATCAACGTCTATTAGATTATATTGATGTGGATTTTGTTCATATCATGATTGATGGTAGAATTGCTAGAAGTGGTGGCAAAGAATTAATAACTAAAATTGATAATGAAGGTTATGATTGGTTAAAAGAAGAATTAAAAATTGAAGAAGAAGTTCCAACTAGACGTAACATAGCATTAGGAACTTGCGGAATAAAGGAAGCAAAATGAGGCAACTAGCACAATCGAAAGAGCTAATTGAGTCTCTTGTATCCAAGAGTGAAAATTATATTATATTTAATGATGGAAAAGCAGTAAGTCAAAACATTGAAGAATTTATTGATATTGATGTCGATGAATACTTTAATCGTAATGATATCCTTAAGAAAGCTAAATCAGAAATTGAATCTGAAATAGAGTCCAATGTCCCTTTTTCATCAACAATCATCATAAATGGTGACTGTAACCTAAAAATCATTCAACTATCGGATGAACAGAAATACTTAAATTATAATATAATAGTTAAGAATGGAAAAGTTAATATTAACTTTATTAATATGGGATTTGCTACAACAATAAAAGCTAAAGTTGAATTATTATGTAGTAAAAATACAGATGTTACTGTTAACACATATACAAATGCTACAGAAGAGATTTCTTTATTATCTAATGTATATTGTTTAGAAAACGCAAAGTTCAAATTATATGATTTATCAGTAAATGAAGATTTAGTAAATAATCAAGTAAATGTATATCTATTAAAGAAAAACACCGTTGTTGATATAACAAATGTATTGTTGAATCAAAGTGGAAAAAAGCAAGTATATGATTATCATGTATATCATAATGCAATTGATTCCCTTTCAACATTGAACAATTATGGAATTGCAAAGAACACATCAGAATTGATTTTGAATAATAATGGAATCGTTGAACATGGTGCAATTAATTCAAATTTAACGCAGAGATCAAAAGGAATAATACTTGATATGTATTCAATAATCTCAGCAAACCCTATTTTAGAAATTAACGATAATGATGTTCTTGCCGCTCATGGAGCAGCAATTGGAGCAATTGATGAATCGGATTTATATTATTTAATGAGTCGTGGATTATCAAATGAACAAGCAACTTCATTAATGATTTCAGCATATGTTAATCCATTTTTCCGTGAGTCGAAAGACGAAAAAGTTAATGATTACATTAACAATAGGTTAAAGAAGTATTTATAAAGGAGCGATAAAATGGATGTTAACAAAATAAAAGCATTATTCCCAATGTATACAAAGCATCCGGATTTAATATACTTAGATAGTTCAGCCACATCCCTAAAACCACAATATGTTTTAGATAAGATGAATGAATACTATTCAGATTATGGAGTGAATATTCATCGGGGTGTCTATAACTTAAGTTATATTGCAACTGATAAATATGATGAAGCTCGTCAAAATATTGCAAGTTTTCTAAACGCCGATTTTCAAGAAATTGTTTTTACGAAAAACGTTACAGAGGCTTTAAATAAAGCAGCATTAATGTTCAGTGAATTTCTATCCCCTGGGGATGAAGTTATCACGACTGAATTAGAGCATCACAGCTCAATGTTACCTTGGCAAGTAATAAGTAAAAACAAAAAACTAAAATTAACATATTTACCACTTACAAAAGAGGGACGTATTACTGTTGAGAATTTCAAAAAAATAATTACAAATAAAACAAGAATTATAGCTCTAACATATGTCTCTAATACAATGGGATATATGACTGATATTAAAGAAATAACAAAAATTGCCCATGAACATAATATAGTTGTTATCGTTGATGCGGCACAAGCAGTCCCACATTTAAAAATAGATGTAAAAGATTTGGACTGCGACTTCCTTGCTTTTTCTGGTCATAAGATGTTTGGTCCCACAGGGATTGGCGTTCTATATGGAAAAAAAGCATTACTTAAGAAATTAACACCAATTGATTTCGGTGGCGATATGAATGAAAATGTTGATTTATATGACGTTGAAATAAAAGATATTCCATATCGTTTTGAAGCAGGTACACCTCCAATCGCAGAAGCAATTGGTCTAAGTGCTGCTGTTGACTTTATTAAATCAATTGGCTATGAAAATATACATATGCATGAGATTGCTTTATTAAATTATGCTCATGCAAAACTAAAACAAGTTAAAGGAATTACAGTCTATAATTGGACTAGTGATATTGGCTTGATAAATTTCAATATTGATAATGTACACCCCCATGATGCCGCTACCTTATTTGATAAGAATAATATTGCGATTCGTGCTGGGCATCATTGTGCTCAATTAGTTTCTAAACTACTTAAATGTAATGGAACATTGAGAGCTTCATTCTACATATATAATGATCGAAATGATGTCGATGCATTTGTAAGAACAATTGAAGAAACAGTAAGTTTCTTCTCACAATTTTAAGGAGGTGTAAAATATGGATATGACTAATTTATATCGTCATATAATTATGGACCACTATAAAAATCCACGACATAAAGGTTTAAAAGGTTATAAACAAAACCATTTACGTAATCCTTCTTGTGGGGATGATATAACAATAGAAGCAAATATTGAAGATAAAGTTCTAAAGGAAATAAATCATGAAGGTACTGGATGTTCGATTTGTTGTTCATCAGCTTCAATTATGTCTGAACTTCTAACAGGAAAATCAGTTGAAGAAGCAAAAGCAATAATTGAAGACTATTATCATTTAATTAAAGGTGAACCATTAGTAAATGAAGACATTCTTGAAGACGCCCTTGCTTATCAAGGTGTAAGTCAATTTCCAGCTCGCATAAAATGTGCGACAATTTCATGGAAAGCCCTTGAAGAACTGATAGGAGAAAATATTGAGTGAGAAAGAAAAGATAAATCAAATCATAGGGGACTATAAATTTGGTTTCAGTACTGAAGTGGAAAATGTTGCAGATACTGGTAAAGGTTTAAATGAAGATGTTGTAAGACTTATTTCAAAACTAAAGAATGAGCCAGTTTGGATGACTAATTTCCGTGTTGAATCATATTTAAAGTTTGCATCAATGCCAATGCCGAAATTCGGACCGGACTTGAGCTTCCTTAATTTTGATGAATATACATATTATATAAAGTCGAGCAAAGGTGTTGAAAATAAGTGGGAAGATGTCCCAGAGAATATTAAAGACACTTTTGAAAAAATTGGAATACCCGAGGCTGAAAGAAAGTTCTTAGCTGGAGTTACAACCCAATTTGATTCGGAAGCAGTATACCATTCAGTAATAGATGAACTCCATGAAAAAGGAGTTATCTTCTGTGATACAGATACAGCTTTAAGAGAGCACCCTGAATTATTCAAGGAATACTTTGCATCCGTAGTACCATTACATGATAATAAATTCGCAGCCCTAAACTCTGCTGTTTGGAGTGGTGGATCATTTATCTATGTACCAAAAGGGGTTAAATTAGAAAAACCATTACAATCTTATTTCCGCATTAATTCCCAACAAATGGGACAATTTGAAAGAACCCTCATCATTGTTGATGAAGGTGCTAGCGTTGATTATGTGGAAGGATGTACAGCTCCAATCTATTCAAAGGACTCTTTACATGCTGCAATCGTTGAGATAATTGTAAAAGAAGGCGGAAGATGTCGATATACAACAATCCAAAACTGGAGTAATAATATCGTCAACCTTGTAACAAAAAGAGCTCTATGTCATAAGAACGCAACAATGGAGTGGATTGATGGAAACATCGGTTCAAATGTAAATATGAAATACCCATCATGTATCCTTATGGGTGAAGGTGCAAAAGGAACAACAGTTTCTATTGCCTTTGCAGGTAAAGGCCAACATCAAGATACAGGTGCAAAAATGATTCATTTAGCACCAAATACCACTTCAACAATCATATCGAAATCGATATGTCGCGGTGGAGGTAAAGTAAACTATCGTGGAACTGTAAGGCATTCAAAGAATGCAACAAATGCAAGAAGTCGTATTGAATGTGATACAATCATCCTTGATAATCTTTCAACAAGTGATACTATACCTTTCAATATTGTTCAAAACCAAAGATCAAGAATTGAACATGAAGCAACAGTTTCAAAAGTAAGTGATGAACAACTATTCTATTTAATGAGTAGAGGTATACCAGCAGAAGAGGCCTTACAAATGATCGTTATGGGATTCATTGAACCATTTGCGAGAGAATTACCAATGGAATATGCCGTTGAATTAAACCAACTAATTAAATTAGAAATGGTTGGTTCAATCGGATAATTATATAATTAATAGCTGACTGTATTAGGTAACTAAAACAGTCAGTTTTTTGTTTATATAAATAAAAAACATTTGATAGTTTCTTTAAGAAACAAATAATAAAAAGTTTAATATAATAAGAATAGAAAGGGATGATTCACTATTTACTATTATAGAAAACGACACAATAGCGTGTTTATGATAATTGCTTTTATCATAGTATTTTTTCTTATATATGATTCCCTTTATCAATCTAACAAAATAAAATGTGATGATGAGTTATATGGTAATGAGGATGAATTTGATGACAAAGAATAAGGTTACCCTATAGGTAGTATGTCAAATTAAAAAACAAGATATTATTCAATGGTTTGTAACGTTGTTATTTAAATATACGAGTTAGGTCGATAGCTGTGAGTTTATTCACGACTATTGAACCTTTCTTTTTTGATATAATTTTAAATGATCAGAATAAAACCCATCATTTAAATATCTATTGAGTGTTTCCTCATTTGTTTCATTGGGTTTTTTGCCTAATGCTTCCGCAATAAATTCAATATTTTCTCTATAGTATTCTTTGCCATAAATATCTTTTAACAACCATATAATTCGATGAACTAAACCATCTTCAATACTAATATCAGAATATACTGGTATAATCCCATCTTTATCTACATCATATTTCTCATATTTAGTAATATCAAAGTTTCCACCAGCATAAATAAGACCTTCTTCAAATAACGAATATCTTCCCATGAGTAAACCTATTAAATATGAAATTAATGATTTAATGTTTCTTGTTTTATCTGCTATTGATATTGATATGTATTTATCTTCTACTTCTTTTGATAACTCATCCTGTAAACCATAAAGGTTAATAAAATACTCATTAATTAATTCCTCCTCTTTTTCCTATGTTAATTAATTGTTGCGTTCTTATTTAATTATTCTAGCATCATTATATATTCACCTACGACATATGTCGGTAACGCT
>ENA-UOOK01004604-UOOK01004604.1-fermentation-metagenome-genome-assembly--contig:-NODE-4604-length-14619-cov-62.756042_pt1 | contig 14619 bp, 7 predicted proteins | sample MGYA00245777_ERZ724023 | MGnify/ENA primary metagenome ERZ724023 (study PRJEB28704, sample SAMN03018312) | fermentation metagenome | biome: anthropogenic terrestrial biome; feature: soil; material...
GAATAAGTCAACCAAAACATTATTAAAGCAGATGAAAATATCTATTACCTAAAAAATTAGGGTTCGAGTTTAAGTTTTTTACTAAAAATAAGACAAATTATTATTGCTTAACTGGCTCAACTTTTTTGCCAAAAAATCTAATAATTAAAAAGCAAACTCCAATTAAAATCGGATATGCGATCCAAGGACTTAGTCCATATGCCACTGGTAGAGTACCAAAAACTAAACCAACTACAGCAACTGTCAATGCATAAGGCAATTGAGTTCTAACATGTTGAATATGATTACAAGAAGAAGCCAAAGAGCTTAAAATTGTTGTATCTGAAATTGGTGAGCAATGGTCGCCAAATACCGAACCTGCAATAACGGTTGATACAACATGAGAAAAAAGCATTAAACTTGCATTGTAATCCATTCCTGTTTCTTGGCATAAAAACCATGTTGCTGGTAAAACCAAAGGATACATTATTGCCATTGTTCCCCACGATGTGCCTGTGCTAAACGACATTAGAGCAGAAATAACAAAACTTAAAACAGGTAAAAGATATGGACTCATATTTGCAGATTGTATTGCTGATGTAATAAATTCAGCAGTATGTAAATCTGAAATTAGGGCAGCAAGCGACCATGCCAAAATTAAAATTACAATTGCCGACAACATAGCTTTAAAGCCATTAATCATGCTATCCATTGTGTTTTGCAAGCCAAGTTTTTTCTTACTTAAACTCAAGAACATTGCAGAAATCAATCCTCCTAAAGAACCCCAAATCAGAGCTTTATAAGAATCTGAAGCTCCTATTGTTTCCGAAATTTTTGTTATAAATCCTATAGATTTATTTTCCCAAACAGCAGGATTCCAACCTGTATAAAAAAGACCTGCAATAGTTCCAAAAATAATAATTGCAATAGGAATAATAGCGTTGTAAATGTTTGGTTTAATATGGTCAGAAACTTCCATTTCTTTTAAATCTGTTTGCAGTTTTTGTTCCATATCAGCTGCTGTAACACCTTTTTCTCTTGCTCGTCTTTCTGCGGTTAGCATTGGACCATAATCTCTGCCTGCATAAATTAAAATCAGTATAAAAATTAGAGTTAAAATTGGATAAAAAGAATATTTAAGACTTGAGAAAAAGATATTATAAGCACTCTCATTTAATCCAAGTTGAGTGATAGAATTTTGAATATATGAAAGTTCTGCTCCTATCCATGTTGTAACAAAAGCAATAGAAGCCACAGGTGCTGCGGTGCTATCAACAATATAAGCTAATTTTTCTCGCGAAATTTTAAGTTTATCCGTTACTGGACGCATTGTATTTCCTACTACTAAAGTATTTGCGTAGTCATCAAAAAATATTACTAAACCTAACAACCAAGTAACAAACTGCCCTGAGCGAGGATTATTAGCACGCCGAGATAAAATATTTATCACTGCTTTCATTCCACCATTTTTTGTAATAATCTGCACAGTAGCACCAATTAACATAGAAAAAATGATTATAGACAAATGCTCGGTTTTAAAAAGAGCACGCAAGACATAAGTATCAGGAATTGTAAGTATTGCTTTAAAAACTGAAAGGATAACATTTGTGCCAGAATATATCCAAATTATAAAAGCCCCACTAAACAAACCTATGAATAAAGCAGAAAAAACTTCTTTAAAAATTAAAGCAAACAATATTGCAATCAATGGTGGGATAATTGACATCCAAAGAGGAATTGGCTTTATAGTTTTGCTTGCTTCTATCCCCTCGCACTGAATGTTTAAATCTGTTTTCTCATTAAAAATATACTCAAATTCTGCAATTCCATCAACAAAAACTATGTTAAATACTTTATTATTTAATTTGATTTCACGTACACAGTTGATATCTACAATATTTCCAAGGCTATCTTTAGCTACCAAACTAATTTTTGAATTAATGCCTTCAACGATTGCAAAATCGGTTTGTATATCTATTGATTTTATTATATAGTTTTCTGAAAACAAATTTGCAGTACTAAAAACAAGTACTGCAAACAAAACTAGTATATTTTTGAGTTTAAACATTAGAAGTTAGTCCATTCCTTAACTTGCTCAGGTGTTGGATTTTGCAAGCCAAGTTTATGTTTTTTATTCCAACCGCACAGTATTTGATGCAATTTTCCTACATTAGCTTCTTTTAGCTGAGCCAAAGAAGTAAAGCCTGATTTGTATAATATTTTTGCCCATTCTTCTGGTATGCCTTTTTCAACAAAAACAGATTCATTAAAAATTTCTGCCTTTTTCTCAGGTTTCATTTGTGGGAAAAACAAAACATCTTGAATTGATGGACTATTAGTCATAAACATTGTTAATCTATCAATTCCAATTCCCATTCCTGCGGTTGGTGGCATTCCATACTCTAAAGCACGTAAAAAATCTCTATCAATAAACATTGCTTCATCATCGCCTTTTTCGCTTAGTTTAAGCTGGTCCTCAAATCTTTCTTTTTGGTCTATTGGGTCATTTAACTCAGAATAAGAATTTGCAAGTTCTTTACCGTTTACAATAAGTTCAAATCTTTCGGTTAAGCCAGGAATTGAACGATGTTTTTTTGTTAGTGGCGACATTTCTATTGGATAATCTGTGATAAAAGTAGGTTGAATAAAATGGTCTTCACATTTTTCTCCAAAAATAGCATCAATCAATTTGCCTTTACCCATTGTGTCGTCAATTTCTATATCTAATTCTTTGCAAATTTGTCTTAATTCATCTTCAGATTTTCCTGCAATGTCGTAGCCTGTATATTTTTTAATGGCATCATACATGCTAACTCTCGCAAATGGAGTTTTATAGTCGATTATTCTATCTCCTAATTGTACTTTAGTAGTTCCATGCAGTGCTATAGCAACTCTTTCGACCATTTCTTCAGTAAATTCCATCATCCATTTATAGTCTTTATAAGCCACGTAAATTTCTAATACTGTAAATTCTGGATTATGGGTTCTGTCCATTCCTTCGTTACGGAAATCCTTTGCAAATTCATAAACTCCATCAAAACCACCTACTATAAGTTTTTTCAAATAAAGTTCATTAGCAATTCTTAGGTAAAGAGGAATATTTAAAGCATTATGATGAGTAACAAAAGGACGAGCAGCTGCTCCGCCGGGAATTGGCTGTAATATTGGTGTTTCAACTTCTAAATATCCTTTTGAATTAAAAAACTCACGCATTGTGTTTACTATTTTTGTTCGTTTTACAAACACATCTTTCACATGAGGATTTATAATCAAATCAACATAACGTTGACGATAACGCATTTCTAAATCTGTTACGGCATCGAAAACATGTCCGTCTTTTTCTTTCACTATAGGAAGTGGACGTAAAGACTTAGTTAAAACAGTAAATTCTTTAACATGAACAGAAATTTCGCCCATTTGAGTTCTAAAAGCATAGCCTTTAACGCCGATAATATCGCCAATGTCAAGCAAGCGTTTAAACACAACATTATACATTGTTTTATCTTCACCAGGGCAAACATCATCACGTTTAAAATAAAGCTGTATTCTTCCTTTACTATCTTGTAATTCAGCAAAAGAAGCATTTCCCATAATACGACGAGACATAATTCTTCCTGCAAGAGAAACAGATTTTAAATTTTCTGGCATATTTTCATCAGAAAATGTTTCTAAAATATCTGTTGAGTAAATATCTACATGATATTCTGCTGCTGGGTATGGGTCAATTCCTAAATTACGAAGTTCTTTTAACGATTCTCTTCTCTGAATTTCTAAGTCACTTAATCCAATATAATCCATATAATTTTAAAATTTTAGAATTTTTATTGCAAAAATACATTAAATTTTCGATTATTAGCAAATAGATAGAATTAAATTAAGAATTAAGAATTGAAGAATTAAGAATTACTTCCATTAAAAGTTAAAAGTTGTGTTGCCCTTGCGGGCAAACCTTTGAGAGTCTTGTTTTGTACTCACGTACAACCCATACCAACACGCTCCAACGCCCATGATGCTCGCTCGGATTTAGTGAATTTTAGAAATTGTAATAAAAATAAAAGTTTTTAAAGTTCAACTCAACACCATAAACTAAAAACTCAAAACTAAAAACTAAAAACTTTTATTTTTCTTCTTCTGAGCTTTCTTCTACTATATAAAGAGGACGTTTCCTCACATCATTATTTATTCTACTAATATATTCGCCAATTATTCCGATTGTTATTAATTGCACTCCTCCAATAAACGAAACAGAAATAATCACTGAAGTCCAGCCTCTAAGTGGTGGAGTATGCAAAAGATAATGAGATATTAATGCGTAAACAATAATACAGAAAGAAAATACAGAAACAACAATTCCATATTGCTTGCAAATTTCAAAGGTCGTGAAGAAAAACCTGTGATGCCATCAATTGCAAGTTTCATTAGTTTACTGAAAGAATAGCCTGTTTTTCCACTAAAGCGAGGGTCTCTAACATATTCTACACATGTTTGTTTGTAGCCTATCCAAGCTATTTGACCTCTAAGAAACTTATTTCTTTCTGGCATTTGTTTAAGATGATTAATAATCACTCTATCTATTAAACGGAAATCGCCAGTATCTAAAGGTATTTTTACTTCTGTGAGTTTGTCCAATATTCTATAAAATAATTTATATGCTGCTTTTTTAAATATATTCACTCCTTTTCTTGCACTTCTTTTAGCATAAACTACCTTATAACCTTCTTTGTATTTTGCATACATTTCTTTAATTAATTCAGGAGGATCTTGAAGGTCTCCATCAATAATTGCTACTGCATCGCCTTTGGAATAGTCTAATCCTGCCGAAACAGCTACTTGATGTCCAAAATTACGACTAAAACTAATATACTGAACTGAATTATCCTTTTTCGATAAATCTTTAATTATTGACAGAGAATTATCTTTTGAAAAATCATTAACAAAAATAATCTCATATGATGAGCAAATTTCTTTCAAAACTTTAGTTAGTCTTTCATACATTTGAGGAATATTTCCTTCTTCATTGTAAATTGGGACAACAACAGATATTTCCATAATAATTACATGTTTTGAGTTTCTAATAATTTAGTTAAGCGAACTATTTTACTTTGAATTTTAAAGTGAAGCACTTCGTATTCAAATCTTTCCATAATTTTTTCGTCTGTTTCAATTTCATTTATCTGAACAAGATCTCCAAGTTTTAAATCTTCAATGTTTTTTCTCTGATTATGAATATCATAATGATTCATTGCATAAAAGTAAAACATAGAACTTTGGTCGTAGTCGCCATTTATATAGTTTATAGTATCATTTACAACAATATTTCCTTTCAATAAACTTTTCATTAGTTCAGAACGAGAATAATATGCCTGATACAGAGGATCTTCCTTTGGACGATAGATATGCTTTACAATACGCTTGTATGGGATAGAGAAAACTGCAATATAAGCTACAATAATTAAAATATAAATTTTAGAAGTCTTATATTTTAAATTTATAATCCAATTGTGAATAACATAAAATGCAGATCCAATTACTAAAGCAAAAAGAGGCATTAAAGGAAGTAGGTACCAGTGCAATTTAGTCTTGGCAATAAGCAAAAACACATACTGCATAATTGCAATAGACATAGAAAAAATACTAAGTCGTTTTACTTGTTTATCTTTAACAAATAACGTAAAAATAAAAGCCAAAGGAAGTATATAAAAGAAATAAGTAAAATAATTTGTTTTTAAATTGTTGATGTAATAACATTTACCTCCAGAATTATTTTCAAGAACTGTCATAAAACGACCTCCCAATTCATTTTCATAAACAGCCTTAAGGTATCCGCCATAAGATAGTTCTCTCCCTATATAATATCCTCCAACAAAAAGAATAAAAAGTCCAATTCCAATATAGGTTGTTTTGTCTTTTAAGATAGGCAATAATTGTTTTCTAAAAATAAGGTAAATTGGAATAAAAGGAAGAGGCATCAAAGCTTGAATTCCCTTTGTTAGAGTGGCAAAAATAAGAGAAACAAAGAAAAGTATATAGTATTTTTTTTCTTTGGTTTCTGTATAAATAAAGAACAAAAGAAGATAAGCAATCATAAAAAAACAAAGCAAGGCATCATAATCGGCACTTCTTCCACTATGATAAATAAAAAATCCCCTTGAGCAAATTATCACTGAAGCAGCATAGAAACCTAAGAATGGTTTTTTTATAACTCCTGTAAGTAAAATAATAACAACTCCCATGAGCAATATTGCAAGAGCAGATGGCAATCTTACTGCAACTTCATTAGCTCCAAAAACCTTGATACTCAAAGCTTGAATCCAAATAGCCAAAGGAGGTTTTACGCTCCAATGATCTGGCTTATAATCGTAAGTTACAACAATAGGATTTTTGGTTTTTGTCATTTCATAAGAAGAAGCAGCTACTCTACTTTCGTCCCAGGTTCTTAAAGGTTGAGTTCCCAAAAATGCAAATAAAGGATATAAGCTTATAAGAACAAATATCACAACAAGTATCCACGTAAGTTTTTTGTTAGAGATTTTCTTTTCCATTCACTTTTGTTCTAAATGAATTTACAAAAGTAGTAAAATAATATTTATAACAAAATGTGTCAACTTTTCTTAGGACGCGACAGGCTGACGCGTCTATTGCTTCGCAGAGTTCGCAAGCTCACTCTACTTGCATGGGTTAGTTTTAAACCACAAAAGACACAAAAGAGCACAAAAGTTAAAAGCGATGCACTGAACGTAGTTGAATTGTCGAAAGAATTTCGGTGTTTCGACTTCGCTCAACACCCGATATTGGAATCGCTCGACACCCGATATTCAAATAACTTTATGAACTTTAAAAACTTTTAACTAATTGTTTTTTAATTAATAATATTTTTTACTGTTTTAATCTAATTTTAAATTACAAAGATAAAAACTTTTTCAGTTAAAACTTAGTAAAATTGATTAAAATTAATAAAAAAAGCCCCCGATAAAGGACGAGGGCAACCTTAATGTTTTCACAACGGAATAATCCTTATTGTGAATTGGTTTCAAATTTTGTACGACAAAGATAATGCTTTTTTTTGAAAATAAAACAAATATTAATAAATTTGTAAAATAATTTTAATATTTGTTAATATCATGAAAAAAATTCTCGGATTAGACTTAGGTACAAATAGCATTGGTTGGGCGTTGGTTAATGAATCAGAAACAGAAAACGAACAATCATCTATTGTAAAACTTGGAGTTAGAGTAAATCCTCTAACTGTTGATGAAATAAGCAATTTTGAAAAAGGAAAAAGCATTACTACAAATGCAGAAAGAACTTTAAAGCGTGGAGCAAGACGTAATTTGCAACGTTATAAACTTCGTAGAGAAAATCTAATAGAAATTCTTAGAGAGAATAAAATAATAGCAGACAAAACTATTCTTTCCGAAGATGGCAAAGATACGACTCACCAAACTCTTAAACTGCGAGCAAAAGCAGCAAAAGAAAAAGTTTCTTTAGAAGAATTTGCTAAAATATTGCTGTTGATTAATAAAAAACGTGGCTACAAAAGTAATCGAAAAGCTCAATCAAGCGACGAAGGACAACTTATTGACGGAATGGCTGTTGCAAAAGAACTTTATGAAAAAGACATTACACCTGGAGAATTTTCATATAATTTGCTTAAAAATGGTAAAAATAATCTACCTGACTTCTATCGCTCTGATTTACAAATGGAGTTTGATAGAATATGGAAATTCCAACATAAGTTTTATCCAGAAATTTTGACTGATGATTTAAAAAACAATTTAAAAAACAAAGCCAAAAAAGACACTTGGGCTATTTGTCAAAAACCTTTTAACATCGTTGGTATTAAACGTAACACTAAAGGTGCTGAACAAAAATTAGAAAACTATAAATGGCGAAAAGATGCTCTTACAAAACAATTAGAACTCGAAGAATTGGCAATTGTCCTACAAGAAATCAATGGACAAACAAATAGTTCAAGTAACTATCTTGGCGATATTAGCGACCGAAGCAAAGAATTGTATTTCAACAACCAAACCGTAGGTGAATATCAAATGGCACAGTTGGTAGCAAATCGACACCAAAGCCTTAAAAATCAAGTTTTTTATCGCCAAGATTATTTAGATGAATTTGAAAAAATTTGGGAAACACAAGCAATTCATCACAAAGAGCTTACTCCTGAACTAAAAAAAGAGATTAGAGATGTTGTAATATTCTATCAACGTCCACTAAAATCACAAAAAGGCTTACTTTCATTTTGCGAATTTGAAAGTAAAGAAATTGAAATATTAATTAATGGAGTAAAGAAAAAGAAAACTACAGGACTACGTGTTTGCCCAAAATCTTCGCCTCTTTTTCAAGAATTTAGAATTTGGCAAGTATTAAACAACATTGAAGTAAAAGGCGTTACAAAGAAAAACAAAAATAATATAGAGCCAACTCTTTTCGAAGATAACTTCAATGAAAAAAAACTTATCCAGAAAGTGCAACGTCCTCTAGAGCAAGAAGAAAAAGAATTATTAGCAGAAAGACTCATGCTCTGCGATAAAATGACTAAAAATCAAATGCTAACAGCACTAGGCTTAAATAATTACGACATGAACTTCAAAGAAATAAAAGGCAATACAACTTTTGCAAAATTATTTCAAGCCTATAAAGAAATTGCTGAAATAGTTGGATATGACAAAGATAAAATCAAAAACTTAGAAGATATAAATATTATTTTCAAAGATTTAGGAATAAAGACTGATTTTCTTTCTTTTAACTCTGAATTAGATAGAAAAGAGTTGCAACAACAATCTCTTTATAAACTTTGGCATTTACTATATTCTTACGAAAGCGACAATTCTGCAACAGGAAACGAAAGTCTTATAAGAAAAATTTCGGAACTATGTGGAATGCCTGAAGATTATGCTAAAATTCTGGCAAATATAGTTTTCGAAAGTGATTATTCTAGCCTTTCTGCTAAAGCTATAGGCAAAATTCTTCCACATTTAAAAGATGGACTTCAATATGATGTAGCTTGCGAATATGCTGGCTATCGCCATTCTAAAAGCTCACTAACAAAAGAAGAATTAGAAAACAAAAAACTAAAAGATAGACTTGAAATTTTGCCGAAAAACAGCTTACGAAACCCTGTTGTTGAAAAGATTCTAAATCAAATGGTTAACGTAGTAAATGAAGTAATTGATACTTATGGCAAACCTGACGAAATAAGAATCGAAATAGCGAGAGAGTTGAAAAAATCTGCCAAAGAGCGAGAAGAAATGACTCAACAAATAAATAAAGCCACAAATGCTCATAAAGCATATAAAGATATTTTAGAAAAAGAGTTTGGACTAACAAACGTAAGTCGAAACGATATTATTAGATACAAACTTTATTTAGAACTCGAAGACAATGGCTACAAAACACTATATTCAAACACATATATTCCTCGCGAAAAACTTTTTAGCAAAGAATTTGATATTGAACACATTATCCCTCAAGCTAAACTTTTTGATGACTCATTTTCAAATAAAACTATTGAAAAACGTAGCGTAAATATCGAAAAAAGCAATATGACTGCATTAGATTATGTAGCCTCAAAAGATGCTAACTCGCTATCTGAATATAAGTTAAGAGTAGAAAAACTTCATAAATCAGGTCAAATCAGTAAGACTAAATACAACAAACTCTTAATGTCTGAGGCAGAAATCCCAAGCGGTTTTATAAATAGAGACTTACGAGATACTCAATACATAGCAAAGAAAGCCCGAGAGATGTTAAATGAGCTAGTAAAATTTGTTGTACCAACTACAGGTACAATTACAGCTCGTTTACGTGAAGATTGGCAGTTGATTGATATAATGCAAGAACTCAACTGGGATAAATATGATCAACAAGGACTCACAATGTTTTACAATGATAAAGATGGAAGACAAATTGGCAGAATTATTGACTGGTCTAAACGCAACGACCACCGCCACCACGCAATGGATGCCCTCACAGTAGCATTTACTAAACATAGCTTTATTCAATATCTAAACAATTTGAACGCAAGAGTTCAAAAAGGAATAGACGAATATTTTGACTTAGATATGGTAGAATTATCTGACTTGCCTAAAGAAGAACGTTCTGCAACAATTTATGCTATTGAAAAAAAATATTTGCATCGTGACAAAAATGGAAAACTTCGCTTTAACCCACCTATACCATTAAATGAATTTCGAGCTGAAGCAAAAAACCATTTAGAAAACATTTTGATTTCTATTAAAGCAAAAAACAAAGTTGTAACACAAAATACGAATATTACAAAAAAATTGAGCGGAAAAAATAAGAAAACACAACTTACACCACGCGGACAACTCCATTTAGATACTGTTTATGGCAGTTATCAAAAACCCATTATAAAAGAAGAACAAATTAATGGTAGTTTCGATGAAAGCAAAATAAAAACTGTAACAAACAATAGTTTTAGAGAAGCTTTACTAAAACGATTACAAGAGTTTGACAATGATCCTAAAAAAGCATTTACTGGTAAAAACTCTCCATCTAATAATCCTATATTTGTTGACAAAGAAAAAACATTACAAATACCAAATAAAGTAAAAACTTTGACTTTTGAAACCGAATACACCATACGTAAAGCAATTGATCCTGATTTACGTATTGATAAAGTTGTAGATACAGGAATAAAAGAGATATTAGAAAAACGTCTTGCTGAATTTGATAACGACCCTAAAAAGGCTTTTGTAAATTTAGATGAAAATCCTATTTATCTTAATAAAGAAAAAGGAATTACAATTAAAAGAGTCTCGATAAAAGGTATTAGTAACGCCATTGCTCTACGTGACAAGCGTGACAAAGATGGCAATTTTATACTTAACGAAAATGGTGAGAAACAAGCTATAGATTTTGTAAATACGGGGAATAATCATCATGTTGCAATTTATAAAAAACCAAAATTAAATAGAAAAGGAGAAGTTCAATTAGACGATAAAGGCGAACAAGTTTACGAATTAGAAGAAGTTGTTGTATCTTTCTTTGAAGCTGTAACACGTGTAAATCTAGGACAACCAATTATAGATAAAGAGTACAAACAAGATGAAGGCTGGCAATTCCTATTTACAATGAAACAAAACGAATATTTTGTATTTCCAAACGAAAAAACTGGTTTTAACCCAAACGATATAGATCTGCTAAACCCAGAAAACTATAATATTATAAGTCCTAATTTGTTTAGAGTACAGAAAATTTCAACAAAAAACTATATGTTTAGACATCATTTAGAAACCAATGTCAATGAAACTAAAGAACTTAGAGATATAACTTGGAAAAATATACATTCAACTCAAAATCTTGTAAATATTATAAAAGTTAGGGTAAACCATATTGGTCAAATTGAAGCTGTAGGGGAATATTAAAAATAAAAATATGATAAAAAAAACTCTCTATTTTGGCAATCCTGCATATTTAAGTTTGAAAAACAAACAATTAGTAATCAAGATGCCAGAGGTAGAAAAAACTGAATTACCTGATAGCATTAAAGAAAGTGCTATTGTTACTGTCCCAATAGAAGACACTGGAGTAGTAGTGCTTGATAATAAACAAATTACTATTACTCATGGTGCTATGGAAGCTTTATTAGAAAATAATGTTGCTTTAATAACTTGCGACAATAATCATTTACCAGTTGGCTTAATGCTCCCTCTCTGTGGCAACACTACACAAAACGAGCGTTTTACTAAACAAATTGAAGCTTCTGTTCCTCTAAAAAAACAACTTTGGCAACAAACTGTTCAGCAAAAAATTTTAAATCAAGCTGCTGTATTAAAGTCAGTTACGGGCTGTGAAGTTGGCAATATGATGCGTTGGGCAAAAGATGTTCGTAGTGGCGACCCCGACAATCTTGAAGGACGAGCTGCTGTTTATTATTGGCGTAATCTTTTTCCTGATATTCCAAATTTCACACGTGAACGCGAAGGCATGTCGCCCAATAATTTACTTAACTATGGCTATGCTATTTTGAGAGCCGTTATTGCTCGAAGTCTTGTTTCAAGCGGACTTTTGCCCACACTTGGCATTTATCATCACAATCGTTACAATGCTTATTGCCTTGCAGACGATATAATGGAACCATATCGCCCTTACGTTGACAAACTTGTGATAGAACTTATGTCAAGCGGAATAGATTGCTCGGAAATTACAAAAGAAATCAAACAAGAATTATTACAAATCCCAACTCTTGAAGTAATAATTGGTAAAAAACGCAGTCCCTTAATGATTGCTTCTACACAAACTACTGCATCTCTTTATAAATGTTTTACTGGTGAACTTAGACGAGTGGCTTATCCAGTTTTAGAACTTAATGGCAAAAATGGATAGATTTAGCGAGTATAGAATTATGTGGATTTTAGTATTATTTGACTTACCAACTGAAACAAAAAAAGAACGTGCTGCTGCTTCAAAGTTTCGCAAGCAACTAATTGAAGATGGTTTTAATATGTTTCAGTTTTCTATTTATACTCGTCATTGTGCAAGTCGCGAAAATGCTGAAGTTCATATCAAACGTGTAAGAAGATTTATACCAGAGCAAGGCACAGTAAGCATACTTTGTATTACTGACAAACAATTTGGAAATATGGAAATTTTCTATGGCAAAAAAGAGAAAGAACCTCCATCGGGCTGGCAACAATTAAAACTTTTTTAGAAAAGAAAAACTTATATTATAAAAAACAAAATCCCGATTTTTGGTCGGGATTTTTTATTTCTAAAACAGTCTGTAAGTTTCTGATTTTTAGTACGATACCCATATCGTACTGTTTCAGACCACAAAGATACAAAATTTTGAAACCAATTCACAACTAATGGCATTTTGTAAAATCAAGGGCGGTGACTGTTTCAGACCACAAAGATACAAAATTTTGAAACCAATTCACAACCTACTCCGAGTGCTAACAAGGCTATCACAACTGTTTCAGACCACAAAGATACAAAATTTTGAAACCAATTCACAACTTGTAATTTTAGTTGAGTATTTTCAACTTACTGTTTCAGACCACAAAGATACAAAATTTTGAAACCAATTCACAACCAAGCATTGCCTTTTCAGAGCACAATAAGTACTGTTTCAGACCACAAAGATACAAAATTTTGAAACCAATTCACAACCCAATTTGTCCGTTGTTACAAACAAATGAACTGTTTCAGACCACAAAGATACAAAATTTTGAAACCAATTCACAACAAGAACAAAATTAACAATACGATATTTAAAACTGTTTCAGACCACAAAGATACAAAATTTTGAAACCAATTCACAACATTGACCAAGAAAAATTTGATTCTCTTGTACTGTTTCAGACCACAAAGATACAAAATTTTGAAACCAATTCACAACTCGTTAATTAAAATGTCATAAATGTCTCTACTGTTTCAGACCACAAAGATACAAAATTTTGAAACCAATTCACAACTTTAGCTCGGTTGTGATTTCCGTTTCGAGACTGTTTCAGACCACAAAGATACAAAATTTTGAAACCAATTCACAACTTATAACCAACTAACATAAAAAAAGCATGACTGTTTCAGACCACAAAGATACAAAATTTTGAAACCAATTCACAACACGATTGTTTATATTATCAATAAAATAAACAACTGTTTCAGACCACAAAGATACAAAATTTTGAAACCAATTCACAACAGTTGGTCTATTCGTTTATTTTCTAAGTTGACTGTTTCAGACCACAAAGATACAAAATTTTGAAACCAATTCACAACGGCTCATCAAATGCATTACAAATTTGTGCTACTGTTTCAGACCACAAAGATACAAAATTTTGAAACCAATTCACAACATATTAACTGTTTGGATAATTTTTTTATTTACTGTTTCAGACCACAAAGATACAAAATTTTGAAACCAATTCACAACAGGAATTTCAATCGCTTTTACCCTCGCAATACTGTTTCAGACCACAAAGATACAAAATTTTGAAACCAATTCACAACTAATAACGATATGTTTCACAACAGCCCGAAACTGTTTCAGACCACAAAGATACAAAATTTTGAAACCAATTCACAACCGGCATCTCCATCACTCCAATCACATCTAAACTGTTTCAGACCACAAAGATACAAAATTTTGAAACCAATTCACAACTTTCAAAATAACTACCTATTTGAACATCCACTGTTTCAGACCACAAAGATACAAAATTTTGAAACCAATTCACAACCAGAACTACCTATATTTTTTCACAATCAAAACTGTTTCAGACCACAAAGATACAAAAACTTCAGTTAAAAGTTGAAAGTTGAAAGTTAAAAGTGGCTGACGCACACTCAGTTAACAACAATACACTGAATGTAGTTGAAGTGTTAAATGATGAACCAAGATTGCGAGTTCACCGAAAGTAAAATTGACAGAATTTCGGTGTCTCGACTCCGCTCAACACTCGATATTCAAATAACTTTATGAACTTTAAAAACTTTAAAAACTTTTAACTGAGCTTAACTGTTTCAGACCACAAAGATACAAATAATTCAGTTAAAAGGTAAAAGTTAAAAGTTAAAAGTGGCTTGCGGGTTCGGCTTTACTTTACGAACTTTAAAAACTTTAAAAACTTTTAACTGAGCTTAACTGTTTCAGACCACAAA
>ENA-UOOK01004605-UOOK01004605.1-fermentation-metagenome-genome-assembly--contig:-NODE-4605-length-14619-cov-11.169734_pt1 | contig 14619 bp, 11 predicted proteins | sample MGYA00245777_ERZ724023 | MGnify/ENA primary metagenome ERZ724023 (study PRJEB28704, sample SAMN03018312) | fermentation metagenome | biome: anthropogenic terrestrial biome; feature: soil...
TCGGCAAAAACGGCGACATCGCGTTCATCGACCGCCTGAAGAACCTGGTCAAGGAGCGCTGCTTCAACGACTGGAACGAGCTGTTCCATAAATCCCGGAACTACAAATATTACTACTATTATTCCTTCATCGTTTCCGGCTGCATCGGGCTGCTGCAGTGCTGGCTGGAAACGGGCCTGAAGGAATCGCCGGAGCATATGGCCGCTTTGGCCGAGCAGATGATTATGACCGGCGTCAAGGCCATCCAGTGAGTCTTTTTTGAGTTCCGCGGCCCGGATTCTGCCGCCGGCCGCGGAACGGCTGGGATGGACGGAAGGGAATCTTTTGCGGGTGCTTTCTATTTCGGCTGCCCTTTTGGGAGCACGGCGCGGAAAGCGCTGCCCTTCCCGACTTCGCTTTGTACGGAGATGCTCCCGCCGTGCATTTCGAGAATCGCCTTCACGATGGCGAGCCCGATGCCCGCGCCGCCGGAGCGGCTGCTCCGGGACTTGTCGGTCCGGTAGAAGCGCTCGAAGATAAAGGGCAGCTCTTCCCGCGCGATGCCGGTTCCGGTATCCGCCACCTCGGCCACGGCGGAATCGCCGTTTTCCGAAAGCGAAAGGCGGACATTTCCGCCCGCGGGGGTGTATTTCACGGCGTTGGAAAGCAGGTTGACGAAAACGCGGTAAATCTTGTCGGCGTCGGCCTGCACCGCGACCGGCGGCCCGGCGACGGAAAGGCGAATCCCCTTTTTCAGCGCCTCGGCCTGAAAGCTGCCCGCCGCCCTTTTCGCCAGCGCCGTCAGGTTGACTTCAGAGAGACTCAGCGGGGAATTCGGGTCCTCGAACCGGGCCAGCCGGTCCAGGTCCGACACCAGGCGGCTCAGGCGGAGAATCTCTTCCAGGCAGCTTTCCAGGCGCTTTTTGTCCGGCTCCCAGACGCCGTCGATCAGGGCTTCCATAGTCCCCTGCAGCGCCGTGAGCGGCGTGCGCAGTTCGTGCGCGATATCCGTCGTCAGGCGTTTGCGGAGCGCTTCCTGGCTCTGCAGCTTCTCGGAAAGCCGGTTGATGGACAGCGTGAGCCGGCTCAGTTCCTCCGTGCTGGAATCCGCCGGGATTTTCTGCCGGTAGTCGCCCCTGGCGATGTTTTCCGCGGCGCCTATCGCGCGGGAAATCGGGCTGCTGATGCGGCCCGCCATGTAGAAGCCGAGCAGGACGGCCAGCACGAGCGATCCGGCTCCGACGCCCGTCAGCACGCGGTTCAGGGCGTTGATGAACGCGGCGTCGTTGGGGCCGTAGTAAAACGGCCCGTAATACCCGACCGCCGCGGTCCCGATTTTTCGGGCGCCCGAAAAAAGCGCATAGCTCTTTTCTTCGTACCGCCCTTTAAAATTCGGGGAGCGGCTCCGCATCTCTTCCGCCATGTTTTTGAGCATCTGCTGGCAGAACCCGCCGTTGTGGGTCATTGCGTTCCACAGCACGCGGCCGGAAGGGTCGCTGACCCTGACGATCACCCCGCGCTCCAGGGCGCTCACCCCCACGGTCTCCAGCGCCTTCCGGCGGCTTTCTTCCGAAGGATTCTGCGCCATCTGCTGTGAAATCTGGGCGACGATTTCCCGGTTTTTCGCTTCCTGCTGGCGCACCATATACTGGTCGAACTGGCTTCGGAAAAACCGGTTGGAAATCAGGCTCACGGCGGCGACCAGCAGCAGCGCCAGGAAGATATAGGACAGGGACAGCTTGTATTTCAGCGAGATTTTCCGCGCCGGCCGTATTCCGCCCCTTTTCGGCGTCATGGCTTTTCCCCGCCGCCGAAAGAATAGCCGACGCCGTGCACCGTGAGCACATATTTCGGCTTTTTGGGGTCGTCCTCGATTTTCTGCCGGATGTTTTTGACGTGCGTGTCAATCACGCGGTCGTAGCCGTCGAAAGATTCCCCCAGCGCGTGGGCAATCAGCTCGTCCCTGGAAAACACCCGCGTGGGGAAGCTCACCATTGCGAACAGAATCCGGTACTCGTTGGGCGTCAGCGGAACCCGGCTCCCGTCTTTGCGCACCTCGTGACGGGCGGAGTCGACCACCAGCCGGCCCCCGTCGAACACCAGCTCGTCGGAAAGGGGGACCACCTCGTTCGCGGCGCGGCGCAAGACCGTCTGGATTTTTGCTATCAGCAGCCGCGGGCTGAACGGCTTCGTCACATAGTCGTCGGCGCCGAGCCCAAGCCCCGCGAGCGCGTCTTCCTCCGCGGCTTTGGCCGTCAGCATAATCACGGGCGTCCTGGACTTCGCGCGGATTTCGCGGCAGACCTGCTCGCCGGGCAGGCCCGGCAGCATCAGGTCCAGCACCACAAGAGCGGGCCGGAACCGCTCGAAAAGGGCGAGGGCTTCCCGCCCGTCGCAGGCGCAGACGGCCCTGTAGCCGCCTTTTTCCAGATAGGATTTCACGACTTCCGTTATTTTCGGCTCGTCGTCCACCACCAGGATGGTTTTATTCGCCAAACCCTTCACCGCCTCTGTTCTAAACGGCTTTATTGTACCGCAGTTTTCCCGGTTTTAAAAGGGGGACTGCGTCCCACCCGGGGCGGCGGCAAGCTGCGAGCTGCTTTCGACGACCGTGATGGTGCTCCGGATCATCCCCATCCAGCAGGTGTAGGTCACGGTTCCGCTTTCCCTGGGGGTGAACTCGATGAGGTTGTCGCCCGGCACCAGCTTTTTCTGGATTCCGTACTGCGGGACGGTCACCGGGTTGTTGCACCCGTTCAGGTCGGCGTCCGTGACCCGGATGGTCCACCGGACCGGAATCCCCTTCACGACGGAAATCGGCACGTACGCGCCGTTTTCAAACGAGGTGGTGATCTCCTGAACTTTGCCGGAGATCTTCGCCGCCTCAGCTGCACCGGCGGCGGGCGCGCCGCCGCCGACCGAAACGCCGGCCAGCGTCAGGCCCCTGCCGACCATAAAGAGCCCCAGCACAATCACGAGCGCGGCGCTCGCACGCATCATCTTGTGGGTGAACTTTGCGCTCAGCAGGCTGCTGACGAGGCCGAACGCGAACATCAGCGGCACGGTGCCGAGGGCGAACATCAGCAGGGAAAAGGCGCCGGCGAAAAAGCTGCCGGTGCCCAGCGCGTACAGCTGCATCGCCTGGAGCGGCCCGCACGGCATCAGCCCGTTCAGAAGGCCCACGTAAAAAGGCCCCCGGCCCCTGTTCCTGCCGGCGTACAGCTTTCGCCCCAGCCTCTTCGGCATGCGGAACGCCAGCCTGCCGAGCTTTGGGAACACGTGCAGCATGTTCAGGCCCATCAGCAGCATGAAGCCGCCCGAAAGGACGGTCACGACCGATTTCGCCGTGCCGGAGAAGCCGACGACGGAGCCGACGGCCCCCGCGATTCCGCCGATCACGGTGTAGGACAGCACGCGCCCGGAATTGTAGAGCAGGCTCGGCAGAAAGCGCTTCTCCCTGCGGCCGGTCGCGCACTGCGAGAGATTGATGCCGCCGCACATGGCCAGGCAGTGGACCGAGGTCAGAAGGCCGACCACGAAAAGAAGCCCGTAGCCCATGTTCCGCTCGACCTGCGGCGTGAAGTTCAGGAATCCGAACCCGACCGTGTCCCGAAGGATGAAATACAGCGCGACCAGCACCAGAATGCCGCCGAAAACGTTGGCCAGATCCGGCTTTTCACCGGGGCTTTCCCCGCCCTTTCCCGGGGTTTCCCCGACGGAATACCCCAGCCCGCGGATGGCGCCGCAGAGAGCCTGCCGGCCGGTTCGGCCCGGGTCGTAAGCCACTTTGACCGTTCCGTCGGAATGGCTTGCGGCAGCTTCCAAGACCCCCGGCAGGCTTTTGAGTTTCTCTTCGATTTTCAGTTCGCAGCCGGTGCAGCTCATGCCGCCCACGGCCAGAATTTCTCTCTTGATATTCTGCCTCATCCGGATTTACCTGCCCGCTTTTCAGCTTTTCCAGTTTGCGAAAATCTGCCGGGTCTGCTCGAAAAAGTCTTTTTTCATCGTGATGGTCCCGTCGGTTTCGGTTTTATACTCCCGGGTGATTCCGACCGGGTTGCATCCCCCGCGCTGCCGCTCCACCTGGTCCGCCGTAAACCGGTTGCCGCAGTTCTGGCACACCAGCGTGTCGCCGTCCAGCCGGTAATACCCGCGCCCGGAGCTGTAGCAGACCTGGCAGGTGTTGAACGCCGTGCGGACGGAGCCGTCCGGGGCCCTGACGGCGAGCACCTCCATTTTCGTCCCGTCGGCCTCGTAGGGATAGAATGAGGGCGTGGAGGAGACTTCGCTTTTCTGGATCACCAGGTCGCCAGACGCCTGCTGCGCGCTTTTGACGGGCCCGCCCACCGCGGAGGACCGCGCCCGCCCCAGCAGAACGGCGGCGGCAGCCGCGCCCGCGACGACGACGGCTCCCAAGACCAGGAACAGCCGCTTCTTTTTCTTCATAGTGTTCACCCTTTCTTCAGTTTCTCCAGCATTGTACCAGAACAATATGGAGATCCGATGAAGATTCGCAGAAAGAAAAAATTTCCCGCCGCCCGGCGCGCCCGCCGGCTGGAAGATTCGGACCGTAAAAAATCCGGCGCGCCGGGAACGGCCCGGTGCGCCGGATTCAGGGAAGGGGCGTTTTGCGCCCCGGTTTTTATCTGTGTTTCCGCGGTTCGATGCCGAAAAAGCGGTCCAGCTCGATTTCCGGCAGGCGCGGGTACACCGCGTCGGCGCCGCCGAGCGTTCTGGGGCTGCCGATTCCCACGGCGCCCATCCCGGCGCTCTTCGCCGCCTGCAGCCCCGCGCGCGAGTCCTCGAACACCACGCAGTCCTCCGGCGCCAGCCCCAGGGCGGCCGCACCCAGAAGGAACACCTGCGGGTCCGGCTTGGCCCGGGTGATTCTGTTGCCGTCGACCACGGCGTCGAACAGCGGCAGGATTCCGGTCATCCGCAGCACGAGCGGGGCGTTTTTGCTGGCGGAGCCGAGCGCCGTTTTGACCCCCGCGCCCCGCAGCGTGCGCAGCAGGTCCTCCGCGCCGTCCAGCAGGTCCGAAGCGTCCATCCGCCTGACCCGCTCCACATAGCGGCGGTTTTTCCATGCGGCCAGCCGCTCTTTCTCCCGCTGCGAAAACCGGCCCTGCAGCCCGCCCGCGCGCAACAGCAGGTCGAGGGACTCCATCCGCGAGACCCCCTTGAGCCGCTCGTTCTGCCCGGGTGTGAACTCGAACCCGAGCTTTTCCGCCAGCTCCTTCCAGGCGAGGTAGTGGAATTTTGACGTGTCCACCAGAACGCCGTCCAGGTCGAAGACCGCGCCGCGGTACCTCACGGTTCCGCACCCCATTTCTCCAGCGGGACGGAAAGCCGGTCTTTCAGCACGTATTTTCTCCCATACAGAAAAACCGGCTTCGCCGTGCCGGAAAGCAGGGTGAGCTCCGCCTTTTCCCGGCGGACGGAAACCTGCAGCAGGCTGTCCTCTTTTCGCAGCTTGAAGGCATATCCCTCCCACGGACGCGGCAGGGCGGGGGCCAGGTGCAGGCCGTCCTCCTTGATGCGCAGCCCGCCGAAGCCGTAGACGATGGCCATATACACGCCGCCCATGTTGGCGGTGTGGATTCCGTCCCTGGTGTTGCCGTGCAGGTCTTTGAGGTCCATCTCCGCGGAGTCGCCGAAATACTCGTACGCCTTCTCCGCCATTCCGAGCCGCGACGCCATGATGCAGAAGATGCAGGAGGAAAGGGAGGAGTCGTGGGTCGTGATCCGCTCGTAGTAGCGGAACGAGTTCCGGATGGTGGAGAGTTTCTGCTCGTCCTCGAGGACGAAATGCGCCAGCACGGTGTCCGCCTGCTTGCAGACCTGCCGGCGGTAGAGCGCCAGCGGGTGGTAATGCAGCAGCAGCGGGTAGTTTTCCCGCGGGGTGCCGGCAAAATCCCACTTTGCCTTTGTGAGGAAAGAGTCGTCCTGGGGGTTGATGTCCAGCGCCTCGTCGTAGGGGAGGTACATCCGGTCCGCCGCCTGCTGGAATTCGCGGATCTCCTCTTCCTTCAGGCCGATTTTGGCCGCGACCGGCGCCAGCTTTCCCCTCCGCTGCAGCAGGCGGTAAAACTTCACCGCCCACTTCAGGTTGTACCGGGCCATCAGGTTCGTGTAGTAGTTGTTGTTGACCAGGCAGGTGTACTCGTCCGGGCCCGTCACGCAGCAGATCTGGAACTTTCCGTTCTGATAGTTCCCGGCGTCGAGCCAGAGGCGCGCGGTCTCGAACAGAATCTCGGCCCCGCACTCGGCGATAAAATCGAGGTCCTTCGTCACCAGGTAGTAGTTGACGATGGAGTACGCGATGTCCCCGTCAATATGGTACTGCGCGCTGCCCGAGGGAAAATAGCCGGAGCACTCTTTCCCCATGATGGTCCGCCAGGGGTAGAGCGCCCCTTTGGCGTGCCCCAGGATGCGGGCGTTCTGCCGGGCGGCGTCAAGCGTGAGAAAACGGTAGGCGATCAGGTTTTTCGCAATCTCCGGCTTTGTGAGCAGAAAATAGGGCTCGATGTACATCTCCGTGTCCCAGAAATAATGCCCTTCGTACCCTTCGCCGGAAAGTCCCTTCGCCGCAATGGCGCAGTGCGGGTCTTTCCCGACGGACTGGACCAGCTCGTACAGGTTATAGTTGATGGCGCGGCTCAGCTCCCCGCCCCCCTGCAGGCTGACTTCCCCCGTTTCCCAGAAATCGCGCAGGTACTCCTCCTGCAGCCGGTACCATTCCCCGAGGGGGCGGACGGCGGCCCGGGCCAGGATTTCCAGCGCGGCGCGGCGGCAGTCCGGGTAGCGGACGGAGTCGCAGAGCACGGCGTACTTCGTGAGCGTCACCTGCTCCCCCGGTTTGATTTCCGCGGCGAACTCTTCCCACGCCGAGCTTCCCCGGGCCTCCCGCCGGGCGGAAGCCGGCTTCGAGAGGCGGTTCTGAACGGCGCTCGTCACAAAAAGGCCGGATTTTGATGTGCGGGAGGTGACCACGGAGCAGCCCTGCGGGGAAAACGAGGCCTGGCCGGGCGTCAGGTACTGGGGCGCCTCGCCGGCGACGCGGGGGTCCCCCGGCGCACAGTAGTTTTTGACCCTGCCGATGTGGGAGGAGCGGAACTCCAGCTTCCCGGAAAAATCGACCGATTTGACGCGGTACTCGATGGTGAAGAGCGGCAGCAGCGAAAACGACGCCATCCGGACGATGTCGATTTCGGCTTCCCGCCCTGCCGGCGAGCGCCAGAGGACGCGGCGCTCGGTGACCCCCTTCGCCATGTCCAGCCGGCGTACGCTGGCCAGAACTGTCCCCGTGAACATGCTGAAGGGCTCGCCGCCCAGCTTCACCGTGATGCCCTGCGTGTCGGCCACGTTGAGCATGGTCTGCTTTTCCGTCGCCAGACCGCAGAGGTTTTCCGCCTGCTTCATCTCGGCAAAATCGTAGAATCCGTTGATGTACTGCCCCCGAATCGACTGGAATCCGGCGGGGTAGCCTTCCTCAAAACTGGAGCGGACGCCCAGGTACCCGTTTGCATTGTGGAACAGGGTCTCGTAAAGCAGCAGGCTGTCGTTTTTCAGGCTGAAATTTTTAACTTCATAAATTCTGTTTTCCTGATTCATAGCTACTCCTTGACCGCTCCCGAAACCAGGCCGGAAACGATCCTTTTCTGGAAAATCAGCACGATGATGATGGTCGGGATGGTGACGACCACGGTCGCCGCGGAGACCTCGCCCCAGAGAATCTGGAACTGCGTGCGCAGGAACGAAATTGCGACGGGCACCGTCTGCATCGGGATTTCCGTGTTCAGCGTCGCCGTCAGCAGGTACTCGTTCCACGCGGCGATGAACGTGATGATCGCCGTGGTGAACACGCCGGGAGCGGCGAGCGGAAACACGATGCTCCACAGAATCCGGGCCGGGGAGGCGCCGTCGATTTTGGCCGATTCCTCGATGGAGAGCGGGATGTTCCCGAAATGGGCCACCATAATCCATACCGCCATCGGGATGGTGATGGTGGAGTAGGGCAGCACGATGAAATAGCTGTTCGTCCAGTGCAGCGCCGTGAAGAGATTGAAGACCGGGCCGACGACAATCATCTGCGGGAACATCGAAATCACGAGAATCAGGCCCATCAGAAGATTTTTGAAGCGGAAGCGGAACCGCGAGATGGCATACGCCGCCAGGGTCGAAACGACGATTACGTACAGCGTCGTGATGGACGAGACAATCAGGCTGTTCTTGACGGAGGAGAGGATGTTCTTTCCCTTCAGCACGGACGTGTAGTTCTGCAGGGTAGGCGTCCGGCTGAAAACGCGGAAGGCGTTGTCGCCGAAAATATCCGCCGAGGGCTTGAAGGACGTGACCAGAATCCAGAAGAACGGGAACAGAATCAGCACGAGAAACACGGCGGTCACGATGTAAAACGGCCAGTTGTTCTTTTTCATTTTTCCGCCTCCCTCCTCATTCCGCTGACATCACGTTTGCGCCGAGGGCCTTGACGAACAGGACCGCAATCAGCAGCACGCAGGCGAACATGAACATCACGACGACCGAGCCGTACCCGAAGTTCATCTGCGAGAACATGGTCTTGTAGGCGTAGACGGAGAGCGTCTCCGTGGAGCCGCCGGGCCCTCCGCCCGTCAGCACGGCAATCAGGTCGTAGACGCGGAACGCGTCGAGCGTGCGGAACAGCACCGCCACCAGGATGGAGGGCTTGAGCAGCGGAAGCGTGATTTTGAAAAAGGTCTGCACCCTGCCCGCGCCGTCGATGGCGCTGCTCTCATACAGTCCCCGGTCGATTTCCTGCAGGCCCGCCAGCAGCAGCAGGGCCATGTAGGGCGTCGTTTTCCAGACGTCGGTGAGGATGGCGGCGGACATGGCCCCCGGCCCGCTCAGCAGCATGGACTGCGCGGAGGGAATCAGGCCCGCCCGGGCGAAGAGGTGCGAGACGATGCCGCTGGAGCCGTCGTACAGGTAGCTCCAGATCAGCGCCGAGACCGCCGTGGGAATCGCCCACGGAATCAGCGCGCCGGCCCGTATCAGCCCGATGCCGCGGACGGTTCTGTTCATAATCAGGGCCAGCGCGAGGCCGAGCACGAACTCGATGGCGACGGAGACGACCGTAAAATAGACCGTGTGTCCCAGCGCGGAGAAGAGGCGGCGGTCCCCGCCGATTTTTTTGTACCCGTCGAAACCGATGAAGTTGGACGGCGAGACGCATTTTCCGAGCTCCTCGAAGATTTTCGGGAGGGACTCCGCATTGGAGTACGCCGGGTTCGGGTGGTCCCGGTACAGGGCTTTTACCTCCGATTCCAGTTTTTTCGTCGCATCCGCCAAATTCCGGCTCTGCTTGGCCGCAATTTTTCCGTCCGGCAGGGAAGAGAACCGCCGGATGTAGGCGTCCGTGTCGCGCAGCGCGGCCTGGAAACCGGCGGCGGCCTTCGCGTCCTTTGCCGCGGCGTCGGCGTCCTGCGCCAGAAAGAGCTTGACGTACTCGCTGTTTTCCCGGAACTGCCGGGAAGAAAACGTGCCGGAAAAGCTGAGCGACGACTTCTGGATGTCGTTGAGGCGAAAATCGAAAAAGCTGTAGGCGAGCGAGGTCAGAATCGGCCAGATGGAGAACACGGCGAGAATCAGCAGCAGCGGAACCAGAAACTGGAACTGCCGAAAGGTCATTTTGTTTTTCATAAAGGATACCCCCACAGACAGACCGGAGCTTCAGAACAAAGCGGGGCGCGCATCGGTTCGGTACGCGCCCCGCTTTTTAAGGAATCGGACTTTATGGCTGCAGCGCATCCTGCACGGCTTTTGCCGTCGCATCGGCGTCCTGGCTGCCGGAAAGATATTTGTGGACGTTGAGCTGGATGGTGTCACTCACCTTCGAGTAAGCGCCGGAGACCGGCCTTGCGATGGTGCTGGCCATCGCCTTCTGGAACCCCTCCATCGTGAGCAGCGGGTTCGCGGCGACCACGGTGGAATCGGTGATCAGGGCGTTGTAGCCGGGCAGGTAGGCGCCCTTGGTGGACATGACCTTCTGCCCTTCCGGCCCGGCGAGGAATTTGACGAACTCCCACGCGCCGTCCGCGTTCTTCGACTTTGCGTTGATGCCGAGCAGCCAGCCGCCCACGCATCCGCCATTCGGCAGCGGAGCGATGCCGACCTGCTCTTTTTTCACCGCCACGTCGCCCGCCTTAATCAGGCCGTACTGGTAGGGCCAGTTGCGGGAGAAGACCGACTTCCCGTTTTTGAAGCTCGCGTCCGTCGAGCCTTCGTTGTAGTTCAGGATGTCGGCGGGCACCAGCTTGGAAGAGGTGAACTTCTTCATCGTGGTCAGGCCGTCCTTGATGTTCTTGAAGTTCGCCGTGAACTCGTTCGCGTTGCAGGTCAGGCCCTCGTACTGCTTCGCCTGGAACGCGAACCCGTCGGCCGTGCCCTTTTTGCCCTTGTATTTCTGCGCCATCCGGTAAAGGTCGTCATAGGTGTATTTGCCGCTGACGAGCTTCTGCCCGTCTTCCTTCGACACGATGTCCGAGCGGTAATAGAGCAGCGCCACGTCCGGGAAGAACGGCAGGGTGTACTGCTTGCCCTGGTAGCTGCCCGAGGCCATCGACCCCTTGTTGAAATCCGACTTTTTGTAGCCGGCCTTGCTCATCTGCACGTCGATCGGGGAAAGGTACCCCGCCGCGGCGAACTCCCCGGCCCAGACGACGTCCAGCGAAATCACGTCGTAATCGGACGAGCCGGAGGAAAGCGAGGTCAGCAGCTGGTCGTGCATCTGCGCCGAGTCGTTGGTGAACTGCTGCCATTCCACCTTGTACTTGCTCTGCGATTTGTTGAACGCATCCACCGCGGCCTGGGTGGCGGGCGTCGAATCCGCCTGGGCCCCGAACTTCAGCGTCACGGTTCCGCCCCCCGAGCTCTCCTGCGAGGCCGGGGCGGAGCTGGACTGCGCCGGCGCGGGCGCGGACGAAGACTGCGCGCCCTGGCCGCCCGCGCAGGCGGCCAGACCGGCAATCAGGCAGAGCGACAGAAATGCCGACAGTATTTTTTTCATAATGACAATCCCCCTTTTCAGAATGAACTCCCTTTCAGAACAAGGCTATTGTAGCCCGAAAAAAACGATTTGTATTTTAAAATCTTCATTTTTATTATATAATTATAACAATATGAAAAATATTATATAAAAATATATTTTTAAGAGGGGAAAAATATGATTCGCCTTGATTTTTCCGAGCAGATGAACCTTTTTTATTACACGGTCCATCTCCCCATCGGCATCCTGCAGAACGGGGTCCTCAGGCAGTCGCTGCCCAAGCGGATTGAGACGGCTCAGGCGCAGGTCGCGGGCCGCCCGTCGTTCTCCGTCCCCTACAGCCCGCAGGAGCGCGCCAGCCCGCAGTTCCTCTCCAGCGCATACGGCGAGCGGTTCATCGTCACCGTGATTGACGACACCTTCGCCGCGGCCGCCGGGCCGTTTTTGACGGAGCCGATGCGCGGCGGCGCCCTGGTCCGCATCATCCGGAGCCGGAAAATCCCCCTCGGGCTCAAGGCGAAGCTGGAGGCGTACTACCGGGGCCTGCCGATCGTCAGCCCGCAGACCTATTATTACTGCGGCAAGCTGATGTCGCTGCTGTTCGGCCCGCGCAGCCTTGAGGCCGGCCCCGAGCCGCAGCCGGTGGGCCGCGAGGTCCGCTTCATCCAGGAATACTTTCACAACACGCTCAAAAACCGCGAGAAGATGTTCACCCATCCGCCCTATTTTCTGGAGAAGCGGCTGATTGGCCAAATCAAAATCTGCGACGAGGCCGGGGCGCTTTCCACGCTGCGGGAAATCAACCTGCTCAACCGCGCCGTGCTGGCCAAAGATCCGCTGCGGTCCCTCAAGGACTCCATCATCTGTTCCTGCACCTTTTTCACGCGGGCCGTGATAGACGCCGGCGTGTTCCCGGACGTCGCGTTCACGTACAGCGACACCTTTATCCAGGAGATTGAGGAGATGGGCAGCCTCTCGGCCGTCCGGGACTTCGAGCGGGAGATCGTCCGGCAGTTCATCGGCCTGGTGCGGGAAAAGAACTCCGAAAAGTATTCCCGGCCGGTGTTCGACGCCATGCAGTACATCAACAACAACCTCACGCAGGACCTGAGCCTCGCGCGGATTGCCAGGCACGCCTTTGTGCACCCGAATTACCTGAGCGGCCTGTTCAAAAAAGAAACGGGGCGCTCGGTCACGGAGTTCGTCGCCCGGCAGCGCATCCTGGAATCCGCCTATTTTGTGAAGTACACCGATTACGACATCGCCGACATCGCGAATTTCTACCGGTTCTGCAACCAGAGCTATTACTGCACCCTTTTTAAGAAATACCTTTCGGTCTCCCCGAAGGAATGCCGCAGAAAAGCCGCCGCGGACGAAAAAAAGCCGCCGGGTCCCGCACCCGGCGGCTGAACGGAAGATTAACGGCGAAAAGTCCCGGGCCGGCGCCCGCCCGCTCACGTCATTTTGACACCGGCGAAGCTGTGGAGCTCGGTGACGTTTTCCGTGACCGTGCGGCCGTCCGCCTTGGCGAGGAGACGGGCCCGGTTCCTTTTGATGTTCCGCAGCGTCTCCACGCCGGCCGGCCCCGCGATGCAGCCGCCCTCGCAGGCCATGCCCTCCACGAAATTCTCCGCCAGGCGGCCCGCTTTCAGGATGGCCAGCGCTTTTTTGCACTCTTTTGCGCCGCTGCAGCGGGCGCAGGAGACCGGGGCCTGGAAATTTTCCTCTTTCAGGACCTTTTCCACCGCGCCGGCGACGCCGCCGCTCTGGGCGAATCCTTTTCCCGCCAGGCTGCCGTCCTGCGTGTCTTCCGCGGCTTCCTCGGCGTCGATGCCCTTGGCGTGGAACATCGCGTCCAGTTCCTCAAAGGTCAGGACGTAGTCCGCCGTGTCCTTCACTTTGGTGATTTCCAGCTTTTTCGCCACGCAGGGGCCGATGAAGACCACCTTGGCCCCCGGGCTGCGGGAGCGGACGTACCTCGCCACGGCGGTCATGGGGGAGACCGTCGTGGAGACGTTCGCTTTCAGCGCCGGAAAGTGCTTCTCGATCATTTCGACGAACGCGGGGCAGCACGAGGACGTCATCTTTCTGCCGCCCTGCACCGCTTCCTTCAGCTCGTGCGCCTCGTGCGAGGCGACGGCGTCGGCCCCGAGCGAGACCTCGACGGCGTCGGAAAAGCCGAGTTTTTTCAGCGCGCTTTTCAGCATGCCGACCGTCGCGGTCCCGAAGTGACCCTCTATCGCGGGGGCAAAGACGGCGATTACGGGGACCCCGCTTTTGATGGCCTCGATCACGTCGATAATCCGGGAGCGGTCCGTGATGGCGCCGAACGGGCAGGCTTTCATGCAGGCCCCGCAGCTGATGCAGCGGCCGTAGTCGATGGCCGAGCGCTGGTACTCGTCTTTTCCGATGGCGCGCACGGGGCAGGCCCTCACGCAGGGGCGCAGCGTGTCGGAGATCGCGTTGTACGGGCATGCGGCGGCGCACTGCCCGCACTCCTTGCATTTTTTCGGGTCGATATAGGCCCCTTTGGCGGTGATGGTGATGGCGCCGAAGCGGCAGGCTTCCCGGCACTTGTGCGCCAGGCAGTTCTGGCAGTTGTCCGTGACGCGGAACCTGCTGATGGGGCACCCTTCGCAGGCCGCCGGCAGAACGCCGAGCACTTTGTCGTCCAGCTGCCCGGGCAGGCTGTGCCCGCACGCGGCCGCGAACCGCTCCCGGATGATTTCCCGTTCCTTGTAGATGCAGCAGCGGAACGTCGGCAGCGGGCCGGGAATCATCTGATACGGGATTTCCTGGGCATGTTCCGCCAGGCTGCCTTCATAGGTATATTTTGCGACCCTGGTCAGGACCGCGATTTTAAGGTACTTCGGCGTATTGTCCATGCGGTTCCATCTCCTTACGGCTGGTATGTGGATGTTTTCTCAATGGGATGCGGTCTTTTCTGACACGATTCTCATCGGCGGCCCTTCGAGGCAGTAAACCACGTCCGCCAGCAGGCCGGCCTCTCTGCGGTCGTGCGTGATGAAGACCGTGAGGGATTCTGCGGCCTGTGCCCGGAACAGGGCAATTTCGCGCAGCTTCGCCTTCTCGTCAAGCGCCTGGAACGGTTCGTCCAGCAGGAAGAGGTCCCCGCCGTATGCGAGCGCGCGCGCAATCGCCACGCGGCGGCGCATCCCGCCGCTCAGCTGCGCCGGCAGCTTTTGCTGGTCTTCGCCCTCCAGCCCCGCCCGGCGCAGCCAGCGGGAAGCCGCGCGGAGGTTTTCCCTCCCTTTGCCGGGGAGGACGGCCGCCACGTTTTTCAGGGCGCAGGCCCAGGGCAGCAGCCTGTCTTCCTGGAACAGATAGGAGATTCTGCGGATGCCGTCCCGCGCGATCTCCCCGGAATCCAGAGCCTCCAGCCCGGCGATGCAGTTCAGCAGGGTCGTCTTTCCGCAGCCGGAAGGCCCGAACAGGCAGACGGTTCCGCGGTCGGGGAAGCGGAGGGAGAAGCCGTCCAGCACAATCTTCTCCGCGTACCGCTTGTGTGCGTCTTTGACGATGAGGCCCATCTCAGGCATCCGCCTTCCCGCCGCCGCAGAGCTTTTCCAGCACCGCATCCGTATCGACCCCAA
>ENA-UOOK01004612-UOOK01004612.1-fermentation-metagenome-genome-assembly--contig:-NODE-4612-length-14606-cov-5.546629_pt1 | contig 14606 bp, 8 predicted proteins | sample MGYA00245777_ERZ724023 | MGnify/ENA primary metagenome ERZ724023 (study PRJEB28704, sample SAMN03018312) | fermentation metagenome | biome: anthropogenic terrestrial biome; feature: soil; material...
GTTACGGCACCATACTCTGCCCGAGGATACCTCTTTATTTCGATTTTGTACAGCATGCATCCCATACTTCAGGACGTAAATGGGATGGCGCTTTTGCTCCGATTGAAAGCGTCTACGAGTTTCCCAGTCTCAGGCTGACGGGCGGAGTTTCTTTTTCTTCACCCCATGTGATGGGAATTCAGGCCAATGTATGGACAGAAGTAATTCATACAAAGGAAAGATTTCAATTCATGGTCTTTCCACGCATCGCAGCCCTGGCCGAGGCAGCCTGGAGTAACGATGCAGTAAAGGATTTTCAAGATTTCGACAAACGGATGGATAAAATGACAGCTCTCTACAGAAAGAGCGGCATCACATTCTTTGATTACAAAAATCCGGAAATAAGTCTGGAAATAAAGGGTCCCGGGAAATAACATCCGTTTCAGTGTTTTCAGCATACCATAGCGGGCAGATATCCAACTCTAACGAAAATCAATCATTTTTAATCATATGAAAAATTTGACTGCCTTCATTTTATTTCTTGTTGTCACAAACATATACGCACAACAGAACGTAAATTACGATGAATCGAAAGTACCTGTGTATACACTTCCCGAACTTCTTAAATGTCAGAACGGGGAGACGGTCACCACAGCAGAGCAGTGGGAAAAACAGAGAAGGCCGGAGCTGCTGGAGTTGTTTGCCTCTCAAATGTACGGGCATACTCCTGCTGAGAGAATCAATGTCTCCTATGAGCTCATGACAGAAAACAGGGAGGCTATGGGCGGTAAGGCGACCAGCAAACAGGTGAAATTTATCTTTTCAAATGGAAGCAAAAAAATTGAAGCTTTCCTGCTGATCTATATTCCGAACAAGCCAAAAGGGAAGGTCCCGGTGTTTGTAGGATACAATTTCAAGGGAAACCACAGCACTACCACAGACACAACAATTCTCCACTCCCCCGCCTTCCGTCTGGTGAAAGAGCCGGGTCACCCGGATTGGGAGAGAGGGAATCAGGCGAACCGGTGGAGTTACGACATGATAATCGACCGGGGATATGCTGTTGCCACCATGTGTTATCATGACATCTTCCCCGATAAGCCGGAATTAAAAGAGTACAGCGTGGTCTCTCTTTTTCCGGGATACGATCCTGACAAAACAGCTCCCGAAGAGTGGCAGGCTATCGGCGCATGGGCCTGGGGGTCCAGCCGGATTGTCGATTTCCTGGAAACACAGGAAGAGATAGACACGAACAAAATAGCCATCATGGGACACTCCCGCCAGGGGAAGGCTGCGCTTTGGGCCGGTGCTCAGGATGAACGTTTTCGTATCGTTATATCCAATAATTCCGGTTGTGGCGGAGCAGCACTCTTCAGGAGAAAATTCGGGGAAACTGCCGAGATCATCAACAAAGCATTTCCTCATTGGTTCTGTGAAAGTTTCCGTCAATACAACAACAAGGAGGAATTGTTGCCGGTCGACCAGCATCAGTTGCTCGCCCTGATTGCACCACGCAAGGTATACGTGGCGAGTGCTGAAGAAGATCTGTGGGCCGATCCGAGAGGTGAATTTTTAGCCGCATATCATGCCGGCCCGGTATACCGGCTATACGGATTAGAAACTATTGGGTCGGATGAAATGCCGGCATTGCATACACCCATCACTGGTGATATCGGATATCACATCAGGGCCGGTAAACATGATGTGACGGAGTACGACTGGAAACGATACCTGGACTTTGCCGATGCCCATTTTTCGAAAAATTCGGTAACCCGCCCTAGCTTTAAATAAAAGGATACATCGACCATCTTGAGCAGTATTGATCCCTTTACGACCCCGGTACCCGAAAGAATCATTGCCGATGCCGGTTACCGTTGCGAGAGAAGCTGCCACTGCCACCTTGTAGCTACTGTAAACAATGATACAAACTTCATTTTTTCAGGAAGAGACAAAAAAGTCAAAATTTCAAATCTTATTATTTTTTCGCTTACTTTGTAATCCGATTAATTATAGTAGATTTTATAAAACAGGTGAAAACAGGAATGGACCTTGCCTCTCTCTACAATCTGTATGTGAATGATTTATTTATCTATGGATGTTACCTCGGCTTTGAAAGGGAGGTTGTAAAAGATGCCATTCACGATGTCTTCGTAAAGCTCACAGCTGATGAAGACTTGTTAAGGCATATCAGTCACATCAAATTCTATCTTTTCAAATCACTTAAGAACAGACTACTGGACATTCACAAAGAAGTCAGAAGGGAAGTAACACTGGGAAATGTAGTTCCTCTCGAGGAGATGCCATTCAATATCATGATAAATGTGGAAGACCTGATAATTGAAAGGGAAGAACAGATACAGATAAAGAACGAGATCGAGCAAATGCTCAATGCGCTTACCGACAGGCAGCGCGAAATTATTTATCTCCGCTATGTACAGGAATACGACTACAAACAAATTGCCGAACTCCTGCAAATCAGTGTTCACGGCTGCCGCAAACTGGTGTCGAAAGCTATCCTCAGCCTGCGTGAAAAATTTGGCTCCCTGATCACATTTCTGATTCTTTTATCATAACTATACACACAAAGTTCATCATTTATCCATTTACTTAATAAATTGCTTTACTGAACCTTGCTGTTAAAGCTTTCTCAACACGACAACACCTTAACTTTAAAATGTTAAATTTATAAGATTTTCTAAATTAAAGGGTATAATAATTTTTTCGTGTCGTCTCTTATTAAAAAGAGAATGGAAAGAGCTAACCAATATAGAAAGAGATTTTAACCGGATCTTCGGTTTATTTCCTATAAACTTACAACAACCAGCAACTTTGTAATGAGACGTTATAGTGATTTTTTAAAGGATAGTAAATTTATCTGGTGGCAACTCTTACCTGATGATGCCTTAAACAAATATTGGAAGGATTTTACAGAGCAGCATCCGGAGTCAGGACGAGAAATGGAACGAGCTTCTCTTTATTTAAAGAGTGAAGGGTTGAATAAAAGTAGTCTTACCGAAACGGAACGAATAATACTGCTCACTAAAATTCAGAGAACCATACGGGACAGACGAAAAGCAAAACAACGTAAACTGTTTTGGTACTCTTCAGCAGCAATCGTGCTTCTAGTAATCGGACTTATCCTGTTTTATTCCCGGAGGGAGGGTATTGCTATTACATCCGACAAGGAACTCATTATAGGCGAACTTCTAAAAAACGAAGATATTCAACTCATTACCAACGAAGAATCAATCTATTTCCAAAACGATATAGATGTAAAGCTCAATACTGAGGGGAAAGCTGAAATTTTACAAAAAGACAAAGAGGTACGGGAAATTGAAATCCAGCAGGAACAACTAAACACGTTGATTATCCCCTATGGGAAACGTTCTACCCTTACACTTGCAGACGGTAGCAAGGTTTGGCTTAACTCCGGATCCGTGCTGGAATTTCCGGCACAATTTGGCAGCAAAAAAAGAGAAATACGTCTTACGTCGGGAGAGATGTATATCGAAGTAATACCCGATCAGAACAAGCCATTCTTCGTACATACCTCCAATTTTAATGTAAAAGTATATGGTACAAAATTCAATGTCTCAAACTACACGGGCTCAGTACCAAGTGTTGTTTTAGTAGAGGGAAGTGTCAGTCTGCAATCAAAAGATCATAAGGAGTTGTTTATATCACCCAGTGAAAAAGCGGTTTATTCCGGAAGTGGCACATTTCACACGCAAAAAGTTGATGTAAACCAATTTATCAGTTGGAAAGAGGGTTATCTCACCTTCGATAAGACACCAATGACTGAAGTATTACAACAGATAGGCAGATATTATAACCTTTCGTTCGACTATGAACAGGATGTAAATCTTCAAAAAAGAACCTGCAGTGGAAAAATATATCTCTCTAACAATATGAACAATGTAATGACTACCATTGCACTATTGACATCCACACAATACGATATGCAAAATAACAGGATATATATTACAAGTCAATCAAAATAATACCGTATGCCTATGAATAAATAGATAAGGGTTACAAACAAAGAGAGTCGGACGATACTGTGAATATCGTCCGACCGGTAGCAATTTAATTTTCTAATTCCAATAATAATTAAATCATACAAATATATGAATAAACATTCGATTGAGGAGAGAGCACTTCTCAATAATTTAAAGCAGATTTTAAAAATCATGAGAATAACTCTATTCTTATTGTTTTTCTGTACACTTTTCTCGTCGGCAGAAAGCATCTACTCTCAGGTATTTACTATGAAGTTAAAAACAGCTTCAATAAAAGAAGTATGCAAGGAGATTGAAAAGGGCAGTGATTATGTTTTCGTTTTCTCGGATAATAGCGAAAAGCTAATTGACATGAAAGTAAACGTTGAAACTAATAAAAAAAATGTTGCGGAAGTTCTGGATGCAGTATTATCTAATACAGGACTGACCTATCAAATATTGGACAAACAAATCATTGTATATAAATCCGCAGAAGTCGCTCTGTCTAAAATTATTGAACAATCGGTCGTCGATATTATACAACAACCGGCTAAAAAACAAATAACAGGTAAAGTCTCAGATGCACAAGGTGAACCTGTGATAGGAGCAAATATTGTTGAAGCCGGAACGACGAATGGTACTATTACTGATGTAGAAGGTAAATACTCGATAAATGTGGAGGATAATGCAATTATTCAAGTTTCATATATCGGATATTTAAGCCAAAGTATTAACACATCCAGAAGAACAAATATAAATATTACTCTATTGGAAGATACACAAGCTTTAGATGAGTTAGTTGTTGTGGGTTATGGTACTCAAAAGCGGGCAACTTTAACTGGAGCAGTAGCTGCTGTTACAGGTGAAGATATTACTAAATCGAAAAATGAGAATATTCAAAATATGCTTACCGGAAGAATATCTGGTTTGCGTGTAGTCCAAAACAGTAGCGAACCAGGTGCCTTTAATACAGAGCTTAATATTAGAGGGATGGGAACTCCACTTGTTGTAATTGATGGAGTTCCACGCGAGAATATTGAACGTTTGGATGCATATGATGTAGAGAGTATTTCTGTTTTGAAAGACGCATCCGCGGCTGTATATGGAGTTCGTGCAGCTAATGGTGTGATTTTGGTAACAACAAAAAAAGGATCAAATGTTGACAGTAAGCCGTCATTAAATTTCAATTCGAACTACACATGGCAATATACATCAGGATTACCCAAAACAGTAGATGCTATTGATTTTCTGATTATGTCTAATGAGAAAGGTATGAACAATAGTATGGGAGGAGTTTGGACTTATCCACAGGAGCAAATCGATGCTTATTATAGCGGCGAATTGAAATCGACCGATTGGTGGAATGAAGTTATTAAAGAGGGTGCTCCTCAAATTACAAATAATCTTAATGTATCAGGAGGAACTGAGCGTACTAAATATTACTTCAGCTTAGGGAATTTATATCAGGATAGTTTTTTCCGTTCAAATGATTACTGGTATAAACGCTATAATCTTCGTTCAAATATATCAACTAAAATCACAAACGACCTCACAATGAGTGTTAATTTGAATGGGATTATGGACGAACGAAATGCGTCATCAGTTAGTGCAAGCAATGTAATATATGCTATGTGGAGACAATACCCGATAGCTACTGTTTACGCTAATAACAACGATAAATATTTTATGAGACCTGATAACAAGGATAATCCCGTTCAAACATCAAGAATCAGTGAGGTGGGATACAATTCTAACAACAAAAAATGGTTTCAGTCTACTGTTGCACTAGATTATAGAGCATCTTTTTTAACGGGTTTATCGGCAAAGGCTCAATTCAGCTACGACTATGATCAAACCACATACAAGAACTATCAAAAAGCTTACCCATTTTATGAGTATAATATAAATGAAGATAAGTACATCTCTATGTTTATGAATTTACCAACAAACCTCACAAGAGATTTCGTTGAGAATTTATCTATGCTTTATCAACTATCTTTAAATTACCAAAACACTTTTTTATCGGGACATAATGTTAATGCTATTCTTTTAGCTGAAGGTGTTCGCAAAGAAGGTGATGGTTTTTTTGCAAAACGAGAATTCTCTATTGATGTTGATGAGTTATTTGCAGGCAATCAGGATAATCAAGTCGGAAGTCAGAATGCACCCGATCGTTATGAATATGCTACAATGTCTTATATTGGTCGTCTGAACTATGACTATAATGGAAAATATATGATCGAAGGTTCATTCCGATATGATGGTTCTTCAAAGTTTCCATCATCTAAAAGATGGGGAATTTTTCCTGCATTTTCGGCTGGATACAGAATCTCGGAAGAAGCATTTTGGAAAAATAATGAGTCCTTAAGTAACATTTCAAATTTCAAGTTACGTGCATCATATGGTGTTTTGGGAGATGATAAAGCACTGGATTATCAGTTTATTTCAGGTTACAATTACCCGGCTTATGCATTGGATCACAGAGGCAGACAAATACCCGGAGGTTATTTTTTTGATGGTATTTACATAAACGGAATACAAAGTACTGGTATACCAAATCATTCAATTACATGGTACAAAGCAATAATTAAGAACATAGGGTTAGATTTTGGATTATGGCGGGGATTACTCGGAGGTTCACTGGAAATATTCAGCCGCGACCGTACCGGATTATTAGCTACCAGTAATACTGTTCTTCCTGGAACAGTTGGAGCAGAGTTACCGCAAGAAAATCTCAACTCAGATCAGGCAATTGGCTTTGAATTTGAACTTTTCCACAATAATCATTTTGGTGATTTATTTTATAAAATACAATCGAATATGTCAGTAGCCAGGACAAAAGTTATTTATAGAAAGCAATCGGAATATAGAAACTCTTATTTAAACTGGTTAAACAACACTACTGATCGTTACACCAATATATGGTTTGGATATTCTTCAGGAGGGCAGTTTGAAAATTGGCAAGAAATAGCAGAGTTTCCAATCAGTACTTCCAGAAAACTCCCGGGAGATTATTATTATAAGGATTGGAACGGTGATGGCTTCATCAACTCGCTTGACATTCATCCAATTGGATTTGATAGCAAACCGCTACTGAATTTTGGCACTGATATTTATGTCGCATATAAAGGTTTTGATTTAAGCTGCCTGTTTCAAGGTGCTGCTATGACTAATGTTGAATATACAGGTATTTTGCAGGAACCATTTTGGGGATTTCAAAGTGCTCCGATTTCTATGTTCACTGACAGATGGCGTCCGGTTGATCCTTTAGCTGACCCTTATAACGAAATGACCGAATGGGAGGAAGGTAAATATCCGATGATGGGCTCAGCAACACCTATAGATGGGTCGGAAACGAATATGGAAAATGGTAGTTATGTGCGTCTAAAAAACTTGGAAATAGGTTATACTTTATCTAAAAATAATGCTTTGAGTAGAGTTGGGCTTAAAAATATCAGAATATATGTAAACGCATACAACTTATTAACATTCTCTCAACTAAATTATGTTGATCCTGAACACCCTTCGAGCAATGAATACATGTACCCTTTGAACAGAAGTATATCCCTTGGAATAAATTTAAACTTTTAAATTGTAAAATATTATGAAGAAGATTATATATAAATTGTTCATTTTTTCAGGATTATTTTTTATCTCTTGCATGGACTTGGATATACCCCCAAGAAATATACTTACTAACGAAATTGTATTTACGACAAAGAGTGGTGTAGATGCTTATATTGCTAAACTATATAGAGATTTACCAATTGAAGATTTTTTATGCAGTACAGGTAAAGGATGGAATAATACGGATGGGAACTCAGGGTTTGGAACATGGGCTGGTCTTACAGGTGAGGCAATTGGACACAGTGTACGCAGCATGACTCATTTGGATTGGTGGACTGAAGGTTATAAAATGCTTCGGGATATTAACATCTTTCTTGAAACACTACCTCAATATTCCAGCAATTTTTCGGTTCCTGAAGTTAATCAATGGATAGGTGAGGTCTATTTCATGCGTGCATTTGCATATTATACAATGGCGATTAGGTATGGTGGAGTAATAATTGTAAATGAATCACTTAAGTATCCAAATGAGACTGGAGACATTTCAGAATACATGCTTTCCAGAAGCTCTGAAGAAGACACCTGGGATCAAATTCTAAGTGATTACAATGAAGCTATTAAACTTCTGGATGAAAATAAAGTTACGGGTAGGGTAAATAAGTATGTAGCCGCTGCATATAAAGCAAGAGCAATGCTTTTTGCAGCATCGATCGCTAACTTCAACACAACATCTCATTTCGATACAGAAAATCAAATACGTTTATGTGGTATTCCAAAGGCTCGTGCAGTCGACTATTATAGAGAGGCATATGAAGCTAGCAAAATGTGTGAAGGTCAGTATAGTCTGTATAAAGGCGATTGGATAAAAAGTGACCCTAGTGCCGTTTACACTAATTACTTAAATATTCTGCAATTCCCAAACAATAATGAATCGATTCTTATCAGAGAGTTTAAATATCCGACTTATGTTCATTCGTTTGATTGCATTAATTCTCCATTCCAGTACAGAGTTTCTAGCGTAGTATCTACAACCTGTCCAACGGCTGAATATGTAGCACTCTTCGATGGTCTTGATTTAGATGCAAACGGTGATTTAAATTTTCTAGATGAAAATGGAAACTATATCATGTACGATAACCTTTTTGACCCTTATAAAAATATTGAACCAAGAGGCCGTGCAACAATTATATTCCCTGGTGATATTTTTTGGGGTGAACCGTTGGAAATATGGAGAGGAATTTATACAGGTCCTACAGAAGGCGGCATTAGTAAGTTTTTCCCAAAGACTTCACTTTCTAAATATAATACTGTTAAAAACGTGACTAGTGCTGCAAATCAAACTGGCATTAAAAGCTATACTCTCGAAACAGGTGAGGTCACAACTACCAGTGGGAGAAGTGGGTCTTTCAATTCGGAGGGATACGGGTCAAAAACTGGATTCCAGTTACGGAAAAATATGAATAGTAATCTTGTGAAAAACATGAACGTTGCCGGAATGTCTGAACAGGATTGGGTTGACATGCGTTATGCAGAGGTCATGCTCATTAGAGCTGAAGCTGCTTTTGAATTAGTTGAACTAGGCAATAGTAACTCAGAGTATTTAAATGATTCATATCTAATGATAAATGAGATTCGTGAAAGGGCTGGTGCAACTCTTATGGCTTCTATGAATGAATTAACCCGTGATGTAATTCGTAAGGAAAGAAAAAAAGAGCTTGGTTTTGAAAATAAAGCCTACTGGGATTTGATACGCTGGCGTACTTATGATATAGAACAATCGTCTAACAGAAGATACAGTAGTGTATTTCCTTTTCGCATATCTAAGAATGGTAAATGGATTTTCGATCTTAAGAACACAGAAAATACTGGATATAATTTTACATTTAAACCTGTTTGGTATTACATGTCAATTCCAAATAGTGAAATAAGTAAAAATAATAATCTACTTCAAAACCCAATATAGAATCAATTTTAATTACAAGAATATGAAAAAAATAATATATACCACATTGATTATAGGATCAGTAATCATTCTTTATTCATGTAGTTTGTTTGAATTAGATAACTATAGTGCACCAGATTCTACGCTCCAAGGTGTAGTAACTGATATGGACGGTAATCCTCTACTTGTAGAATCTGGAAATGGAATTCGAATAAAACTGATGGATTACGGTTGGCATGACGACCCTTTGCCAATATATTTATATGGCAAAATGGACGGTACTTATATAAATACAAAAGTTTTTTCAAGTACTTATGATATTGTCGCAGAAGGACCATTTGTTCCTCTCGTTCAAACGGATGAGATTGGTAATATTATCGTTGACAAGACGAAAAAAGGTGTCAAAGTCAGTGGAGTAACCACGATTGACTTTCAGGTAGAACCATTTCTGAAGGTGGAATGGATCAATGAACCAACTTTTGAAAATGGGGTAATGAGTGTTCAATTTAAAGTTACGCGTGGAACAGACGATCCTGATTGGCAGCTGGACTTGTATGATATTGGTCTCTTTGTTTACACAACAAAATATGTTGGCGAAAGTTTCTACGACTCTAGAATTAGTAATAAGATTACAGGTACAAATGCAACTGCCCTCATCAACAAAGTAGGAGTACTTAGTACGCTCTCCACATATCCAATGTCTCAAGGTAATACATACTACATTAGAGTAGGTGCCAGGCTTAACTACGCATTTAGTTTTGGTGCAGGTTACCTTTATAATTATTCAGAAGTCAAAAAAGTTGTAGTTCCCTGAATACTAAGCGCAAATATTTTATAGACCGTTCTAAAATTGACATATGAAATCAAAAAGACACATTATACTCTTATTAGAATTAATTTTATGCATTTTTATCATAAATGCACAGGATAAAAATACCAATAGACCTTTTTTCTTCGTGCAATTAACGGATATGCAGTTCGGTATGCACGATAATAAAAATTTTGAAATAGAAACAATTCTGTACGAAAAAGCTGTAAATGAAATTAATAAACTAAAACCAGACTTTGTAATCTTAACAGGTGACTTAGTCAATAACCCTGAAGATATGGCTCAAATTAGGGAATTTGAGAGAATCACTGCAAAAATCGATTCAAAAATTCCCGTTTTCCTGACATATGGGAACCATGATGCTGTAAATATGTCACAAGTTTCTGATATTGGCAAGAATGTAAAAGGTTCTAAGACTGGAAGCTTTTCGTTTAGACATAAGGGAACTCAATTTATAGGAATTAATTCAAACTTTATTAAATCCGAAGATCAGAATATTGAACAAAAACAATATGATTGGTTAAAAGATGAATTAAAGAAGAGCAATGATACGCAGCATATTATTATTTTTTCTCATTATCCATTTTTTATTAAATCTTTTGATGAACGAGAAACTTATTCAAATATTGGAATTGGAAATAGAACAAAATATCTTAATCTTTTTTCAGAAAATAAGGTAAAAGCTGTTTTTTCCGGACATTTACATCGTAATGCATATGCTAAATTCAAAGAGATAGAATTGGTTATTACTAGTTCATTAGGAAAACCATTAGGAGACGATCCCTCAGGTCTAAGAATAATCAAAGTATACGAGGATAAGATTATGCATGAATATTATGGATTGGATTGCATCCCTGATTCAATCAATTTCTGATTATTATTTGTGATAAAAAACATCGTTGATAATAATAAATATATTATCAACGATGTTTAAATATTTATGATACTAAAAAAAGTAAAACAATTATGAAAAGAATTAGTCTTCCAGTACTCATATTACTAACGTTTATATTTACTCAATGCTCTACCACAAAAGATTCAACTGCTCAATTTATTAAAGCAAAGGAAGTAAAAAATATAATCCTAATGATTGGAGACGGCATGGGCGTTACCCAGGTATATGCGGGAATAACAGCAAACAAAGGGCTCAATCTTGAGAAGTCGAAATATGTCGGATTATCCAAAACCTACTCTGCTAATAACTACATTACCGACTCAGCAGCTGGAGGTACGGCTATTTCCACAGGTAAAAAGACGAATAATGGAGCAATTGGAGTAGATAAAGAAGGAAACGAAATTAAAACGATACTTGAATATGCAGCAGAAAATGGATTGTCGACTGGTGTGATTGCAACTAGTTCAGTTACTCATGCTACACCTGCCTCTTTTGTTGCGCATCAGCCAAAAAGGAGTATGGAGGAAGAGATTGCGGTTGATTTTCTTAACTCAGATATAACTCTATTTATAGGAGGAGGTAGAAAATATTTTGCTGATCGTTCTGATAAAGCAAATTTGTTGGATGGTCTGGTAAAGAAAGGATTTAAGGTTGCACAAGATATAGATGCTATAAAAAACACAACATCTGGTAAATTGGCAGGAATTGTTACCGATGAACATCTGTTAACTTACCCAGAAAGAGGTGAATTTCTTACCGAGAGTACGCAAGCAGCATTAAATATACTTGATAACAATACTAAAGGTTTTTTCCTGATGATAGAAGGTTCTCAAATCGACTGGGAAGGACACGATAATGATGCGGAGGGTGTAGTGAACGAAGTGATCGATTTTGACAAGGCAATTAAAGTTGCATTTGATTATGCCGACAGAAACCCGGGAACGCTTGTAATAGTTACCGCAGATCACGAAACAGGAGGTATGGCACTTACAGGCGGGGATATAACAACCGGTGAGGTCAAAGCCAGTTGGGGCAGAACTGGTCACACTTCAGTTATGGTACCGGTATTTTCTTACGGCATAGGTGCTGAATTCTTTACCGGAGTTTATGAAAATACCGATATATTTAATAAATTGATGGACCTTTATGATTTCTAAAAATGAAGTAAGATGTTGGTATTCGCAAACCCCATCTTTATCTTTATCTTTATCTTTATTTTAATAATATTATTTTTGTCCGCAAAAAAGATGTGAACATTAAGGCAGTTTGAAGAGATTTCCGATAGTTATCAAGCTATCGAACTTTAGATAAAAAGTTTTTTTCAAAAGAGTCGATTGTGGAATCTAAGTTTTATTATTGGTAGAAACAATTATGGAAGTATAATTATAGGACAGGGCAACCGCCCGGACTCGTACTAATTGTTTTGCCGGTTCCAATCCATTGCCGAAAGGTAAAAATTTAATCCGCCAAAACCTGTATTTTGGAGTTATTGTATTATCGATCCCAGAGGTAAATTTTTAACCGCATATGCCGGCACGGTATACCGGCTATACGGATTAGAAACCATTGAGTCGGATGAAATGTCGGCATTGTATGCACCCATCACTGGTGATATCGGATATCACATCAGGGCCGGCAAACATGATGTGACTGAATATGACTGGGCATGTTTTCTGGATTTCGCCGATAAACATTCCAACAATTAATTTGTTTTGCTTATTTTCGTTGATGAATCCATTTTTGACAGATATGGAAAGAAGCTCATTCTTTATGTACTATGGGTAACATAAGTTTTTCCAGACTGTCAAATTAAACAAAATTGAATTTTGAAATTTCAGCAAAAAATGAAATTGATTTCTCCGATTATTTTTTTGTCGCTTGTTTTATCGGGCTGCACAGCCGACAAGCCGCTTACCGGTTATGTAAACCCTCTGTTAGGTACAGCCACTCTTTGGGAACCCGAAGAGCTGGGATATGTTCGTACCTGGAAAGAGCGTACCTGGGGCGCCGAGGTGTTCCCGGGATCGTCGCTGCCAAACGCGATGGTGCAGCTGAGCCCGGTAACACAGTTCAGGAGCGGCGCCGGCTACCAGTATGAAGACACTGTTATTTACGGTTTTTCTCATACCAATAAGGGACATTGGAATCTGCTTCATATACCCCTGCTTCCGGTAACGGGAGAAATCACACCCGGCAATTACGCCTCCACGTTCAGTCATGAAAAGGAGTCGGCACAACCGGGTTATTATCAGGTTTTCCTCGAGCGGTACGCCATCGATGCCGAACTGACCTCTACCCTACGCTGCGGCTATCACCGATATACCTATCCAAAGGGAGAGAAGAAGCAGCTTGTGGCCGACATGACACGTTCCAACAACCGTGTGAGAGAGTGGAGCATAGAGAAAGTGGATGAGCACGCATTTACGGGTTTTCAGCATGCTGACGGAAAGATCTACTTCTACGCTCTCTCCAATTATCCCATAGAGGACATCCGGCAGCTGAAGGACGAGAATCATGAGATCTCTTTGGTAAGCTTTGCTGAAAGTAACAGACAGGAGCCACTGGAGCTCAAAATAGGCTTTTCTTTCGTCAGCGTTGAGAATGCAAAGATGAACCTGGAGCAGGAGATGATTGATAAGAGCTTCACTGAGGTGTGTAAGGAAGCCAACGAAGAGTGGAACAGGATTTTGTCAAGAATCAAGGTCACGGGTGGCAGCGAACGTGAAAAAGGGCTTTTTTATTCCACCTTATATCGTTCTTTTCTATGGCCGGCGTTACGCAGCGATGTGAATGGCGATTTCACCGACGAGCAGGGTAACGTGATCAACGAAGGTTTTCGTTACTACACCAACCCCTCCTTCTGGGACGATTACCGCAATAAGCTTGTTTTGCTGGGGATGATCTCACCCGATGTGACAGCTGATATTATCCGGTCAATCATTGACAAAGGGGAGAAAAGAGGAGGTTATATGCCTACCTTCTTTCACGGCGACCATGCTTCGGTGTTTGTTGCAGGCAGCTACCTTCGCGGTATCACCGGTTTCGATCTGAAACGTGCCTATGCACTGCTTCTGAAAAATGCTACTGTACCCGGCCGTGGAGGCAGACCCTACCTCGATGAGTATCTTGAAAGAGGCTGGATTGCCGAGAAAGACACCACCGATGTACCGACATGGGATGAGTACAAGGCAGCCGTCACAAAAACTGTGGAGTACGCCTACGATGACTACGCCACCGCTCTGCTGGCCAAAGAGCTGGGAGATGAGGAGAACTTTAAGCTATTGATGGTACGTTCCGACAACTACAAGCACCTGTTCGACCCGGCAACGGGATTCTTTAGGGGAAAAATTGAAGATGGCAGCTGGATAGCCGATTTTGATCCCTACTATCCCTATT
>ENA-UOOK01004613-UOOK01004613.1-fermentation-metagenome-genome-assembly--contig:-NODE-4613-length-14604-cov-8.418311_pt1 | contig 14604 bp, 10 predicted proteins | sample MGYA00245777_ERZ724023 | MGnify/ENA primary metagenome ERZ724023 (study PRJEB28704, sample SAMN03018312) | fermentation metagenome | biome: anthropogenic terrestrial biome; feature: soil; material...
TATTGCCAGCGCTATACTTGACAGGTTGCTCCACCATTCGCACGTGATAACAATTGTGGGAGATTCTTACCGGACAAAAGACTTAATGAAGAAAGACGAGGAGATTTCAATTGAAAGACAATGACCATATACGAACGCGCTTAATTTCTATGCCCCCCTAGGGGGGCATAGAAATTGGACCCACCCCCAGTAAAAGTGTACATTCTTATTTGATCACTTTTGGACATGCATACGTTGACATTTCCAACAGGCAGCATTGCTTAGGGATAGAGGAAGAACAGACGAAATTGCTGATCTGACGCCGGCTTACTTCAAAAAACTCAATTCTGATTAGAGCATTCGACGCTCACCAATTATGTTTCATTTAGGGGAGGAGTTGTGGTAGGCAGCAAAAACGAGTTATCAGGTGATCTATACGAAGGCGGATCTTTGGAAGGCGACGTTATTATGTGCATCCCTGAGGACGACCATGGGTACTTGCTGTTTAAAGATTTCGTCTGGTTTGAACTTCCGTAAATGGTTAAGAAGCAATATGCTAGCAGCAATATTTATGAAGTGTTAGCTCATGGAACACCTCATCTGAAAATAAGTGAGGTGTTCTATTTCTTATGTTTAAAGCATAACAACTTTAAACATAATTACTGGATCTTAATAAAGTTAGTTTCTGGCATCGATCTGTAATCAGCAAAAAATGAGTCCCAGTTATAATGTTCCTTGTTGGAGGATTGCACATTGAGACAATTCAGGGCAAATGTATTTATGTATTGAGCTGGGGATCATAACCTAGCATCTTAACTGCCTATCACCATGTTTTCTTACTAACAATCTTTCAAGAAAAGATCTTGTTAGGCAAGCAGCAAGAATTTGCCTAATAGGTTTGGATGTTTAAATATTGAAGAATTTGACGACAGTTTAGGTGAAGAAGTAAAGCGGATGTTTGCAGGGATTGATATAGAAATAAGAATGTAAAATGGTATAGCATAGAAATTATGTTTGACCAATGTAATCTGGTATAAATTTCTATAAGCCAAGTAGTGGAGGGCGAAATGGAAGAAAAATTAGTTGAGATGATTATTAAGTTCCGTGATGACCGCGGATGGAAGCAATTTCACAATCCCAAGGACCTGGCAATCTCTTTGTCATTGGAAGTTGCAGAGCTTCTGGAAATCTTTCAATGGTCCTCTTCAGAAGAAGCATTAAAAAAAAAGATGCCAAAAATTAAAGAAGAACTGGCAGATGTCTTTATTTATGCTGTGTTATTTGCGGAATCCACGGGCTTAAATGTGGGTGAAATTATAATGGAAAAACTCAGCATTAACAATGAAAAGTACCCCATCGAGAAAGCCTTCGGGAAAAAGGAAAAGTATACGGAGTTGTAACATGCTTGTTTACGTAGAAGAAAAGAAAGATTTCATGCGCCACGTCAGAGATAACACGATTTCTGACCAAGTGGCTGATTGCATGCTAAAGAAACTTGGCCGGCGTGTTGGCCGATCCGAACAAAGATCCTGGCAAGCATCATTACATTATATGCGCAATATCCTTGATGATCCAAATATTCCTGATAGTGCAGGCATTGCTATTGAATACAATATCCCGCAAACCTCAAATCGAATTGATTTTCTGATATCCGGATATGACGACAGCGATGAAGAGAATATCGTAATTGTTGAATTAAAACAGTGGGATCAAGCTTATCTGACCAAGCTTGATGCTACAGTCAGAATTGGACGTTTTGGGAATGTCTTGCATCCATCCTATCAGGCTTGGTCCTATAAAGAGCTAATGGAAGACTATAATACAACCGTTCAGGAAGAAGATATAGGGCTCTTCCCTTGCTCCTATTTGCATAACTACAAAGAGGACAAAGCGACTCCGGTCATACGGAATGAATTCTATAACCGATATTTGGAAGCAGCACCTGCTTTTCTCATGGAAGACAGTGAGAAGCTGCGTAGCTTTATTAAACGTTTCATCAAATATGGAGACCAAAAAGACATCCTGTATAAGATCGAAGCAGGTAAAATCCGTCCGTCAAAAAACTTGGCAAACAGCCTTGCAGCCATGATAAAAGGCAAGCAAGAATTCATCCTTTTGGACAACCAGAAGCTTATCTATGAAGAAGCCCTAGAATTAGCTGATACCGTTACAGGAAAGAATAAACACGTTTTAATTGTTAAAGGCGGGCCGGGAACAGGCAAAACTGTTGTTGCCATCAATCTGTTGGTTGAACTGACCAAACGTCAAAAACTTGTTCACTATGTCACTAGCAATTCCGCTCCTCGCAGCATTTACGAGGCAAAACTTACAGGTGTGATGCACAAAACTCGCTTCTCTAATTTGTTTAAGGGCGCAACTGCATACAAGGGATTGGATAAAGACGTTATGGATGTGCTTGTAGTGGACGAAGCTCATCGTCTAAGTGCAAGAAATATTACTAATACATACATTGGAAACCAGGTGAGGGACCTAATTAATGCAGCCAAGGTTTCTATTTTCTTTCTTGATGAATCACAGAAAGTACTTATGGGAGATATCGGCAGCGAGAAAGAAATTCTTGCACAAGCAAAAGCCCTTGGGGCCAAGGTGACTATCAGAGAGTTGCCTTCGCAGTTTAGATGCAATGGTTCGGATGGATATTTAGCATGGATCGATAACACGCTCGGTATTCGCGAAACTGCAAACATAACACTGGAAGGAATTGATTATGACTTTCAGGTAATAGACTCTCCGGCAGAACTACACCAATTAATACGGGAGAAAAATGCCTTCCATAATTCCGGAAGCGGGTCCAGAGTTGTAGCTGGATATTGCTGGCCCTGGTCTAGCAAGAAAGACCCGGATCTCACTGATATAAATATTGGTAATTATCAAGTCAGATGGAACAAAGCCAGTGATGGAACCATGTGGGCCATTAAAGAAGATTCAATTGATGAGGTCGGATGCATTCACACTTGTCAGGGCTTAGAGTTTGACTACGTCGGTGTCATCATCGGTGAGGATTTGATCGTTAAAAACGGAAAAGTTGTAACGCAACCTCTGAAAAGAAATAGCGTAGATGCCAATAAAACTTTGCGAGGCTACAAAACATTGATAAAAAATCGTGACCCTGATGTTGTGAAAAAAGCCAATGCAATGGCAGATGAAATCATCCGCAACACTTATAAGGTGTTGATGACAAGAGGACAAAAAGGGTGCTATGTATATTGCTGCAATAAAGAATTGGCAGAGTATCTAAAAAGCAGAATTACAAAAATTAACTATGAATATGATGAAAAGGATACAGAGTATCTGATGGTAGCAGAAGATAATGATAGTAGAGGGTATAAGTTATGACAATTGCGTGTTGAAGGATATGCAAGATGGAGCTACATGCCTATGGCTATAGATGCCATCTATGTTGTTTTAGGAGGAGATGCTTCTAGCAAACTAGAAATCTTCCACGGTAATGTTTGCAAGAGCTACTCATAGCTCATTAATACTATTGAGCTATTAATAGATTACTATAACAAAGAGATGATTAAAGATGATCAGTAATACCGTATTGGTTATGATATGTATAGCTGAGTAAATCAGAGAGAGGTCGTATATTGAGACTAGTAACGATATTATTGAAAATGGTTTACAATGTACAGCATATGTAAGCTAAGTATTGTGTTTCCAGCACTCAATATGGATGAGGCATTTCTGTATTAAATTTATTTAATATAAGAATTATTAGCTATTCAGTTAGAGGACCATTAAAATATGTGGTGCAATACATGCAACATCGAGACGAATAATGAGAAGTGTCCAGTCTGTGGTGAATTGACGATTGAGGAAATTCCCACTGTTGTTCATTGGTGCGCTAATTGTCGGGTTCCAATAATTGGTTCTAAAGCTTATGAAAAGCACTTATGTCCTATCTGTGGAGAAAATGCATCATATTTAGCGAGTGATATAAGACCGGTTTTCCCAGAAGAGCGCCTGCTTGTGGAATTATTACTTGAAAAAGAACCTAACACGTATATTAATTCACCAGTATGGGTTGCTAATAATAGGTATTATATTGACGGAAAAGCTACAGTTCTCCCAAATACGCTTCTCAGAGAGTCAAATATTCAACGAACAGTCGATCTTTTAGATAAGTTCTCACATCAAAATTCATACGAATTTTTCAATAGAAACATAAGCTTATTTATTGAAGCCAACAAAACTCGTCTTGATACAATTGTTTATGAAGCTCACAACTTTATCCGTAAAGCAGCCGAATTATTTCAAGAAGAGAATATTGTTATTTCTTTTTCTGGGGGAAAAGATTCAACAGTTACTGCGGACTTAACTACTAATGCTCTGAGCAATCCATATTTAGTACATATATTTGGTAACACAACGTTAGAGCTTCCACAGACCCTTGAGTATACAAAAAGATACAGAGAGGATCACCCGCAAGCCATATTTAAGGTTGCAGAGAATAAGGAACAAAATTTTCTGGAAGTATGTGATGACATTGGGCCACCTGCAAGAATGATGCGATGGTGTTGCTCTATGTTCAAAACTGGACCGATTTCGCGTGTAATTAATAACCTCTATCAAAACGAGCAAATTTTGACATTCTATGGAATAAGGCAATCTGAATCAGTTAGTAGGAGCAAGTATAACAGGATCGAGGATGACCCTGAAGCAGTGAAGATTCAACAACAAACTGTTGCTTCGCCCATATTTTTATGGAACGATATAGAGATTTGGCTTTATATTTTAACAAGAGAAATAGATTTTAATGCTGCTTATAGGCTGGGATATGATCGCGTGGGTTGCTGGTGTTGCCCAAATAACAATGATAGAGCGCAATTTTTAAATAGAATTTATTTGCCGGAAAAATCAAATAGGTGGCGAGATTATCTTATAAGCTTTGCTCATCGCATTGGCAAACCGGATGCAGAAACATATATTGACTCTGGAAAGTGGAAGGCTAGACAAGGTGGAAATGGTTTAGCTGCCGCTGATGATGTAAAGATACAGTACACAAATTGCACTTCGGAAGAGCATTCAAAAATCTATCGTTTAACGAAACCAATGGATGATGAATTCCTTAACATGCTTACTCCTTTTGGACGAGTGGCTCCGGAACTTGGCCAGAAGCTTTTGCAAGAAGTTTTAGTTGTAGATTTGAAGTCAGGTATGCCCATTATTTCAGTGCAACCTTTTTACCAAGATGCTTACGATTATGCTGTAAAAGTACGCACAATCAATGTTATGGATCATGAGAGTCTGCAAAAGAAGGTAGGATATCAAGTTAGGAAGTTTAATGCTTGTCGTCAGTGTTTAAGGTGTGAGTCAGTATGTAGAGCCGGGGCAATTTCGGTATCTGCAGATTATTACTATATTGATCCAGATAAATGCACGCATTGCGAGAAATGTGTTACTGCAAAATACTTAAGGGGCGGATGCCTAATGGATAAATATTTGAGAACAAAAGCATAAAGGGTAGTAATTGCAAATGAAATTCAGGGCACATGAGACATTCTATATTCGGCAAGGCTGGCTTAGCAAAGGTATGCGAGCAGTTAAAGAGAAGCCTGATTTATTTGTCGATAAACAGGTTAGAGCGACTGATGTCCTAGGTATAGGTACAAGCATGGTTAAGTCATTGCGTTATTGGCTCCAGGCGGTTGGTCTAACTTCCGAGCCGACAAAAGGAAAAAGGACTCAATTCTTAACAGACCTTGGTACCACAATTTATGAACACGATAGGTATATCGAGGAGATAGGGACGTTATATCTGCTCCATTACCAACTTGTTAAAAATGCTGAATTAGCTACATCATGGCACTATTTTTACAACAAGTTCGAGATGAGAGAATTTTCAAGAGATGATTTCATCATGCAAATTCAGACTGAATTGAAGCTTAATGATGTAAATATTGCGTTGCGATCTCTAACTGACGATTTTAATTGCATAGTTAACAGCTATTTGCCTAAGAATGAATCAGAAATGAACAATGTTTCTCCTGAAAATAACATCAGTTGCCCTTTTGGAGAACTTGGGTTACTCAACCGCCAAAAAATCTATCATGGGATTACATCCTATAAAAAGTTGTCGGCAAGTGCAACAAGTCTCGATCCCTGGGTTGTTCTCGCTGTAATATTCGATCAATCTGAAGGCAAAGCAGAGGTAGGCTTGCAAGATTTGCTAACGAGTGAAAATAATATTGGTAAAGTATTTAATTTAGATGCAGTTGCGATGCTTGAAGTGTTGCATCGCATTGAGAGGACAGGAGAAATAAAGATTGTTCGTACTGCGGGGCTAGATATTGTAAACATAATAAACAGGTTATCTTTTCAAGAGTGTGTAGAAAATTATTACGCTAAATTGGAAGGAACCGTGAATGAATAAAATGATTTCAACTTTGTCAGGTTTTCAGTATTCTGTAAATATCGCATATGATTTGTACCATGACGACAAATGCAAAGATTTTATACCCACTAAATCCTCTATGGCTTTCCTTAAAGATGTCCTTTATAGCACAAGATCAAACTCAACAGATCGCGCAAGAGTACTTGTCGGACCATATGGTAAAGGGAAATCCCATACGGTATTAATGGCTTTATCTATTTTAATGAAAAGGGATAAAGATATAATACAGGATTTTATCCTTAAGGCAGAGGATGATACCATCCTTATGGATCTAATTAATGATTATTATGATAGTGAGAGCAAAATTCTGCCAGTAATCATTTCGGGAACACATACAAGTCTATACCAATCTTTTTTACTATCTCTGCAGAAAACATTGTCAGAAAATAACCTAAATATAATAATGCCAGAAACCAATTTTGAAGCAGCTGTTCGAACAATAGACAAATGGCGGAAAGATTTTCCGGATGTCTACTTGTCTTTCACGCAAAAAATTAGTGTGCCCGTAAAGATTTTTGTTGCTGAGTTGAAGAATTACAACGTTTCCACATATGAGGAATTCAACAAACTTTACCCATTTCTTACGGCAGGAAGTATTTTTAATCCCTTTCAAGGTTTTGATATAGTTGAGATATATGAAGCTGTAATAAAAGCTCTTAAGCCCTACGGTTACTCCGGTGTGTACGTAGTATACGACGAGTTTAGCAAGTACTTAGAATCAGAGATTTCATCAAATACAATTAGTGACACAAAGATGTTACAGGATTTTGCTGAGAGATGTAATCGAAGCGGAAATGACCAAATGCATTTGTTGTTAATTTCCCATAAAGAGTTTGTAAGTTACATTGGAGATCTTCCAAAGCATAAAATTGATGGTTTGAGGGGCGTTTCTGAACGGTTCAAAACCGTTCATTTGAATAATAATTTTGCTCAGACATACGAAATAATCGGATCAGTAATTCAAAGAGAACCAACTAAATGGGATGCATTTCTCAAAAGAAACAAAGGTAAATTTATTGATCTAAGCAATAGATATTCTAAACATACGATGTTTCGTGATGTTACAAGCGAAGAGCTTTTCAGCTTAATTTATCGTTGTTACCCTTTGCATCCACTAACAACGTTTATTCTGCCTAGGTTGTCTGAGAAAATAGCACAAAATGAAAGGACCTTATTCACCTTTTTGTCAGGTAATGGACTTTTCACTCTCCCAGATTTTTTAACCAAGCATAACCAGGATAAGTTCTACTTGATTACGCCAGATTTACTTTATGATTATTTTGAGCCTCTCTTTAGAAAAGAATTCAGATCAGGTGAGCTTCATAAAGATTACGTTCTTACTAGCTCTATATTGGAGTCAATTTATGATAGAGAACTTGAGTGCAAAATTATAAAGACTATCTTTCTAATATATTTGCTTGAATCATTTGAACTCTTGAAACCTACTTTGGAAGAACTCCTAGGGACTTTCTGTGTGGACTATACTTCTGAGCAAATAACGTCAGCAGTGGATAGTCTTGTTCGCGACGATTATGTTATTTATTTAAAACGAAGCAATAATTTTTTAAAGCTGAAGTCTAGTTCGGGAATTGACTTGGCAGATCAGATAGCTGACGCAGTAACCAAAAAGAGAGGGTCATTCTCCTCCAAGGCTTTGCTAAACAAGATTAACAGAGATCGATATGTTTACCCTGTACGGTATAATGATGATCACGAGATAGTGAGATATTTTGAGATAGAGTTTATCAATGCGAAGGAAGTATTTAACGATGTAAATTGGCAAATCAAAAGCCAAAAAATGTCTTCAGATGGAAAGATTTATGCAATAATTCCATCTGAAGAAGAATCGATAAATACGATTAAAGAGTCTCTTCTTTTATCTAGCATGGGCAGTAAACGTTGCCTTTTTGTTGTTCCAAAACAGTATAAGGAAATTGAAAGTATTTTAGAAGAATACTCTGCGGTGGAGACTTTAAAGAGGAATTCGCAGAATGATACGGCCCTCTTTGATGAGTACGACGTAATAAGCGAGGATTTACGTCAAGTGATAGACAGGTATATTGCCTCATATATCCGCCCGGAAGAATTAGAATCCACATATATTTTTGATGGTCAGATTAAAAATATATACAGGAAAGCGGATCTGACTTCATTGTTATCTGCTATATGTTGCGAAATATATCCATTGACACCTGTAATTAATAATGAAGCTATTAACAAAAATGAAATATCTACTTTTGCACAAAAAAGCAGATTGAAGGTTTTAGAGGGATTGTTAAAGAAAGAGCTTGAGCCAAAGTTGGGATTAGTTGGTCATGGCCAGGACGTATCAATAATGCGTAGCACGCTAATACAAACGGATATTCTTATCACTGAAAGAGGTTGTACCCGAATCAATCTGGAGCCCCGAGATCCTAACATGAAAAATGTTCTGAATGAAATTAAAAATTTTGTGATCCAGGCAAAAGACGAAGGAGAAGCGAATTTTCAAAAATTGTATGATGTGCTTACATTAGCTGATTACCAAATCGGCTTGCGTATGGGTCCTATTCCAATTTATATTGCAGCAATTCTTAATGGGCTTCTTAAAGATATTGTTATTAAAGAAAATGCTGGTTTGTTGCCACTTAATGCAAATACACTAACCATGATTAATGCGAATCCAATTAATTATTCCTTAGTATATGTCGACTGGAATTTAGAAAAATCAAATTACATACAATCTTTAGCTGACATGTTTAGTCAATATATTATCGAAAGTGAAAAAACAACTAGCCCCTATGACTATGTGGCTCTGGCTATGCAACGATGGTATCTATCTCTACCTAGATACTCAAAGGATACTAAAAGTTGTCTTAATGGAGATACTCCTGATAAGCGATATTTTGTGATTATTCGATTGTTTAAACAAAGTGAAAATGGATATGAATTATTATTTGAGAAAATCCCTAACGCTTTGGATGTATCTGGGGATCTATCAGATGTAACTACAATAATCAATCATACAAAAGAGTATTTTGACTCTGCGCTTTTAAGACTCGAAAATGAGTTGATAAATGGTACGAAACAGTCTTTCTGTATGTCAAGCAACAAAAACCAATTAGATAGAATGTCTCTTTCATCTGTGGTCAAAGATTGGTGTGAGACTTTAGATGAGCAGGTTTTTGAACAGCTTTTCCCAAACGGAGCAGAAAAACTATTGCAGCTATTTCAAAATGTCCATAACAATGAGAAAAAACTCGTTGCTGACTTGGCAAGAACACTTACAGGTTTGCGTATTGAAGATTGGGATGATAAAACAAAAGATAAGTTTCTCCAAATACTTAAAGAATACAAGAATACGGCAGAATCTTTTATGGGGACTAAAGAAATAGAAGAATCTTCATTGACTAGTACCTATGAATTGACATTTAGAGATAACGATGGAAAACGAATCACCAGGCGTTTTGATCATATTCAGAGAAGTAAAAAAGGCAAACTACTGTATAACTCTATTAAGGTGGAATTGGATTCAATGGGATACTCGATCTCCCAGCAAGAAAAAAGGCAAATATTAATGGAAGTAATCAAAGAGTTATGTTAGGGAGGTAATGCTTGGCCTACTTTGATAATGCAGCAACAACTTATCCAAAGCCAGAGTCTGTGTATGTATTTATGGATGAGTTTTATAGGAGCACAGGTGCAAGTGTTGGAAGAGGTAACTATGCATTGTCTTGTGCTGCTGGCTCCATTACACAGAATACAAGAGAACAAATAAAAAATCTTTTGCATTGTCCTGCAAAGGAAGTATTGTTTCAACCCACAGCAACAATTGCTCTAAACATAATAATCCAAGGACTAATTGAATCTGGCATCACCAGAATTTTTATAAGTCCCTTTGAGCATAATGCAGTAACAAGAATTCTCCATCACTATGAATCTAGCGGAAAGATTGAAGTCTTTTATTTGTCAGTGTCAGAAAACCTTCAATATGATTTTGACCAAATTCGCTATCAGTTTGATAAGGTTAAGCCTGATTTAGTAATTGTGTCTCATGCTAGTAATGTAATTGGATTAGTTGCACCTATAGAGGAATTGTTTTTATTAGCAAAACGATATGGCGCAATAACACTTGTTGATATGGCGCAAACTGCAGGCTTGGTAGACTTAAATGTTGGTCTCTCAACAATAGATTTTGCAGTTTTTGCGGGTCATAAATCTCTTTATGGCCCAACAGGGATATCAGGTTTTATAATGAAGCCAGATCTCAAATTCCCCTCGATTTTATTTGGAGGAACTGGCTATGATTCTAGCAATCAGAAGATGCCGGAAAGACTTCCTGAAAAATATGAAATGGGGACCCTAAATATTTCAGCAATTGCGGGGCTGAATGCAGCTTTAAAATGGCTACAAACGAAATCAATAAATACTCTATATAAGAAGGATCAAGAAAATCGCATCAAGCTATTAGAAATGCTTTCCAGATTCCCGTTTATCAAGTTAAACGGTTACAATAATGAAAGAGAATATATTGGAATAGTCTCTTGCATGATTGATGGAATAAGTGCCGATAGCGCGGGATCATTTTTCAGTAGGCGCGGAATAGCCGTAAGAACCGGCTTACATTGCTCCCCGTGCGCACATCAATTTCTGGGAACACATCCTGAAGGCACCATTCGTTTAAGCGCAAGCTGGTTTACAACTGACAATGATTTTAATGAGTTACAGGGTGTGTTGATGGATATTGAAGAGGGCTTATAAGGACTTTATTATGGCTTTATGTGAATTAACAATAAAAAGCGAATATCGCTCACCCATCGATAACGTAATAAATGATTTTTATGTGCCTTTACTTACTGAATCAGTACTCTATAAACGAGCTGTAGGATATTTCTCCTCTTCAACTCTTATTGAGATCTCTAAGGGGATTTCAGTTTTTGCAAAAAAAGGCGGTAAGATCCAAATAGTCGCTTCTCCTTACTTATCAGAAGATGATGTAACTGCAATCAGCCTGGGATATGAAAAACGTAACGATATTATACAAAAGGCTTTGCTAAAACAATTGTTAGAACCGACAGACTATTTTTCCTCTGAAAGACTTAATTTGCTGGCGCACTTGATTGCAAATGGAATCATGGATATCAGAATTGCCTTTACTGAAAAAAATAATGGTATTGGAATGTACCATGAAAAAATGGGAATCTTAGATGATATTCATGGTAATCGTGTCGCCTTTTCAGGGTCGATGAATGAGTCTGTCACTGCTATAGCATTAAACTACGAAGCTATTGATGTGTTTTGTAGCTGGCATAACAAAATGGAGTTAGAGCGTGTCAGGCTTAAAGAAAGAGCATTTGAGTCAATCTGGAATAATCGAGAACCTTGTATTCGAGTTACAGAGTTCCCTGAAGTTTCTGAGGCTATCGTGAACAAGTACCAAAGAAAACCCCCGAACTTTCAAATAGATTATGAGCAATTTATTGATAGGACAAAAGAGGTTATTATCGTCGAAGATGATAACGCGCGTAATGTTGGTATTGGAGCTAGGGTTCCTGCTGATATTAGTTTTTATGATTATCAGGAGAAAGCAATTTCAACCTGGGTTGAAAAAAGTTATCGAGGAATATTTGATATGGCAACTGGAACCGGGAAGACATACACTGGTCTAGGCGCAGTATCACAACTCTCTGAACACCTGAAAGATCAGCTGGCTGTGATTATTGTATGTCCATTTCAGCATCTTGTTGAACAATGGGTTGAGGATGTCGTTAGATTCAACATTAATCCGATTATTGGGTATAGCAGCTCTTCACAAAAAGATTGGAAGAAGCACTTAGCTAAAGCGATTCGAGATCAAAAACTGAGTGAAGATAAATCTTTCTTTTGCTTGATCTGCACGAATGCTACATTCGCAAGTGCTTATGTTCAGGAGCAAATTGACAAGATTAGATCTCCAATACTCCTAGTCGTGGATGAGGCACATAATTTTGGGGCTATAGGGTATTCAAAGCTTCTTGATGATCGCTTCACTTATCGGTTAGCTTTATCAGCCACTATTGAGCGTTTTAGAGATGAAGAAGGTACAGAAGCATTACTATCATTTTTCGGTGAAAAATGCATTGAATATACGCTTGAGCGGGCAATAGCTGAGGATAAATTAACTCCTTACAAATATTACCCTGTCGTTGTTCATTTGAATGAAAAAGAGCTTTCTGACTACGAACAACTTTCATATGAAATTTCTAAATGTCTGATTAAAGACAAGCATGGCAACTCTAAGCTAAATAAGTACGGAGAAATACTTGCAATTAAAAGATCACGGATTGTTGCCGGTGCCCAAGAAAAACTTGCCGCAATAAGGGAAGAAATTCTGCCATATAAGAATGATTATAATATTTTAGTTTATTGTGGTGCTACAAATGTACATTTGGATGAACAATACAATTCAAGGATCGATGAGAGTGAGCTCAGGCAAATAGAGGCTGTAATTGATATTCTAGGTAATGATTTGAATATGAAAGTCTCTAAGTTCACTTCACAAGAAAATATTGATGAAAGAACATTGATTCGTGAGCATTTTGAAACGGGAAATGAACTTCAAGCTATCATAGCAATAAAATGTCTTGATGAGGGTGTAAATATTCCTGGAATTAAAACAGTCTTTATTTTGGCAAGCACCACAAATCCTAAAGAATACATTCAACGTCGCGGAAGAGTACTGCGCAAGTCTGCAGACAAAACATTTGCTGAAATATATGATTTTGTTACTCTTCCAAGACCCTTAGATTCTGTATCTTCTCTTACCAAAGAACAAGCAAAAAGAGATGAAACACTTATTCGGAATGAGCTATCTCGCATTAAAGAGTTTAGCAGTCTAGCACTAAATAAAATGGGCTCTAATCAGCTAATTTGGAGTATTGAAGAAGCCTATCATCTTAACTAATGTTTTAGTGAATGAATACGGAGGAAGTGTTAATGAGTGAAAGTGAAATTAAGGTTAATGAAGATGCAATAGTTCGTCTAAAGAGGAATATTGTAATCAAGGTGAACAAAAATCTTCGGGACAGAGGAATGAACGATAACCAAATGGTTCATTGGATTAAGAAACAGATAGAGGAGGAAGTTCAATGTTCCTTAAATCAATAGAGCTCACAAATTTCCGCCAATTTCGAGATGTTACCATTGATTTTGCACAAGGTAAAGGTGGAGAGAATGTAACAATTATCATTGGAGAAAACGGTAGCGGAAAAACAACTTTTGCACAGGCTTTTTTATGGTGTTTGTATGGGGAGACATCTTTCTCAGACAAGATGCTTTTAAACAAAAAAGTTGGTGCTGATATGGTTGCAGGAGACAAGGAAGAAGTTAAGGTTATATTAAAGCTAGATCATGGCGATAATGAATATACTCTCTATAGAAAACAGGAATACGAAAAGAATAACTTAAATAGTATTAAGGGGAATCACACTGTTTTTAATATAGCGATAAAGGATGTATCAGGTAATACAACTTTTGTTAAGAAAACCCAGTGCGAAAGTGAAGTTATAAATATACTGCCCAAGCAACTGTCAAAATACTTCTTCTTTGATGGGGAAAGAATTGAGAAAATCAGCAAGGATATTTCTACGGGGAGGAAAGCAACAGAGTTTGCTGATGCAGTTGAAGGACTTCTTGGTTTAAATGCGATGAAAACTGCAATTGGTTATCTTAATCCTAGGATTAAAAATGGAGTTATTAGGAGTTATGAGGACCGTTTTGATTCTAGCAGTAATACAAAAATTAAAAAACACACTGAAACAATTGACAAATGCAATATACGCCTCGAAGAAATTGATGCTAGATTAGAAGAGCTGGATTCAGAGATTCTTGTAGCACAGAACCATAAGACAGAAAAATTAGCTGAAATTAAGCAATATGCTGAAGGTGAGAAACTGCAAGAAGAAAGAGAAAAATTGCAGCAGCGTCTAAATTTTAGCCGTAAAATTAAGTCGGATAAGCACAAAGAGATCTCCCGCGAATTTAACAATTCATTCAATTCTTTTTTCTCATTATCTCTGATCAAAAGAGCGTTTGATGAGCTTTCGGAGCAAGAGGTGACAGATATAGATATACCTAGCATTACATCAGAAACCATAGAATATTTAATTAAACAAGAGATGTGCATCTGTGGAACGTAAGCGTCAAACGCTCTAATCAGAATTGAGTTTTTTGAAGTAAGCTGGTGTCAG
>ENA-UOOK01004614-UOOK01004614.1-fermentation-metagenome-genome-assembly--contig:-NODE-4614-length-14603-cov-14.520965_pt1 | contig 14603 bp, 11 predicted proteins | sample MGYA00245777_ERZ724023 | MGnify/ENA primary metagenome ERZ724023 (study PRJEB28704, sample SAMN03018312) | fermentation metagenome | biome: anthropogenic terrestrial biome; feature: soil...
CTTTACAGAGATTAACCGCAATCAAAAGCAGGGCTAGTTTCAATTCCTCATAGGTAAGATAAAATCATGATTTGCTGTCCGTTTTTATTCTTCTTTATATTGTTTCAATTCCTCATAGGTAAGATAAAATCCCATTTAATTCACATTATAACAGGGTTTATGGAAATGTCAATTTGTAAATAAAATGTTAACGGAATCCATAAACCCTTGAAACTTCTATAATCTCTATGTCATCGATCCCTGGGGGTTTTTACACTACTGGAGGTCGACGACATTATATATGCTATATTATAAAATAATCCTCATCATCTTTTCTCTTAAAGCCAGTTTCAAAACTATAATAATCTTCACAAGCTTCTCTTGTAATGTTGGGCATACCATAATCATTTATGTTTAAAATATCCTTAAAATTTATAGGTATTGAAATTGTGTAATCTTTTATCCTATTTTTAATTTGAAGATACTTTTCCCTCTTTCTAATAAAATCCTTTTCAGATAAAGCATCTAAAAAATCATTATAAACTTCTTCTGCCTCATCATCTATCTGCATATATACATCTATATATCCAGGATGCCCTGTTATTAGTGAAAAGTTGCCTATAGAAAATTCATCATCCTTATCATAAAAATGCAATTTTTTAATAGAATTTAAATACTTATCTGATATATCCATGTTCTTGTTACTTCTAACCTTTTTAAAATACTCCATGATAATTTCATAAAACATTTTTTCCTCAATATTCTCATGCTTAGACAATATATCCATTGTTATATTTATAATTGTATTACCATATACATAATTCCCATAATATTTCCCACCATCATCCACCATAGTTATCACACGAACATCTTTAATTTCTCCACTATTATTTCTATTACATCTTCCTGCTGCCTGAATAATAGAATCGAGAGGTCCAATATCCCTTATAACTTCATCAAAATCAAAATCTACTCCTGCTTCAACTACTTGAGTTGAAACAACAATTATTTTTTCTCTATTATCCAGTGCATTTTTTATTTCAGCTATTCTTTCCCTTCTATGTATTGGAATCAAGTTTGTAGAAAGATAGTATATTTTTCTACCACAATTCTTCAAATCATTATATACTTCAAGGGATTGTTTTATAGTATTGCATATAATTAAATAAGATTTTTCTTCAAATTCATCCAAAAATTCATCTGTAAATTCACTTACCTTTACTTTTCTGAAATCCTTAATTATTCTTGTTCTATTGAACTTTTTAAAATACTCCTTAGAATCTTCAAGAAGTTCAACACTTTCAGCTAAAAGAATCGGTTTTGTAGCTGTCATCGTAATAATTCTTAAATCAAGAAATTCAGCTGCACTTTTCAGCATATAATCAACTAAACCATAGTATTCAATAGGAATAGCTTGAACTTCATCTAAAAGAATTATCCCACCTTTAAAGCTTAAAAGCTTTTTAAGCATCCTATTTCTATTACCCACGAGCGTTTCAAAGAGCTGCACAAAAGTTGTAACAACTGCTCCACTGTTCCAGTTCTCAATTAATATTTCAGCCTGACACTTACTGTAATCATTTTCCTCATCATTATAATCAACATTAGCAAGATTATGATGCTTTATTAAATATGAACTATCACCCTTTGAAAAATCATCCATATTATTATACAAACTATAAATAGAAGAAAAGTTCTGATCTATTATTGAAGTAAAGGGAAGTGAATATATTATTCTCCTTTTTCCTCCTAAAAGTTCATTTAATTTTAATGCAGCAAAATATCCAGTAAATGTCTTCCCTGTTCCTGTAGGAGCTGTAATTGAAAAAAACCTACTTTTATCATAATTCTTAATTAAGCTTTTCTGGACTTTATTAAATATTTCAGTCCTCAATAAATTAATTGGGCTATCTTTCTCCTTAAACTTTTCAATTCTTGCTCTATTTAAAATGTCAAAATCAGCAAACTTAATCTCAGGTAATTTAGTATCTGAGGCACTTAATTTATCGGCAGATATGAGTGCTGAATAAAGGATCTGATGAATCATATAAGCCTTTTCATCAGTATTAGTTCTTTCAAACGCAAAGTGAATCTTTCTTAACTTGTTTAATATTGCCTCAATATCACAATTTATAAATTTATCAACATATCCTTCAAAACCAATACTTTCATAATCCTTTTCAATATAGGATTTATTTTTTCTCATATCTTCTAACTGTATCTTAGCAATATCAACCTTTTCCACTAAGTTTGAATCATCGCTTTTGTCATTATATCCTTTTAAACTCCTTGGTAAGTTATGAGCTATATTCTCAATACTTCCATGATGATGTAAAATTACACTATAAATTATAAGAGGGAGAAATTCTTGCTCTCCCCCAAGATCAAAAGATATATATGCTCCAAATAAAGCTGAAATAAATCCATGGTTTGCATAAGGAGATTTACTCCCCTTAAATAAATGTTCCTGAAAATACGTTGTATGCTTCCCAAAATCATGACAGTAACTTATTATCTTATAGGCATCAGTATATTCAGGATAAATTTCATCCTTTGAAAGCTCATAAACTTCATTTAAATGTTCAATAAGTTTTTTATTTTTATGCGAATAAAACTCCATGGCTTCACCTCTACATAAATAGAATGTTTTCCGTAGCTCCATTGTAATTTATATTTACATACTCACAGTTTAATTTTACTTCAAGTTTCCCTCCATTTTCATCAAATAAATAAGAACTGCACTCCTTTATAATCCTTTCATCGAAAAAATCTGAAGGCATTTTTTCTCTAACTAAAAACAAATCCTTACCTTTTATGTTAATCCCTCTTGGCTTAATATATTTTTGATTTATTACCGTTGAAATATTAACATAATCCTCGCTTTCATTGGTTTTTCCATCAACTCTATCAACATACTCCATAAGGCAATTAAAAGGAGCTGCTCCAAAATATGGCGGATAATATGGTCTATTCTCTTTTGCCCTTTTTTGAAGCTCATCTAATATGTTTTTATCCTCAGAACTTATATAAAATCTGTACCCTATTTCCTTATTACCTGTTATAACTTCAAAAGGTATCTGTGTATGTTCCTTTGGCGATATAAGTTCTGCTGAACTTGTAGCCTTCATATAATTCAAGCTTTGAATTATTCTTCTTGTTTCACAAAGTTTTCTTACTCCTACATGTAAATTTTCCTTTGAAAAAAGATTATAATAAGAGTCTCTTCCCATTCCAAGTATTGCAGCTATCATTCCAACTGCAGTAGTCCTTGGGGGCACAGAATAAGATAGTGAAGAGGAATTAGTATAAAACTTTCTAAAATGTGCAAGCCTTCCTTTAAAGTCTAAAATCAATATATCCATTATCTTCACCTTACTTTACTTCTTGAAGTTTAAATTCACTAAATGCCTCCTTAAATGTCTTTACCTCTCCATTAATCTTAGTTTCAAGATTTTCATCTGCAAAATAATTAATACAGTGAATTTTATCCTTATTCTTTAAAAGATATTTATATAGATCAGTTAAATCTAAGCTTACCTCATTAATGTTTCTAATATTTTCAACTTTTTCTTCAAGCTTAATTAAGCTTCTAAAATCCCCAAGAATAGTTTCATCATCATTATATTCAACTCTCATATAAAGCCTTGGATATTGTCCTATTTTACTTCTTGTTGCAAGCTCAGGAATAGCATACTTCATTGCCTTGTCAAGAAGTAGTACATCTTCCTCTGTAAGCTTTGTCTTTACTGCTCTCTTACCGCTTACAACACCTGAAAATGCAATAAATGAATATTTAACTCTGTAATCTTTTCCAATTGCCCCCTGAGTTTTTCCTTCACCTGTTGCAAAATGAGAAGTTATACTTGTTTCTAAAAGTTCTACTTTATTTAATGAATAGCCCCAGTTAAACTGTATAGGCCCTATAAATGTTTTTGTTTCTCCTTTAATTGGCATAGTAGCCCCAAACATTCTAACATCAATTAAATTATCTAAAATAGTGTCCACATCATTAGCGCCTAATGTTTTTATTATTTCCTCAGGTTTTACAGGAACATCATTTAAAGTTGTTACAAATATTTTTTTGCCTCTGCTTGTCAAATAATCCCTTACATATCTTTTAAGCCTTAAATCTGAAACAAGATTTATGTCCCTTTCATAGTCCATTCTTGGTCGATTTTCTTCGTCAGGATCTCCATTGGGATTTGTTAAACTTGCATCATAAAGATACAGTATTTCACTATTATTCATTTTCACTACCTCCATTTTCTTCACTACCCTTATTTTCTTTACTTAGCATTGGTTTTGTTGTGGCATAACCATAACCTGATAATATATAGAAAAGATTTTCATGCTTATTAAGCTTCCAGCTGTCTAAGTTCTTGTCAATAAGCTTTTTATATTCATTAAATATCATTTCATTGAAACGTAATATTTTTTCCTGTCTTAACTTATTAAAAATATCTCCAGTAAGCCTAATAATTTTACTCTTATCTACTCCGCTAAAATTAAGTTTATTTAATATAGGCTTTTTTCCTTCAGGATTATTCTTATACTGACTATTTCCTATTTGTCCTATAAGATATCCTAATAAGAACATTGCTGTTTTCTGTTCATCATAGCCCATTGAATTTATGTAGTTTTTAATATCGTCTTTTAAATTAAGCTCATCTGTATCCATAGCCTTTCCCCCTTCCAAACATCTCATATATTCGAGGAATTTAATATAAAATATTCCATCTTTAATAGTCATTTCGATGCCGCCTTTTCCGCTTACATTAAAACCTCCTTTTTCATAATATTTAATATTAATAACGTCAAGAATATTATCAATTATAGTCCTAATATCAAGCTTTCTTCCTGTAAAAACAGCATCATAAATATCAAGTAAATTATTATATTCTTGATACTCTCCCTTATTATTAAGTCTTATAGGAGTAAGATAATATATTGTTTCAAGAGTCATAATATGACCCCTTTTAGAGCTGTATATTTTCTTTGAAAGATTATTTATGTAATTAAATGCTTCATTTATTTTATTGAAAATAGATGGGTTGACATCTTTTATAAGCCTTTGAATTTTATAAGACTTTTGTACTTTTTTATAAAAAACAAGGTTCAAAAGAAAATAATCATCTGAATCATTAAATAAAAGTGTATTTTCAACTTCTTCTCTAAGTTTTGCAGCAGAATTAAAGTTTTTTACAGTATTAAATGAGTTTTTAATTTTTTCTGACAAAACATCAAGGTCAGCCTTAGTCATAGAATTCTCATAAATAAAATGCGGTATTAAATAAACTGTAAAACCCGAAAGAAATGTATTTAAATTGTTCATTACATAAGTTTCGCCAGCTAAATACTTTTTAAAGCATTCATCACATATTATCATGTTTTTGTCATAATTTTTTTTGGTATTTACACCACTTGCAAATATAACCTGATTAGTTGTAAAATATTTAATTTTCATTTTTGTAAGATCAGTAGTATGTTCATAAGGTTTCATGCATATGCTGCAATATTTATTTGATATCTTTTCTTTCTTCTTGCTTTCTGTTTTACTTCCACCTGTCTTAAAATTTAGTACAGCCTGCTTATATAAATCATCTTTAGCTAAAGCTTTCCCATCAATTAAAAGAGTAAATAAGCCAATTTCATTTAACTTAATACCATAGTTTTCTTTTAAATATTCTTCGAAAATTTTTATATATTCTTTTGTTAAATTTGCCGGCTTAAATTTTTCTTTTCCTTCAGATTTAAGCTCTTCATATACTTCTAAAACGTCCCTGCTGCTTATCCCATACTTTTTCATATCTATTACATATCGGTTTTTATTTTTAAGTTCCTTTCCAAGGTCAACAAAGAACTTTTCAAATACTTCTTTTATTTTTTCATTAAGCTCATTCCCTAAATCAATATTAGTAAGGTTATAAATTGTCTCTGTAATAAAATAATTAATTGATGTTGCTGAAGCATACCACTGAGGAGCATTTGCTCCATCAGCAGAACCAACAAAAAAGTATTCATAAGCTGAATTTCCTTTCATTTCTTCATTTACATCAACATTTATTTTGTCATCTTTTGTGTCAAAATCAATTTTAAGTATATAAAGTTGTTTATTTTTCTTTGTTGTATTCAGCTTTTGAACCAATCCAGAAAGCAAGTCCCCTTCACTTAGGTATGCCTCACCTATTTGAATTATTCCTTCAAGCAATATATTACACCCCTTTCTTTTGTATTTTATTTATTGAGCTTTTATTTCAATGCATCCAAATCCTTGTGAATTTTTAGATCCAAGCCCTGTATCATAGGCTAAATTAAGAAGTTTCTTAGCTCCATCAATTTCAAATTCTCCTGTCCACCCTTTTATAACAATACCTTTATATAAATCAATATTTTCTTTTAATCTGAAATTATCAATTGCTTTAATATGGAATTCATCGTCCAATGGTTTTTCATTATAAAGGGCATTATATTTATTTATTAAATTGTTTCTTATAAGCTCCTCAAACTCTTTTTCCTTCGGATTGTAATAATAGGTTTTCTTTCTCCCATTTATTTCTACAGTACTATAAACTACAATAGGCGATTTTGTGTAAACGACATTTTTACCTTCAATATCATTTGAAACACACCTTATTTCCTTCACATAAACTTCATTATTTCCAATCCTAAAACTATCCTTTGAAATAACATTATTAACAACATACTCTAAAAATTTATCATCCGCTGTTGATAAAACTAAATTTGCTGGACTCAAATATGAAATTGTTTTGTTTATTCTATCAAATGAGAATTTCCCTTGGAGCCTTGAAAATGTATACATCTTATAATTTCTTTTATTGTATGTATAGCCTCCATCATGAATGAATTTGCTGTAATTCTCATCACCAATCCATTTTAAAATTACAGCTTGTACTATATGATTATAGTGAATAGGAAGTACCAGCAAATTTTTAAATTCAAGTGTTATATATGCCCTCATAGCTTTCCCCTCTTTAAAACTCTTATTTTATTAATTATTCTACATTCATAAGCCAATTCCTCTATATAATAAGTAAACATTAATATTATAATGCAAATATTATTTTAAATATTTTTTATAGGTTCAATTCCTTAATGACATATTTTAATTTTACTTCTATACATCTATACATCTTATCAAAGAAATTACCTCATTTTAAATTAACTTTTACCACTTATATAGTATAGTGTTAGCTTAAAATGAGGTAATTTTTCAAAATATACAGTAATTGTTAAACGTCAAAATAAATCATGCTGATTTTATTCAAAAACATCAAAATAAGCCCACCTTTAATGCTCGTGTAAGATTAAATAATCTGCTCTTTCAGAATGTAAATTAAGAAAACTGTCAATACTTTAAAAAAGTTCAAAAAAAGGAGAAGAGGAAAGCGGCTACCAAACCAATCTTTCCTCTAAAAACAAAGTCTATATGATTAGTATTGACAATATTTCAGAAAATATAACCAATCTACTGTTTTTAGAAGAAAAAAATATTCGACATTTATATGGATGCTCTAATTGTGGTTATAAAGGTATGCTTCATCACCATGGACACTACAATAGGAATGTTATTACACTTACACAGCATTTTATGATAAGTATCCAGCGATTCAAATGCCCACACTGTGGTAAAACTTATTCCCTTATTCCATTCTTTCTTATCCCATATTATATATACACATTTGATGTAGTCGTATTTTGTCTTTATTGCATATTCAATCTACAGAAAAGATCAAATTATGTATGCAGTATTCTTCATGATTGCAACACGAAATGTTACATAAGCATTCAATCAATTAGCTTTTTTAAAGCGAGATTTCTATCAAAAATTAATTTGATAAACAGTTTCTTCTGCCATTGATTCATTTCATTACGATTCAAATCTATCTATTTTATCAAATGATAAGACGGCAGCTATTTTATTGACTAAAATATTAAATTTTAACAACAGTAAATGCTTTAACTATGAATATTTTAAAAATATGACAAAATACTTTCTTTCATCATAGTCCTGTATTTTTCTCGGGCATTTCTATGCCCATTTTTTAATTTTTTGGTAATTGCTAACCTATTTTATTTGCTATTAACACTATTTTTACTAAAAGTGCACTTTCTTTAACCTTAATATCGCTCTTCCAGAAGACTTTGCTTCACCAAATATCATCCTACAGAGCCTTTTACCAGGTACATATGTTTATTTTTGGTACCTTCAGCCAATAGTTTAAATGATATTTTTTACAGGAGGTATTAAAAATGGATGAAGAAGCAAAGAAAAAAATTGCACTCTTCAGGTTTTCCCTAATTGCACCGTTGCTTAATCAAACTTTTAAAGAAGCTACCGCCAAAGCATACTTAGAATCAGTATCTGCTAAAGTTTATGATGTACCTTTTTATGGTACAAAAGAGTATGCTCCAGAAACTATTAAGGGATGGCTTCTCGATTACAGGAAACATGGCATTGAAGGTTTATATCCACATTCCCGTGCTGATAAGGGAATGCCGCGGTTATTAAGTGAAGAAGTAAAACAATATATACTTGATGCAAAAGACTATTGTCCTCAGCGTTCTGCAAAAAGTATATATCATGAACTTATTGCAAAAGGTTTAATATCACCAAAGGGCATTTCTCTTTCCACTATTCAACGTTTTATCAAAAATCATGGCCTTAAAGCTTCTAATACTGATGTTAAAGATCGCAGAGCATTTGAAATGGAATACCCCGGAGATTGCTGGCAGACAGATATTAGCATGGGACCATACCTTACTATCAACGGTCGAAAGCATAAGACATACATTGTTGCATATATTGATGATGCTTCAAGAGCCGTTATGGCCTGTTCATTTTTCTTTGAACAAAACCTAAATGCAGTACTATCAGTATTTAAAACTGCTGTGCAGCACAGAGGAATTCCAAAAAAATTATTTATGGATAATGGCAAGGTATTTAGGTCTGAACAACTCCAGTTTATATGTGCATCCCTTGGAACTACAGCATCCTATGCTGAGGTTTTTTCCCCTCAGTCAAAGGGTAAAATTGAAAGGTGGTTCCAAACACTTCAAAGTCAATGGCTTAATCTTCTTGATTGGAATAGTATATCCTCTCTTGAAGAATTAAATGAAATGCTCCAAAACTACGTTGAAAACATTTACCATCAGAGCATCCACTCTTCAATTAAGATGAAGCCTATCGATAAATACATACAAAATATCGATAGAATTCGCTTTGTAGCATCAAAGCAAGAACTTGATTATATATTTTTGTATAGAGTAGAGCGAAGAGTTAAAAATGATGCTACAATACCAATTCTTACTTCAAATTTTGAGGTACCTATTAAATATATTGGCGAACGCATCAAGGTACGATATGATCCAACTTCCCTTGATAAGGCCTATATATTTGATGATAACGGCAGTTGCCTATATACCATATATCCTGTTAACAAAGTTGATAACTCTAAGATTATACGTAATTCAGTTAAAAAATCTGCTGATTTTTCAGCCTTTAATATTGATGGAGGTAATTAATTATGTTCACCACCTATTACAATATGGATTTTAATCCATTTAGCAATGAAATTGAAGAAAAATACAATTTCACATCTAATGATTTTGTGCAAGCTACCGCCAGGCTAGATATATTGCGTCAGCATAAGGGAATTGGTATCTTAACAGGAGAACCTGGCAGTGGTAAATCCTTTTGTTTAAGGTGCTTCGCACATTCATTAAGTAAAAGTCTTTACAAGGTTATATACATCCCAATTACAACTCTTACAGTAAAGGAATTTTATATGGCTCTTTGTGATGGTCTTGGAATAATTCCTGCCTACAAAAAGATAACCATGTTTAAACAAATACAGGAGGCAATATATAATTATTCTTCAAAGAACATAATGCCTGTAATACTCGTAGATGAGGTTCAATTTCTTTCAAACAGTATTCTCGATGATTTTAGGCTGATACTTAATTTTGATATGGATTCTAAAAATCCTTGCATAGTTGTATTCTGTGTTTAGCCAAAACTTGTACTGCAGCTTGAAAGGCAACCACATGAAGCTCTTCGTCAGCGAATAGCAATTAATTATACTTTCTCAGGTCTATCAAGAACTGAGACACAGGAGTATATATTATCACGCTTTAAAGCAAGTGGTCGAAGGGAATCCCCTGTAGAAGAAGATGTTTATGAATTTATTTATACAACTACAGGTGGTACTCCAAGAAAAATTAACAAGCTTATTACTATGGCTTTATTATTAGGCTTTAATGAAAAACAATCTATCTTAACATCTGATATATTTCTTAAAGCTAATGATGAAAATACTTTAAAAACACCATAGGCGTTAAACCTATGACCAGTAATATTAAATTATCATTTATGTCTAATGATAATTTTTAAGGCTCTTATCTAACAGGAGGATAGGGCAATGTAGGGATACAACCTGAGCGCCTGTTAGAATTCTATACAAAGTAAATGAGAAAGGGTAGTATCAATATTATACCGCCTTTTTTCATTTACTTTGGGAGAATCAAAGCGAAAAATCCCAGGACTTGGGGCAGGGTCCCAATAATCTATCAAGGTTTTTGTAATCTGCATTTTGAACCTGTTTTTGCAGATGCAATTTATTTAATCTGCTGTTTTTATTTAAAATCCTATATATTTTGAGGCTATTATATTGTGATTTTTTCAGCATGATTTATTGTGCTGTGTAACAGGAAATGCCTAATTTCAATACAACCCTTGTTAAGGTTCATCTATCCGCCAGTAGCTGCAAAAGTAACAAGCACGGCAATTTCAATACAACCCTTGTTAAGGTTCATCGTACAAGAAATTTTCAGACGAGCTTTTAGTTAATGTATTTCAATACAACCCTTGTTAAGGTTCATCGGGGAGGAAAAGTAATGAGAGTATCTAAGACTATTACATTTCAATACAACCCTTGTTAAGGTTCATCATTAAGGCGGTTACATCATTTTCTTCTATTACCTTATTTCAATACAACCCTTGTTAAGGTTCATCCTTTTTATTTGTATTTTGCCCTAATGTAAATGAACTATTTCAATACAACCCTTGTTAAGGTTCATCATAAAACAGGACTTTCAGACAAAGAATTACTGAACTATTTCAGTACAACCCTTGTTAAGGTTCATCTATTCCAATAAGAACAAATATTATAAATCAACCTCAATTTCAATACAACCCTTGTTAAGGTTCATCAGAATTTAGGAACTAGGATAGGTGATATGATACAATTATTTCAATACAACCCTTGTTAAGGTTCATCCAGAGAGACTGGCGCGGATTTTTGCAAATATGCCGGATTTCAATACAACCCTTGTTAAGGTTCATCATACGGCAAGAGATATATTAGATTTGCTGTCCAATAAATTTCAATACAACCCTTGTTAAGGTTCATCGGCAAGAATAATCGAAATAGGCTTTGATTTACCGCTATTTCAATACAACCCTTGTTAAGGTTCATCCTTCTTAAAAGAGGATTAGATAACAAATTTATAGAAGATTTCAATACAACCCTTGTTAAGGTTCATCCTATAACTTTAAAAGTTAAAAATGCTGCAACAACACCATTTCAATACAACCCTTGTTAAGGTTCATCTAATAGTTCATGGTCTACTTTTAAATCCTCAAATACATTTCAATACAACCCTTGTTAAGGTTCATCGAGATTGAAGAGGGCAAGGCGGTAATAGGAATGTCATTTCAATACAACCCTTGTTAAGGTTCATCAGTACAAGAAACACCGCAAGCCTAGGAGTGATTTAATATTTCAATACAACCCTTGTTAAGGTTCATCGAGAAAGGGATGCAGGCTATTACTTTAAATTTAATGTATTTCAATACAACCCTTGTTAAGGTTCATCACACGCTTTGCTGCTTAAAAATGGTAGCTCTAAAAAATTTCAATACAACCCTTGTTAAGGTTCATCAAAGCTACATGAAAAATGGATTTTACAGTATGTTATATTTCAATACAACCCTTGTTAAGGTTCATCTGAAAAACTTTGTGAACAGAAGCATAGACAAATAGAATTTCAATACAACCCTTGTTAAGGTTCATCACTTATATTCTTACCAACTTCATCCCTAAACACAGTATTTCAATACAACCCTTGTTAAGGTTCATCCAAATCTGCAGGTGCTTGTAAGTGGCAATAACGACAATTTCAATACAACCCTTGTTAAGGTTCATCTAAAATATAAGGCTGCATAGAAAGGAGGTACAAGATATTTCAATACAACCCTTGTTAAGGTTCATCGCAAAACTATCATTCAGAGTACGCCCAAAGTCGCCTATTTCAATACAACCCTTGTTAAGGTTCATCGGAATATTCAACCTGTATGGATTATTCCTATATACTATTTCAATACAACCCTTGTTAAGGTTCATCCAGAAGAAAACATATGGAAAGTGAGGATAAGTAACTAATTTCAATACAACCCTTGTTAAGGTTCATCTAAAACAATTGGTGGGCTTAAGCATGTAATGGATTATTTCAATACAACCCTTGTTAAGGTTCATCTTTGCTGTGTTCTATTATTAGCCCATCTACAATTATTTCAATACAACCCTTGTTAAGGTTCATCTGAAAAAAGATGACCTTATTGCTGTACTGAAAGCATATTTCAATACAACCCTTGTTAAGGTTCATCCTTTTAAAAAATTGGTTACAGGTGAGACCGTCAATGTATTTCAATACAACCCTTGTTAAGGTTCATCCATTTACAAAGATAAGCTGTTCTCCCCTTTATTTTATTTCAATACAACCCTTGTTAAGGTTCATCGAATTCACTTTTAAAAATAATCCATCCGTGTTACTTATTTCAATACAACCCTTGTTAAGGTTCATCACTTACAACAAGAAAATTTGCATGGGAAGTATTTACATTTCAATACAACCCTTGTTAAGGTTCATCTATCTGCCGCAACTGGTGCAGCATGCTTTAATCTGATTTCAATACAACCCTTGTTAAGGTTCATCGATTATCAGCAATCCCATTTACCAGGGTTGTAATTATTATTTCAATACAACCCTTGTTAAGGTTCATCTTAATATTTAATATAAAGTCGAATTTTGTAGATAAAATTTCAATACAACCCTTGTTAAGGTTCATCCAAGCTAAAATCAAGGTTTCTAAAAATTCAACTTACCATTAAAGCTTTGAATTTCAATACTTCTTTTAAAATTTTACCAACCTAATCTCATTATATACAATTGCAAAAATTTATTCAAGACAAATGCAGTTGTGTCAATGTTTGAATAAACTTCTTTGTATGAAATCGGTTGGTAAAATCAAATAAATAAAACATCATGCATCTTCATTTTATATGGATAATGAAAAATTTTTTATTTTAATATATATAGTTTTGTCCACCAACTAACAATCTATATAAGTAATAAAATAAATTTTTAATAAAGGAGGAAAAATACCTTTATATCTTTCTTTACTCCAAAGGATTGGGATTTGTCTAAGTTTAGATAGAAATATAACAGTTCTTATCTGTCCCAATTTTTATCCCTTATTATGATGGTCCACTAAATTGTGCAACCCTCATAATAACATATCAATTTCAAGTAAAAGAAGCCAAATAAAACACCTGGCTTTCAAAAAAGGAATAGCTGTATTAATTTTTATATTATTATTGCACTCTATCCATTTCCTTAAGACGCCTTACTGCCATCATTCCCCTAACAAATCCGTACACTGCCAATGCATGGAAGGCTAATCCAACCCAATCTTGCACGTAAAGAAATATTAGAGCATCAAGTGTATAAATAATTATACCAACAATAAATACCCAATACCTTCTTTTCCTCCCAAGGAAACCAAGTAGAGCAAATCCACCAGCAACAAGTATATCAATTAATAGTGCTATATACATGCCTGTCCCTTGCATTTCAACAACAAATTCATCTATAACCTGAGTGACTCCAAGTCCAACTATAAAGTTATAGTTTCCTCCCGTTATATACACTATTGTGTTTATAATGGAAAGCCCTGCTATCCAGAAAAACCAACTTAAACCATTATCGAACTGATTTTTTACCTTAACATAGTCTGTTCTTTTCCACTTTTCCTTAGAATCTTCATTTCCCTGATTTAATTGAATATCATCTTTTTCTTCCATTCCTATTCCCCCCTATTTTCATATTTATCCAATGATTTAAGAATATCAAAAATAATAGGGGGATTCTATGCAATATTCATGGGAATTAAGGGGCAATGTGCATGGTGTTCAATTAAATCCCATATAAATAAAATTTGGGTCATGTAACAAACGTTTTCCATTGCCTTACAAAAGGTTGGGGCTTGTCTAAGCTTGAATGGAAATAGAATAGTTCTTATATGTCCCTATTTTCGGTTTTATTTTCAGCAATACGGAATAATACTTATCTATCCCTACTTTCCCCTTATCTGCCCCTATTTTCCTACTTCCACCCATTTGCCATATTTGAAAATAAGTCTAATCATAAATTGAAGAATCCAAATGAGTAATGAAAAGACAAGAAATGAAATAAAAAATGTACTTCCAAGAAATTTTATGTGGACGGATGTTGATACTCCAAAAGCAAATATATAACCAATAATA
>ENA-UOOK01004615-UOOK01004615.1-fermentation-metagenome-genome-assembly--contig:-NODE-4615-length-14599-cov-7.702145_pt1 | contig 14599 bp, 12 predicted proteins | sample MGYA00245777_ERZ724023 | MGnify/ENA primary metagenome ERZ724023 (study PRJEB28704, sample SAMN03018312) | fermentation metagenome | biome: anthropogenic terrestrial biome; feature: soil; material...
GTTCGTTAATCTTAGCCAATGCTTCTTGTGGCGTTCTCACGCCCCACATTTCACTAAAAGTATTCATATTAAAAGGTAAATTAAACAATTCCCCCTCAAAATTAGCAACCGGTGAATTAGTATAACGATTAAAACAGGCAAACTGATTAATATAATCCCACACTTCCCTCTTATCAGTATGGAAAATATGAGCACCATACTTATGGACATTAACCCCTTCAACCTTTTCAGTAAAAACATTACCACCAATATGATCCCGCTTCTCAAGCACCAAACAAGACTTACCCCGTTTACTCATCTCACAAGCAAAAACACTACCAAACAAACCAGAACCAACAATCAAATAATCATAAATCATTAAATAAACACGACCATTAAAATATAATATTAACTTATTTTTCTTTTCTTTTTAACGTTTTGCATCCTTATGGAGCATACCTACATAAAATTTCACATATAATTGTCTAACAATCCATCTTTTTGCAATGAAATTTTTAATATTTAAAAGTCTACCTAAAACTTTTAAATCACACTCTTTAACTTTTAAATCCTGTTTATCCATCCAAACATCAAAAAGACGTTCTGTTAAAAAACCATAAATCCTTTTTTGATAATTATCATAACCTGTCATATCAACACGTTTTTCAACTTCACTAAGAATTGGGAAAACCCATTCACAATACCCTGAAATAATATTCTTTGGAGCAATAAACATATTATAATAGTATAATGAATCCCCATTCATTACTTTATCAAAACTATTAGAATATTCAGGGAACAATTCAGAAATAACTTCCCCACATAAATCTAAATCTTTACCATAATTCCAATGTGCATAATCATTATAAACAGAACCAAAAAGTGAATTGGTTCTTTTTGGAAGAATAATATCATAATCTCCTAAAAAAGTTTCAATATCTTGTTTATTTAAACGTTTACCATGTTTATTTTTAGCAAAATATCTTCTATAATGAACTAAACCAATAATATCAGCTTCAGCATTTTTCCACATCCAATACAAACCAGTTAATTCACAATAAGAATTATTTTTATTTGATATATTATCCCCTGTATCATCACTACAATAACCAAAATTTTCCTTTCCATTACATCCTACAAAAAGAGGAGTATAAACATCATCTGAAACTATTTGATCAATATCATTTTGGTCATGTGAAACAACATAAACTGTAATATTTCCACTCATCTTAAGCACACCTAATATATTTTACATGTAAATCTTTAAAAAATTTTGTATAATGTATAACTTTTTAATTTAATTTTATTCAAAAAATATTTTTAAAATAAAAATCTGAAAAATTATATATTATTAAATAAATAAAACAAAAAGATATTTAGATTAAAAATATTTTTAATAAAAAAAATTATGGATAAAATTTTCTATTTTATTATTTTTACTAGCTGTTAAGTATAATTTCCTAAAAAAGTAGTTTTTTGACAAAAACATTCGAAATTTTAACATGTTTCCTAAATAAAAAATGTTTAATTCTTTAACTCTTAGATTTTGATATTCTACCCAAACATTAAATAAATACTCAGTAATCACACCAATAATCCTTTTTTCAACTTCTAAATCAATTTGATTTTCTAATTCATTAATAATAGGAAATAACCAGTTACAATAATCATTCATTATTATTTTTGAAGTAACAAACATATTATAACAAGAAAATGAATCTTGACTCATTATCTTATCATAAATATGTAAATAATCAGGATAAAGATTTTCCATTATTTTCCTAGTCTCAGCAAATACTGGAATATAATATGTCCCATCATAAGTTTCTTTTAAAGAATTTTTAATCAAATGAATCTTTTTAGGCATTAATATATCATAATTATTTAAATAATTTTTTATATCACTTCTATTTAGTAATTTACCATTATCATTTTTAAAATATCTACGATAATGACATAAACCAATAATTTTAGGATTGGTATTTTTCCACATCCAATACAAACCAGTTAATTCAGATAAATCAGAATTTTTATCAGAAATATTCTCTCCAGAATCATCACTACAAAAACCAAAATTATTTTTCCCATTACGTCCCACAAATAATGGAGTGTACACTTCATCCGATTTGATTTTCCTAATATCCTCTTCACTATGTGAAACTACAAAAATTTGCATTTCAGAATTATCCATTATATCTCATTTCTCCAAAAAAAATTATTATAATATTATTATATAAACAATTTATTAAAATTAATTACATTATTTTTTTAAAATAAAAAAGAATACATTAATATAACCATTAAAATTTATTAAAATCATTGCGATTTATTCTACTGTTACACATTTTGCAAGATTTTTTGGTTTATCAGGATCTAATCCACGTTCAATTGCAATATAATAGGATAATAATTGTAAAGGTATAATATAAACGAGTGGTGCAAGTATATCATCTACTTCATCATTTATAAGGAATAAATCATTAGCCTTATTAATTAATTTCTCATCACTAAATGATCCTACTGCTATTACATCTGCTCCACGTGATTTAACCTCTTCTAAGTTACTCATTGTTTTCCTATGATTCGGTCCAGGAGGTAAAACCACTACTACTGGTACTCCTTGATCTATTAAAGCTAAAGGCCCATGTTTTAATTCTCCTGCTGCATATCCTTCACCATGAATATAAGTGATTTCTTTAAGTTTTAATGCTCCTTCAAGTGCTATTGGATAAGCATAACCACGTCCTATAAAGAAAAAGTCTTGAGCATACTTATACTTGGTTGCCATTTTCTCAATAATTTCAGTATCCTTTAATACATCAGTTAAATAATCTGGAACTTTAAGCAATCTTTCAAGTAAATCCTGATTATTTGATAATAATGCTGCAAATAAGTAAATACTTGTTAATTGACTCACATATGTTTTTGTAGCAGCAACACCAATCTCTGGTCCGGCTTGAGTATGAATCACATACTTAGCTCTACGTGTAGCAGAACTTCCAGCAACATTAACAATAGCTAAAGTTTTAGAAGTTTCATTAGCAATATTTAAAGCCTTCAATGTATCTGCTGTTTCACCAGACTGTGAAATAAAAATCACTAAAGTATTCTCATTTAAAGTATTAGCAGAATACTTAAACTCAGACGCCAATAAAACATCAGTAGGTATACCTGCTAATGATTCCAATAAATATTTACCAGTTAAACTAGCATGATAAGAAGTACCACACGCTACAAACACGATACGATTAATATCAGTTAAATCATCAGTGATTTTTTTAATATTATCCTTTTCAGTTAAAGTATTTCGAATAGCTGTTCCTTCCTCATTAATCTCCTTAAGCATGAAATAATCATAACCTTCCTTCTCAGCCATCTCAGGAGTCCAATCAATAGTTTCAACTTCCTTCTCAATAACATGATCATGCTCATCCTTAATAGTAACACCACTAGTTGTAAGAGTTATTAATTCACCTTGTTCAGGGAAAATAATATCATTAGCATACTTAAGAATTGCCGGAGAATCAGATGCAACAAAATAAGCATCCACTCCAACACCAATAATAAGAGGACTATCTTTACGTGTTGCTACAACCTTATCAGGTTCACTCTTACTAATAGCAGCTATAGCATAAGCACCATGAATAATATTAATAACCTCACGCATAGCAGACTCCAAATCTAAACCTTTACCCATATACTTCTCAAGTAAGTGTGGAATTACCTCAGTATCAGTATCAGACTTAAACTTATGACCCTCTTTAATAAGATCCTCCTTAATCTCCAAATAATTCTCAATAATACCATTATGAACAACAGCAACAGTCCCATTTTCATCAGTATGAGGATGAGAATTAACCTTATTAGGATCACCATGAGTAGCCCAACGAACATGAGCAATACCACAACAACCAGGCAAATCAGCAAGATTCAACTCATCATCAACATCCCGAATCTTACCAGCACCCTTCTTAATATTAATCACACTATTTTCTGTAGCAATACCAACTGAATCATAACCCCGATACTCCAACTTACTAATACAATCCAAAAGCACAGGTGCCGCATCCTTACCCTTAAGTACACATCCAACAATTCCACACATAAATATCAGCACTTCCTTTTTTTATTAAAAAATTTAGTAAAAAATTAAAATTTATACTAAAATAATTTCTAGTTTCAAATAATAAAACCTTTTCTATAAATTATTAATAAAATAATAATTATTCCATATCTTTAATTTTAACCCATTCTATAGTTTTCTTAATACCTTCTTTAAAATTTGTTTCCGGTTTAAATCCAGTATCTTCAGTTAAATTAGAAATATCTGCACAAAGATGCATCACTTGATTAGGAGAATAATCCCTATTACCAAATCCTATATTGAATTCAGGATTTATACTATCTTTAATTGTTTTAATATATTCTTTTAAAGGAATTGCTTTTCCAGATCCAATAGGGTAAACTTGATTGTTTATACCATTTTTAGCAATTAAATAAAAAGCTCTTGCACAATCTTCAGAATAGATATAATCCCATAATTGATCACCTTTAGTAGTATCAAAAGGTTTATCATTTAATATAGAACCAATACAAGAAGATATCATTGTATTTTCATTATCCCCTGGACCATATACACTTAAAATACGAGTCCAACAATGCTTAATTCCCAATTCATTAGCTAAAATTCTACTTAATTTCCCAGCAGCATATTTAGCTATCCCATAACCAGTTACAGGATTAGTTGAAGTATTAGAAGAAAGTTTTTCATCAGAAAAACCATATTCCGCTTGAGAACCTGCACCAACAAAAGAAGTACAACCAATACTTTTAGCTAACCTTACAGCATCTAAAGTATATTGAATATTATTTAATTGACGGTAAACATCATCCCGAGTGCTTCCAAAAGTCCCTGACCATCCAAAATGGAAAAACATATCACAATTAGTTAATTTAAATGATAAAGAATTCAAATTACTTAAATCACATTCAACAATTTTAACATTTTTATCTTTAGGAATATTATCTTTTTTTTTAGAATTAGGTCTAACAATAGCTACTACTTCAAAGTTTTCTTTTAATAAAACTTTAATCAAATTAGATCCAATCATTCCACTTGCACCAGTTATAACCGCCTTCAATAACATCACCTATATCACAAATTTATAATAAGATAATTTAAAACTTATTCTCATCAACCATATTAATAATCATGTTATCTTTTAATTCTTTTCTATCTAAAAATGGTTTTAAATCTTCAAGTGGTGCTGAAACCATTTTACCATCAGGTAATTTTTTTGAAGCAGACTTAGGTTCAAAACCTTGATTTGTATCTACCATAATTTCACACATACAAAAAGAATCAGAACTTAAAGTTTTACTTATACATTCATTAAGATTTGCATTTGATTCACAACAAATATATGGAATACCATAAGCTTTAGCTATTTTACTCATATCTGGAAAACTTACATCACCACTATCTCCGCCAATTCCAACAAATGGTCTTTCAAAGAATGATCTTTGGGTAATTCTTATAGATTGATAACCATTATTATTAATAACAAATAGCTTAATTGGTAATTTATGATGGACAATAGTTTGCAACTCTTGAATATTCATTTGAATACTCCCATCACCACTAACACAAACTAAATCTTTTTTACCTAATCCAAAACAAGCCCCAACAGCTGCCGGCAAATCATAACCCATAGATGCAACTCCAGAGTTAACAACTAATCTTTGACCTTTTTTAAGTTTATAACCATGAATACAAGCACATGCAGACCCATTAGCTACAACAATTTGTTGACCTTTTTCCATATTATCTGAAAGACTGCTTAAAAAAGCATAAACATTAGTTTTACCTTTTTGATTTAATTCCTTTTCAGTACAAACTGGATATTTAATTTTCCATTCATTACACTTTTTAATCCAATTTGAATAATCGAATTTATAATCTTCATTTTCTAAAACTTCATTAAATTTAGTTATGAATTCTTTAACATCTGATTGAATAGGCATATCTATATTGAGAGTAGGTTTTTTTATTTCTGCAGGATCAATTTCAACCATTATTTTATAAGCTTCTCTTGCCCAAGTATCATATGCAAAAGAAACTTGTCTTGTACTTAATCTACAACCAATAGATAAAACTAAATCACTATTTTGAACCGCAAAATTTGCAGGCCTATCACCAAAAGAACCACCACAACCCACAGTCAGAGAATTTTCATATTCTAATGTATCTGTAGCATTCCATGCATTTACAATAGGAATTTTTAATATATTTATAAGTTTTAAAAAATCTTCATATGCACCAATAGTTCTAATAGCACTTCCTGCATAAATAACTGGTCTTTTTGATGATTTTAATTTTAAAATAACTTCTTTAATAATTTCAGTGGTAACAGGTTTTCCTAAATCTAAATTTAATTCTTTTGGATTAAATTCAATTAAATCATCAGTATCAATTATAGCCCCTTGAACATTTAATGGAACATCAACCCAAGAAGGGCCACATCTTCCAGATTTTGCTAAATATAATGCCTTTTGAAGACAATACTTAATTTTATTAGGATCAACTACCATTTCTGCATATTTAGTCATTGAATCCACAGTACTAATAATATCCCATTCTTGATCACCTATCTGACGCAATGGTAAACCAGTACTAACAACTGTCATTTCATATTTTACTTGACCCGAAATAATAAGCATTGGAATAGAATCCAAATAAGCACCTAAAACACCAGTCAATGCATTAGTACCACCAGGACCCGTAGTTACACAAACAGCAGGCATTTTATTAGAAATCCTATAATACCCTTCAGCAGCTATAGCACAAGCTTGTTCATGATGATTATAAATACAATCTAAATCAGGATTATGGCCAAAACCATCATTTAAATGCATTGCACCCCCACCAACCACACTAAACAAAGTTTCAATACCATTATCTACTAAAAATTGTGCCATATAATCTGCAACTCTAATCTTCATTCCATACTCCTTCTTTTTTCATAAACAATAATTTTAATAAAATTTTAATTTTAATCCATAATAATTTTTTTATCTTTGAACTCTTCCACTACCATCACCAGATGCTAGTTTATTAACTTCTTCCACAGTAACCAAATTAAAGTCACCTTCAATAGTGTGTTTTAAACAACTTGCTGCAGTAGCAAAATCCAAAGATTTTTGTAAATCCATTTTTTGATTTAAACCATATATTAAACCTGCAACAAAACTATCCCCACCACCAACACGATCAACAATATGCATATCATACTCTTTTGCTTGATAAAACTTTTCACCATCAAAGAGCATAGCAGTCCATTTATTATCACTTGCAGAAATTGAAGTTCTAAGTGTACATGCTACAATAGAACATCTAAAATTATCATGAACTTGTCTTGCAACATCTTTATAAGAACCATAAGATAAATCACCATTAATTACATCCGTATTTTCAGGTTTGATTCCAAAAACATCACTTATATCTTCTTCATTACCAACACAAACATCCACATACTGTATAATTTCAGACATTACTTTATTTGCCTTTTCTTTTGACCATAAATTATTCCTATAATTTAAATCACAACTAACTAAAATATTTCTCTTTTTAGCTTCAATACAAGCTTCCAAACAAATTTTTGCTAAATTATCACTTAATGCAGGAGTAATACCTGAAAAATGAAAAAAATTAGTATTTTTAAAGATTTCATCCCAATTAAATTCATCTAGTTCAACAGTAGCTAAAGAAGAAAATTTTCGATCATATATTATTTTAGATGGACGTTGACTAGCCCCTTTTTCCATAAAATAAACACCTAAACGCCCTTCACCACGAATTATTTGATTTATACCTACGCCTAATTTTCTAAGAGAATTTATTGCAGCTTGTCCTAAATCATTTTCAGGCAATTTTGTCACAAACTCCGTATTTAAACCATAATTAGATAAAGATACTGCAACATTCGCTTCACTACCTCCATAATGAGCATCGAATTTATTTGCTTGTATAAAACGATTATAACCTTCTGGAGAAAGCCGTAACATTAACTCTCCAAACAATACAATATTTGACAAATTTTAAACTTCCTTAAAATATTTATTTTATAATTCTACATCTACTCTATTTTTTAAATCATTAAATCTAGCACTATCTTCATCAACAATTGTTTGATAATAACTTAATTTATTTTTTAAATATAAATATTCAAATTGAATAGCCTTTTGAATTGCTTCTTTATAATTTTCATTTAAATCATTCATATTAAAAACAATTTTTCTAGTTTCTAATCTATCTAAAAGATTTTCTAAATTATTAATGAAATCTATACTGTTTACAGAAATGCTTCCACCTATAGCTGCATTAAACCCATACTCTTGAGATTTTTCAAGAATAGATTTACAATAATTAAACATTTTTTCCCCATTAACTTCAGATTTAGAAATTCCACAAGATTTTGAAAAATCACTTCTCCCAATAACTACAGTATCTAAAAAATCTTGATTAATACTGAAAATTTCATCCATATTTTGATAAGCTGTTATAGTTTCTAAATTTATAATTCTATCAATATTCCCATCATTTTCTGTAGGAAAAACTTTATAAAAAGCTTTAGCAAATTTTGAAGCAGCAAAAGGTGTTTCAATCATTGGTGCCATTATCCCATCTGCTCCAAAAATTTTACAATCATCCATATCACGAACAGCCTCACAACCCCCAATTTTAATATACATTTTTAAACCAGACTTAGATATAATATCTCTAAGTTTAGTTAATTCATCCTTTCTAGATCCTTCTGTTTCAAATTCAGATTTTACAGCTATGACTCCATAATCTTCTTTTAGTTCTTTTAAAATTTCCACCATTTTTTCTTCTGTAACATTCAAAACTATCACCATTTCTTTAAATTAAAAATTTTATTTAAAAAATTTGTCCTATAATTTATTTATAAACATTAAAGTATTCTTTAATTGATTTAACCATATATTCTATTTTTTCATTAGTCATTCCAGGATAAACTCCTATCCAAAATGTGTCTTCCATGATTTTATTAGTATTTTTTAAATCACCAATAGTATGATAAATTGATTTATTATCCCTTATTTCATCAAAACATGGATGTTTAATTAAATTTCCTGCAAATAACATTCTAGTTTGAATTCCTTTATCTTCTAAGAATTTAACTAAATCATTACGGTTTACTCCACTTTTACAGGTTATTAAAAACCCAAACCAACTCGGATTAGAATTTGAACAAGCTTCTGGTAAAATTAAATAATCTGTTAAATCATTTAATCCTTCATATAATTTTTTAAAATTTTCTCTTCTTTTAAGAACAAATGTTGGGAATTTTTCTAATTGTGCACAACCTATAGCTGCTTGTAAATCTGTTGCTTTAAGATTGTACCCAAAATGAGAGTAAACATATTTATGATCATAACCTAAAGGTAATTCCCCATATTGTCTGTCAAATCTATGACCACAAGAATTATCTTCCCCTGAGGAACATGAACAATCTCTACCCCAATCTCTAAATGAATGTATTATTTTATTTAATAAAGGATTATTAGTATATACTGCCCCCCCTTCACCTGTTGTCATATGATGTGGAGGATAAAAACTTGATGTTCCAATATCCCCAATTGTTCCTGTGAATTTTTCAATACCTCTTAATGTGTAAGTGCTTCCTAAAGCATCACAATTATCTTCAATTAACCATAAATTATTATCTTTACAAAACTTTTTAAGATATTCCAAATTAAATGGATTTCCAAGAGTATGTGCCACCATCACTGCTTTTGTTTTATTAGATAAAGCTTTTTCTAATTGAGTTACATCAATATTATATTGAGGTATAGTTACATCAACAAATACTGGAACTGCACCATACTGAATTATAGGTGCAACAGTTGTTGGAAATCCAGCTGCAACAGTTATAACTTCATCCCCTCTTTTAATTCTTCTATCTTTTAATAGTGGAGAAGTTAATGTCATGAAAGCTAATAAATTAGCCGAGGAACCAGAATTTACAAATGAACAATATTTAACTCCCAAATATTCTGCAAATTCTCTTTCAAACTTATTAGTATATCTACCACTTGTTAACCAAAATTCTAAAGAACTATCCACTAAATTAGTCATTTCTTTAGAATCATATACTCTTGAAGCATAAGATATTTTATCTCCTTCTTCAAAAGGAATATTCTTATTATGGAAAGTATCACAATATTCTTTAACCATAGTTAATATTTCTTTTCTAGCTTCTTTCTCATTTTTATTTTGAAACATAACAAACACTTAATTATTAATATTAATTAAAAAAATTCTTTAATTTGATTATCCATACATTCATTTACATCATTTTTATTGAAATAAATCTTAGTCCATTCTACAGTTTTTTCAATAGCTTCTTCAATATGCCATTTTGGTTTCCAATTAAAAGTATTTTTGATTTTAGAACAATCTAATTTTAAATAATTTGCTTCATGAGGACCATTTTCTGATTGATTAATCCAACCTAAATTTTCACCCCAATATTTACAAAATAAATCAGTCAGTTCTCCTGTAGTAACACAATCTTCATCATCTGGGCCAACATTATAATTTCCAGAATACTTATTGTTTTCGTATTGTTTCATACAGATCATTAAATAAATTTTTAATGGTTCTAAAACATGTTGGTAAGGTCTAATTGAATAAGGATTTCTAATTTCAATGGGTTTTTTATTTTTAGCTGCTCTAACACAATCTGGAATGATTCTATCTTTAGCAAAATCTCCCCCACCAATTACATTTCCTGCTCGAGCTGTAGAACATGATATTCCCAATTCTTTAAAAAACGAGTTATTATATGATTGTGTAATTAAATCAGAACATGATTTACTATTCGAGTAGGGATCATAACCATTTAATGGTTCATTTTCACGATATCCCCACACCCATTCTTTATTTTCATAAACTTTATCTGTAGTTACATTGAGAAATGATTTAACAGAATCTGAATTTCTGATAGCTTCACAAATATTTACAGTTCCCATTACATTAGTTTCATAAGTATATCTTGGATTAGTATAACTTTCACGTACTAAAGGTTGTGCTGCCATATGGATAACAATTTCAGGTTCAAATTCCATTATAACTTCATTTAATTTGTTATAATTACGAATATCTTCAATTATTGAATTAATATTTAAATCCAATAAATTATATAAATTAGGATTAGTTGGAGGATTTAATGAAAATCCAGTAATTTCTGCACCCCAATTATCCAATATTTTAGAAAGCCAAGACCCCTTAAAACCAGTGTGTCCTGTAATAAGAACCTTTTTGTTTTTATAAAAACTTTTCAAAAATAATCACCAAAAATGTTTTATTTAATTATTTTTTATCCCAAATATACCAAGGAGCATTACCTTCATCCCACATTTCACTTAAAGCATCATGATCTCTTTTTGTGTCCATACACTTCCAAAAACCATGATGTTTATATGCTTTCAATTCTCCTGCTTGTGAAAGATTTTCTAAAGGATCTTTTTCTAAAACTGTAGCATCGTTTTCAATATAATTTAAAACTTCTGGTTCTAATACCATGAAACCTCCATTTATCCAACCACCATCTTCTTTAGTCTTCTCTGCAAAACGATTAATGGTTTCATCATCATCAATATTCAATACACCAAATCTACCTGCTAAGTTAACTGCAGTTATAGTAGCTAATTTACCATGATTTTTATGAAAATTTAATAATTCTTTTAAATTTACATCAGAAACCCCATCACCATAAGTTAACATAAAAGGTTCATCTTTAGGAAGATAATCACTTATACGTTTTACTCTACCTCCAGTCATGGTATTTAATCCAGTATCAACTAATGTAACTTTCCAAGGTTCAGAATAATTATTATGAACCTCCATTTTATTTTCTTTTAAATCAAAAGTTACATCTGATGTGTGTAAATAGTAATCTGCAAAAAATTCTTTAATCATATGAGATTTATATCCTAAACATATTATAAATTCATTAAATCCATAATAAGAATATATTTTCATTATATGCCATAAAATTGGTTTTTCCCCTATTTCAATCATAGGTTTTGGTTTAAGATAAGATTCCTCAGAAATACGAGTTCCAAATCCTCCTGCTAATATTACAACTTTCATTTTAATAATTCCTTAATTATTTATATTAATTACTATTATAAAATAAGATATATATAATTTTTAAAAGATTTTTACAATAGGAAACAGAATTTCAATGATTGAAAAAAAAATAGAAATAATAATAATTACATTTAATAGAGATAAATATTTAGATGATACATTAAAACAATTATTAAATAGTCCATTTTCTAAGTGTAAATTCACAATAATCAATAATCATTCAACAGATAATACGTATAATGTTTGTAATAAATATGAAAAATTGTTTCCTAATTTTAATGTTATCACTAATAAATTAAATATTGGGGGAAATGCTAATATTTTAAGAGCGGTTGAAACATCCCAATCTTTATATACTTGGATTTTAGCAGATAATGATAATTTTGACTTTAGTAATTGTGAAGACTTAATAAATGCGATTAATTCTGAAGAATTTGATATTATATTAACATGTTCTATTGGAGTTTTTAACCCTAATAGAAAAACTATAAGTGAAAAATTAAAAGAATATGATATTAATTATGGTATCAATTCTAAAAACTGTTTAAAAACTAATACTATGCATATTCTAGATGTTGTTGAAGCAGAATATTTTCATGCTTTAAGTTTTATACCTGCAACTATTTTTAAAACTGAGAAATGGGATTCAGAATGTTTAATTGAAGGTTATGATAATATTCCAAATATGTATCCTCATTTTCCATTTATTGTAAAATCTTTAGAAGAAAATTTTTCAGTGTATAAAACTAAAGATGAAATTATTCATGGGATGGAAAATCCTAATTCTACTTATACTAGTTTAAAATGGTTAAATAGTTGGCTCAAGTCAAGTTTAATAATTAAAGATCCAAAACTAAGAGAAAGATCAATTAACAAATTTTATGCAACAGACTCTTTTTTAATAATGGTTATAGGGTGTATTATTACTGGAAAAAGTATGGATAATACAAATTTTAAAAATCAAATTATCACAACTTTAGCTTTATTAAAAGAAGTTAAAGGCATAATAAAAGGATTGGGATATGGAATTATTGTGATTATAATTAGTATGTTCCCTCAAAAATTATGTAAAAAAATATTTAATAAAATTGGTAGAAAAAAACTAAATAAATGATGCTATTCAAAATATGTGAAATTTATAACTTAATTATTTATTATATAAGTTAATAAAAAAAGTTGATTAAGATGAAATATAAAATAAGTTTAATAATGCCTGTTTATAATGCAGAAAAAAATTTAGAAAATTCTATCAATTCCATACTCCAACAAACACTAGGATTTAATAATATAGAATTTATTATAATAGATGATTTTTCCACAGATAACTCCAGAAAAATTATTGAAAAATATGCTAAAAATTACAAAAATATAATTCCTAAATATTTAGACAAAAATACTGGTTTTCCGGGAAATGTGAGAAATATAGGATTAAATATGGCTCATGCTAATTATGTAATGTTTTTAGATAGTGATGATACATACAATGCAGATGCTTTCGAAATACTTTATCAAACCATTAATAAAAATGAATATATTAATATTGTTGATTCTAAACATAATATAATGGTTAATAATACAATTAAAGAATTTAAAACTGATAAAATAAAAAGTGAAAAAAATATGATTTGTGTTGACCCATTAACAGAACCATTTATTAATAATATTTATGTTTGGGGAAAAATTTATCGAAAAAGCTTCCTAAAAAAATTTAATATAATCTTTCCAGAAAATCAACTAGGTGAAGATAATGTATTTAATATTAAATCTTTTTTAAATAGTGGAAATATAATATTTTTAAATAAATATTATTCGTATAATTATAATATTCGAGATGAAGGAAAAGATTTATCTTTAACTAATTCAATTAAAAAAGAAAATATTATTAATTCTATAAAAACATATTTTTTAATAGTCGAAATATTAAAAGAGTATAATAGAAATGATTTAATTCCTATAATTTTTAATAAACGCATCCCAGATTTATTGTCTTATTTTGTAAGATTAAAAAAAACAGATAAAAAAATGACTTTAATTGAATTTTATAAATTTTATCAATTTGTTGACTTTAAAGTTTATTCTAATGAACTTTGGGCTCGAATGATTGAAAAACCTTTAAAAAAAGAAAAATTTGATAAAGCTATTTTTATTTCAGAAATTATTAAAAATTTATATAAATTAAATTTTTTAAAAAATATTTATCGTAAAATATATTTAAATATTAAATAAAATTAAAAAAGTTGATTATTATGGTAAATTCTAAAAGTTTGTTATACGAAGGTAAAGCTAAGAGTGTTTATGGAACTGAAAATCCTGATGAAGTTATTATGGAATTTCGTGATGATATGACTGCAGGTGATGGAGCACGTCATGAAACTATGGGTAAAAAAGGATATTATAATAGTATTATTACTAGTAAGATTTTTGAAATTTTAGAAGAAAATG
>ENA-UOOK01004616-UOOK01004616.1-fermentation-metagenome-genome-assembly--contig:-NODE-4616-length-14599-cov-5.164123_pt1 | contig 14599 bp, 8 predicted proteins | sample MGYA00245777_ERZ724023 | MGnify/ENA primary metagenome ERZ724023 (study PRJEB28704, sample SAMN03018312) | fermentation metagenome | biome: anthropogenic terrestrial biome; feature: soil; material...
TCACAATTATCTCTGAGTCTGGGACGGTGGATATTACTTTGTTCCGGGAATCTACTGAATATCAGTATATAAAATCCTTATTTGAAGAATCATTTCTAAGTAGCCAGTTCAAAAAGCTAAATAATGCCGCATAATTGCTTGAAATGGAATTGAGTTCAGATGCTGGATTACCAACGATTTATCTCATTATGCTATATTAATTTTTCCTCTTAACTGGGGTGCGAAACTCAAAAGGGATCTATTATGTAACTGCTAAGACAGAGACTCTTTTGAGTGAAAAGGTAGAGGTTGAGATTCAATCCGGCACTAATTTGGAACTTGAGTTTCAGTTAATTGAACCGGGTAGACTTGAAGGTAAGTTGTATCTTTTCCAATGTGAGGATCATAGTGGAATTGAAGTTAAAGCTACTGATCTTGAAACAGGAGTTACCTACCTGGCAGCTACCGAGGCAGATGGGAGCTTCCAGTTTGAAAAGTTGATGCCCGGAACCTATCGTCTTGATGCTAGCAAAAGTGGCTATGCTCAGCAAAGCATCAGTGAAGCTTCAGTTGTAGAGCAAGGTAAAACAGTGCAAGTAGAGCCTAAGACATTGCTCCGTAGTTCCTATTGGACAGATCTGGAAGACGGTACCTTGCAAGGTTGGGAGGTTCAGTCCGGTCAGGCTCAGCTATCTGTGGTGGAGCTTGGTGCTGAAAAAAGCCAATATGCTATGCAGGTAATCTACAGGCTACCGGCAGATGGCACAATTGTGCTTCAAGATACTACAGGTGGTCTTGAGGATAGTTGGCAAGACCACAATACCCTCCAGCTTTGGGTGCTAGGAGACAAATCAGGTAACGCTCTCGTGGTAGAGTTGACTGAAGCTAGCGGTCAGTGGGAGTATACACTGCCACTTGATTTCCAAGGTTATCGCAGATTTGATCTTGGAATGCAACAGTTTAGCTTCAAAGGAGCAGGTAGCCCCGAGTTGCCCTATCCTGAGCTAAGCAAGCTGACAGCTTGTAAGCTGCTAATCAAAAAAGCAGCAACTTCTGCGGAAGAGGGAACTATTTTGATTGATGAGTTTTATCCCTACACCGCCGTGACATTGACAGGGAAGGCAATCGTTGCACGCATCGAGAACCAGAGTGGCATTACCATTGAAGCTCGTGGCTCTGACGTTGAGTTTAAAACGCAAACAGATGCAGCTGGTAATTATTTACTGTCATTGCCGGCAGGTAGCTATCAGGTGACTGCAGCTAAAGCTGGTTGCACAAAGCAAACTAGAGAAGTTGTGGTGGATGGTTATCAACAGGCGATTAATTTCCAATTGGAACAAGGCGAATCCGGCTGGCTTTTGCTTGAGGATTTTGAGGATCCACAGCGTGTTGAGCAGCTGGAACTGGTTCAAAATGACCAGTTCGTAAAAAGCGGGCAGTATAGTGCAAAATGGGCCAATCATCCCCAAGAGTCCAGCGTCAGAATTCAAGGTGGAGATTGGAGCCGGTACTCTCGACTAAACTTTTGGGTTTATTCCGAGGTGGCAAATGGCGCAGGTATTGAAGTTGTATTTTCTTCAGATAACGATGAAACAGCTGGTTGGGACTACTATTACACCTCCTTTATTCTCGATTGGACCGGTTGGAAGCATATCTCAATACCGTTGAATAATTGTGGGGTAAGTAACAATCCTGTTGGTTGGCAGCAAATCGATGACTTGACGTTTTTCACTAAGGGCTGGGGCTTCAGTCCCAATTCAACATCTGTGCTGTATTTAGATACACTCACTCTTACTTCAGATCAAGTACAGCTAGGAGTTCTTTTGGGCAAGGCAAAACTTGCAGGCAAGCAGGATCATAGTGGGATTAAAATTGAAGCACGCTCTACTGAAGGGCTGATCTATTCAACAATTACCGATAGCAAAGGACAGTTCGGTTTTGAATCAGTTCTGCCGGGAGAATATGAGATTTTCGCCTCACAAGATGGCTTCATAACAGCGAAAGCTACAGTGAAGCTCGAGGTAGGCTCCATGGCTCAGGCAGAAGAGCTATCTCTTACAACTTTAGGCAGACCAAATAAGCCAGAGGAATTCGCAGCAGATGCATCAGTACCTGGAGAAGTAAGGTTGAGCTGGAGAGCACCTGCTTTGTCTGAGGATGGGTGCTTGGCAAGCTCATACTTGATTTACCGTACATCTCAAGGTAGTGAAATACCTACCAAACCTTACAAGACAGTGGTAGATCCTCATCCTGCCATCGCAGGCAATCAGATAGCGTGGGCTGATCTGAATGTAGATGCTGCTGATTATGATTACTATCTAGAGGCCCAAGACAGCAAGGGGAATGCAAGTGATCTGATAGGGCCACTTTCCGTTACTGCTCAGTCAGATACAACACCACCTGGCTTGCCTGGATCTGCAGCAGCAGATGTGGGCACCCAAGACCAAGTAATATTAACTTGGAATGCACCCCAAGCCGAGAGTGAGATCGATGAAGCAGTAGCTTATCGCATCTATCGCAGCGTTGCCCCAGACGGGCCAGAGCAGTTGGTGGCAGAAGTCAACTCTCTTAGCTGGACTGATAGAGAGCTGGAGCAAGGTCAGAAGTATAATTACAGGATAACTGCTCTCGATCACGTGGGAAATGAAAGCGAAGCTGTAGCTTTGATGGCTGTTGAACCTCAAATAACAACCATCGATGTGGAATTTAAGCCGGCTGCTTTAGGAGTTAAAGGACAAGCACTCCAGATAAAAGCCACAGCTGAGACCTCAAGTGGTACTTTAACTGGCAAGCTGTTTTATAAGCAGCAGGATCAGACAACATTTGTGGAAACAGAACTACAACAGAGGGATAATAATCTTTTTGCAGCTGAGATTCCAGCAGAAGCAGTGCAAAAGGACATAGAATACTACCTGGTATTCAGCAATGGCACCCGAGAAAAGACTTTGCCTGAGAACTCCAGCAGCTATTTTGTTGAAGTTGTAGAGTTAGATCGAACTGCAGTCGGCATTTCAAATCTAGTAGCTATGCCAAATCCCTTTTTCCCGACAGCTCCAGGAGGACCAAGTGAAGTTGCAATCAATTTCACCTTAGGCGTTCCTGCAAAGACCACAATTCAAATCTACAACATGGCAGGCCAGCTGATTCTAAGTAGAGAGCAAGGCATGCTTTCTGAAGGAGCTCACGTTTATTACTGGGATGGCCGCGATTCAAAAGGCAGCTGGGTTGCTGCAGGACCATATCTGTGTCAAGTTACAGCAAGCGAGCCTAACCGTCCTGTTGCTCGGGAAGTAGTGCTAGTGGTGATAATGAGGTAATTTGAAAGGAAAATGAAAGAGAGGGTTTTGCATGAAAATTGCACAGAAGTGGACTTTTTGGTTGGTGCTTTGTGCTCTTGTTATTGGTTCGCTATGTATTGTCGGTTGTGGCGGTAATCAATCAGCAAAAGGTAAAGTAACCACGTTGCGTTTCAGTTTTTGGGGCACTCCGGAACAGGTAAAGTTAACCCAAGAGATTGTACGTGAATTCGAAAAAGAAAATCCTGATCTAAAAATCAAGTTGGAACACGTTCCTATGAGCTACTCAACTAAGATGATGACCATGATTGCAGGTGGAACTGCACCGGATATAGGTTATGTAGAGGTTGAAGAATTTGGTGCTTGGGCAGAAAAGGGGGTTTTGGTTGATCTGGCTCCATATGTTGCTAAAAGCGATGTGATTAAGCCTGACGATTATTTCCCCCGGGCTTGGGATGTATTCTCGTACAACGGAAAGGTCTACGGGATCTCCCGGGACCTGTCTCCGGCTGTGATGTTCTATAATAAAAACCATTTTGATAAAGCTGGTCTCGCCTATCCGGATGAAACCTGGGATTGGGATAAATTTGTTGAGATCACAAAGAAACTGACAAAAGATGAAAATGGTGATAGACGCATAGATCAATTCGGTACTGCAGGTTATACAGTTGAAGCTGCTATTTGGCAAAATGGAGGTACGGTTTTTGATGATGAAAAAAAGCCAACTAAATGTCTCTTAGAATCTAAAGAAGCAAAAGAGGCACTTAAGTGGCTGCAAGATTTATCATTAAAACATCATGTGGCACCATCGCCAAAGGAGGAACAGGATCAGACTGCAGATATGATGTTTACCACAAATAAAGTCTCTACCTATTTCACAGGGCATTGGATGGTCCCTGCGTTTCGGGAAATCAAAGATTTTCAGTGGGATACGGCGCCGATGCCTAAGGGAAAAGCCGGTAGAGCTACTATGCATGGTGGAACAGCAGTTGCTATTTTTCAGCAAAGCAAGCATAAAGACGAAGCATGGAGATTTATTGAGTTTCTTGCTGGTCCCAAAGGACAACGGATTAAAACAAAACTCGGAAGGATCGTACCGACAATTAAATCTGTAGCGAACTCCGAAGTGTTTCTCAAGCAGGCTCCTCCAGAGAATAATCAGGTATTTCTCGATGCCATGTCTTATGCCAGGAGAATAGCCCATTTTCCAAAAGCAAGGGAAGTTAGAATAAAAATGAACCAAGGCTTGAATCTCTTTTGGTTAGGTCAGGAAGATGTGGATCGGGCAGCAAAGAGAACAACCAAAGATTTAAATGAGGTACTGGTAAAATAAATCCGGGGCGGCCAGGAGCCGCCCTACCTCTCCTGTTATTGTTGACCTAAGCTTCAAAATGTAAGCCGGTAGAGGTTAGGATGGGAAGCAACTCTGTTGCTAAAGGAGGAGAAATACTGCAATGGGATTTAAAAGAATTAGACTTTATCCCACGCTATTACTTTTTTTATTGATGGTAGCCTCTGTTTTTGCACAAGGGGAGGGGATCAACAATTACAAGCAAGGAAAGCTTGACGGTTGGGAAGCTAGAGAGCACTCAACTGCTTTGAAAGTCGCAGCTGACAATGAGCGTGGGCCAGTGATGGCAGTTGACTATAGGTTCGATAAAATTAACTACTCATGGTGGCGCTATTGGTTCAGGCCTACTATGGATGCAAGTGAAAATCTGGGAATTGTTTTTTGGCTGAAAGGGGATGGCTCCGGAAACATTTTCACTCCCACCCTGGTATTTTGGGAAGGCGGATCCGAGTTAAAATATAACGGAGAGGCTATCTCTTTGGATTTCAACGGCTGGAAGCAATTTAAGGTGCCCTTCGAGCAGTTTATCCTGCAGGGAAAATCGCCAGGCTCAAAACTTGAGCAGCTTGGCAATATCATGTTTAATCTTACTGCCTCCGGCCAAAACAGTGCAGGCACAATCTATATTGATGAGGTTGGGTTCTATGGTCATCGCTCAATCAATGAAAAATATGGCCTGATCGTTACAGATGAAGAGCCCTCTGAGCTGGAGATCCTTACTTCTTTTGAAAGCCTTGATTCTTGGCGCGGAAGTTCTTTAAGTTTGACGCAAGCCTGCAGAGAGCAAACAGAGACAGTTGGCAGATGGCAATTGTCTGCTGGGGGAGAGCAGATCTGGTATCGAGGTGTTAGTTCCGATCTTAGTGCATTCACAGGGCTTGGCCTTTGGGTTTGGAGCGAAAGGAGAGACGAGAGCGAATTTGAGCTTGTACTTTCTGCAGATAGCGAAACCCTCGGCTGGGACTATTACCACGCCCACGTTAAAGTGGACTGGGAAGGTTGGAAATTAGTGCAAATTCCCTGGCAAGCTTTTAAAGCAGAAGGAGCTCCCTTGGGACTCGACAAGGTAGAGTTTATCCTTCTTTCCACTCGGGGCTGGGGCCAAAATCCTATTGGGGATGCAGTATTGTTATTGGACAAGCTCTTCCTCTACAGAGGTGGACCTGCTCTATCACAACAAACAAAACAGGTGGCACAACAAGAGCTTCCGCCTATACCCGAAGCTCGAGGCGGCTTGGTTGTAGATGATTTTCAATCCACACAAAACTGGTCTGGTAGAGGCTTAGATCTAGTTACTACAGGTGATAACAATGCTCTGGTGTGGGAGCTTACTCCTGGCAAAGCCAATTTTTCAAGTAGATCCATAGATGAGTTTGCGCTAAAACTCAATGATTACGAGCAACTTGAGTTTGATCTGTTAGTAGACAGTCAGAAGTTCAGTGATTTTTATCTTAAATTAATTGACCCGCGTTTGACTGAAGGCTACCAGTCTGTATGGAAAGTGACAGCTCCGGAAAAAATACCGACTAATGAATGGAGACATCTGACTTTTGATTTGCATCACCCGGAAGATAGATGGGGTGACAAACCGGATCTATCCGGCTCCCTCATTGAGTTTCGTATAGACTCAACCTCCAGTGAACCGGTTAGGATCTATCTTGCCAATTTGAGGTTGACAAGGAAATATGCAGTTGCACAAATAGTTGCAAGAGATGTTAAAGAAAACAATGGCAAGATTACTTATACCTGCAAGATTCAAGTGGAGAATAAGTCTGACAAACCGTGGGTTTATTATTGTGAGGAAGCAACAACAGAAGCTGGTAAATTTTCGTGTTCCATCAATCCTGCGGCTATTTTTGTCGATGGTGGCGAATGTGGCGAAGTTTCAGTCGAGTTGACAGTGGGTGCTGACAGACGTCAGGAATTGACTCCATTTTATAGCGAAACTAGGCTGGTGAAAGTTGAAGGGATGCAAGGTGATGAGAGGGTAGGATTCAGCTTTCCGCTCAGAGCAGGAAACCTACTTCCACCCAAAACCCATCCACTATTATTTTTCACAGCTGAAGATACTGAGGGAATACTGTCTAAGACAGAACGTTTTCCTGAAGCTGGAGCGAAGCTAGCAGCCTTGCTGGAGAAAGCTGAAGTCTGGAAGAATAAAAAGATCGAGATTCCCCAGCGTGGAGGTCAGTGGACTCACTGGTATTCCTGCCCACAACACGGGGTTAGATTGGAAACTGTTTCAGCTGTAGAGCATAGGTGCCCTATAGATGGGAGAATTTTCACAGGAGAGCCATATGATTCAGTTGTGCTGACAAGCCAGCATAGTGACTTGGGAAATCTTGCCAAGGATTTGGCACTGGCTTATAGTTTCTCAGGTGAAGAGGCTTATGCCCAAAAAGTGAAAGAGATTCTTTTGGGTTATGCGGAAAAGTATCCACACTACCAGTTACATGATACAAATGGCCTACCATCCAAAAGTGGTGGCAAGGCTTTTTCACAAACCCTCGATGAGTCAGCATGGCTGATTCCTATTGCTTGGGCTTATGATTTAATTTACAATCATTTTACTGTTGACGAGAGAGCACAAATTGAGAACAACTTACTGCGACCGGCAGTGGACGTGATTCAAAAAAATGATATGGGTGTGAGCAACTGGCAATCATGGCATAATGCAGCCATCGGTGCAGTTGGTTTTATCCTCCGGGATGCAGGGTTGGTTTATGATGCGATCGAGGGCGAGAGTGGCTTCAAGTTCCAAATGGACCACAGTGTACAAGCTGATGGATTTTGGTATGAAGGAGCATGGGGGTATCACTTCTACGCACTGGATCCGTTGCTCTACCTTGCTGAGGTAGCTTACAAAAATGGAATGGACCTTTATTGCGGGCAGCTGAAGAAGATGTTCGATGCACCGCTTATGTTCATGATGCCTGATTTTACGCTACCTGCTTTCAACGATAGTGATCAGATTTCAGTGCTGGGCTATGCTTCTAGATACGAGCTTGCCTATGCACGTTATCAAGATCCAACTTATAAGCAGATATTAAGCAAAGCAAATCGCACCACAGAGGAAGCATTGCTCTACGGCGAGCCCCTGACTTCTTCTGACGATTTTGGCAGGCTGCCAAGTAGCAATTTCCCTATTTCAGGTTTTTCTATGTTGCGTGTAGCTGATAATTATGTTGCCTTAGATTATGGTCCCCACGGTGACTTTCACGGCCATTTCGATAAACTTGGCTTTATCAATTATGGCCTCGGATCTGTCTGGGGAGTCGACCCAGGCGCCATAGCTTATGGAGTTCCCCTCTATACAAGTTGGTATAAGCAAACAGTGAGCCACAATACAGTGGTAGTAGATGAGAGATCTCAGCAGGAGACTACAGGCGAGCTGAGGCACTTTTTCGCTACGCCTCTGTTTGCCCTTGCCCAAGCAGATGCAGATGGGGCAAATCCCGGAACCAAATTTAGTCGTCTCTTAGCACAGACAGATAACTATCTGTTATTTTTCGATAACCTCAACAGCGATGCTGATCGCCAGTACGATTGGGTCTATCATAGCTATGGCGATCTCGATGCTAAAGGCGCCTTAACCAAACAAAGAGGTGCGTTGGGTATAGACAATGGTTATCAACACATCGAGCAGCTAAAAAGAGGGAATGTAGTAGGAAGTATTGATGCTTCTTGGTCTAGGATCAATCTAGGGATTAGGCTTCTGATGGCAGAGGCAGAGGGGCCCAGTGAACTGATTTTAGCAAATGGTCCAGGCAATCCTCCAGATCGCCTATGTCCGCTTGTGATGGTACGAAGGATAGGGAGGACGGCAACCTTCGCCGGGATACTGGAGCCATATGTGGACAATAGCAAGATCGTAGCTATGAGAGAATTGTCCCTTGGCAGTGGTAATTCAGGTTTTGAAATCGAACATGAAAGTGGTATGGACTATTTTGTTTATTCCCAGGAGCGCTCACTGAAAGAAGCGCAAGACTTTAAAACCGATGCCCAAATCGCATTTATCGCCAATAAAGACGATCTGTTCCAGGCTAACTTAATAAATGGAACCAGTCTAGTTACTCGGCAAATGCGGATTGAACTTGACGGGAGCTCTGATTTGCACCTGGCAAAACTTGAGGACAATCATTTCTTTATCTTCAGCCAGGGCAAGGAGAGTAGGCAAGCAAAGCTTTTGTTGCCATTTTCCACAAGTAAGGTTGAAGTATATAGCTTAAATGATAATTATGAACGTGTGGAGAGGTGCAGGTTCCACTTAGATGGCAAGGAACTCAGCATGAAAATCTGTCCTAATATTGCCTATGAAATCACAACTCCAGGTCAGGATTCTGCTGCAAGCTTGTTTGCAAAACTGATGCCTGTCCAAAATGACTTGGCTAGTGACTATCCAGTAAGAGAGTTATCTCCACAGGTTCTAGCTGAAGCGGAAAAGCCCAAACAGGTAAAGATCCAAGTTGAGGCAGAAGCTTATCTTGGAGAAGGGGGAGGGCAGATCGAGGTTTGTCAGAAGGTAGGTGCAGTTGGCAAGTCCTTTAGGATGTGGGATAATAAAGACCACTGGCTCCAGTGGAAGTTCTCAGTTCCAAGCACAGGTTTGTATAAAATAGGCTTCCGCTATTGCACAGATCTCAATGGGGCCAGCCGCAGCCTTTTAATTGATAAAGAATATCCACAAGGGGAATTCAAAAACATCATTTTCCCCAATACCCATGGTTGGAGTAGCACTACTTCAGATTGGCAGAACTTAATCGTATCAGATGATAATGGTGAGCCAATTCCAGTATATTTGGAAGCAGGAGAGCACGAGCTGAGAATGTACAATACCTCAGGTGGTGGGATAAACTTAGACTATCTTGTGATTCTATCTTTGGATGAAGAAATGTAGAAGATGGGGCCAGATGGCCCCATCTTTTAACATAGCTTAAAATCTTTTGAAAGCTGTTTCAGGGGTGAAAATAGAATGGCTATAGTTATTATTATGTTTTTGTTCAGCCTATTTTTTGTTGGGCAAGTGCAAGCGAAGGAAAGCAAGCGAATAGCGCTCGCAGGCAGCAGCATTACTTGGGGAGAAGGGCTTTTAGATGATAACTTTGCAGGCGAGGTAGATCAATATTACCGCACGCAAAGGGCACAAACCATCCCCGCTTGTGATCTGACGTACAAAGCTGCTCCTTGCGAGATCATCAATCCTAAATTTTATCAAGGTACAGCGAGAAAAATCACAGGTCAGGGCAATAGTGTTTCTTTTGTGATGACCTCTAAATCTCTTTCCATAGTTCAAGGAATAGAGCGATCCCGTGACAACACAAGTATTATTGATTTATATGTTGATGGCAAGCTTTTCGACAGTTTCACCAACTTCAACCCGAGCCCTCTGGGTACCGAGATTAAAGAGTTCATAGGCGATGGCAGCACTGTTAAATTTGATCTAGGCAGGTGCTTTACCTATGCTCACAAAGTTACAGTTGATAGAGTACCCCAAAGAGGTGCTTTGCACACAGCAGGGTACGGAGGAAGTTTCCCCGAGGGAAATGATTATTTAATTATCAGGAAGTATATAGCAGATCCCAAGCCGGTAGCAGTACACCATGTGCTTTGGTTTCAAACTCCGCCTGCTCGAGGCGTCAAAATCAAAGTTGCCTATGATTACGGAGAAAATATCTGTTATGCAAAAACAACAGTAGGCGAACTTGGTTATGGTTTGGATACAGGCCTTGAGAGTAGGTACGGTGATGATAATCTGGATTTTGCCCCTGAAGCTCCCTGTGGCCTCTCTGATGGTTTAGACTTTAGGTACACTGATGAGAGGGCAATTAAAAGTTGGGAATTTGAAGATGTCAGGGAAAGGCACTTTGAGTTTCGCATTCGGGGCTTGGATGAAAGTGCGGATCCGACAAAAACTCCATATTTTATCATCAACTTTGCTACAGATTGTATGCATAGGATTATGAATGCAGGTATCGGTGGCTGGACAGCACAGAGGCTAGCTACAGATCCCGGCTTGCGTAACCTCGAGGAGCTAGTGCGGTTCGAACCGGATTTAATTATTTTTGAAAGCGGTACTAATGATGACTGGAAGGATGGAGAATTTATCTCCAGTCGAAAGGTGACAGGTCTCACAGAGAGCGAAGTAAAAGAGTATCCGTCCCTTTGGCTTAAATCTCTTGCCCACCTAGGGAGCCGTGAATATGCAATTGAAACCTGCCAGCTACTGATCTCTGAGGCAGAGAAAAACAGCATCACTATCGATTCTTGCGGCGCGGATTTTGGTCAGATTAAGCCTGGGGATATTCTTGTGATTGGTGACTATCGGGGGGATGAGCGGGCAATCCAGTGTCGCCTGATAGAAAACTGGGATGAGAATAATTTTAGGGCGGAGTTTCGAGAGCCCTTAGAGCTGATTCCCCGCTTTGGGATTGAGAAGCTAGAGGATTTCGTTGGCAAAAAAGTCAGGGTAAAGCGGATCGACAAGTTTATCTCTTGGATGCAGCACTGTGTGGATTTTATGCGCACATCTAATCCCAATGTTGCGATCGGGATCGTGGATACAGGTCTTTGTAATTATTACACCCGAACCCTTTTAGGATATCCCCAGAAGCTGGAGAAGTTTTGCCAGAAGAATGGATTTGTCCACTTTAATGCATATGAAGCTTTAAAAGAGTGGCAATATAGCCAGCAGCGTAATATTACAGCCTACCTTGGCCCCGACAGCGGCCAGATTGCAAGTGGTAAGACAAAATATCAATTAGTGGATCAGGCAGGCAAAGACCTTCACCTGGCAACTGACTGCTTGCTTTTGCGCAATTGGAGCGTAAAAGTAAATGGAGAGGAAGTATACGGCAAAGATTGTTATGTGGATGGCGGCTATATAATGGGAATTCCCCAGCAGCTGGAGGGTAGTGGGCTTGAATTTGATGACTGGCAATTTCCCAGGACTTATAAATTCGCCCCTACCCGGCTTGTGTTCGTCAGAAATGTTCCCCCAGCCGGCAGCAGTATTGAAATTAAATGTACTTCGCTGAAATGGAGTGAAGATGACACGCACCCTAATCCTGAGGGAGCCAAAGTTTACGGGAAGGCTATTATTGAGAAAATGCCGCAGCTATTGAATAAAATCGGGGGATAAGCAACTGGTATGATCTTGAAATTCTTCATTACACTTCGATTCTATGTAGTAGAAGGAGTAAAGGCTGCTAAAAGCTCGCCACTTAAATGGCGATGTAGTTCACTTGAGATGATATTGACTTGAATTAACCTCAGAAAGCGCTAGCTTTATATATGATATAAAAGGAGTGGGAGCCTGCCTACAGGTGGGCATCCCACTCTTTTTATTTGCCACTTTAAACGGTTTGTTGACGCTCACGCAGGGGGGTTGCGTCAACCTTGATGAAAATGATTTTTTTGCTCGTGGTCAGCAGAGAAAAAGCATTGGGAGAGGTTTAAAACGGAGCGATGACAACAAAAAGATGACTCTAGCATCTAATTCTGCCTTTATTTTAAAACTAGGCAGGATTTTACTTTTTCACCACGAATAATATCAACAAACAATAGGAATGGCATTCCACCATGCGGAACAGGAGGCAATATGAGTAAAGATACTGTGGTAGCAGTCAAGCGTGCCTTAGATATTTTAATTGTTTTGGGGCAAGGGGAGCCTCAACAGAGCATCTCACAACTGAGCGGAGAGCTTTCGCTGCCAAAAAGCACCATCCATAGACTCCTCACCACCATGGAGGAGTCGAGGTTCATAAAGCAAGATCCCCGAACCCGCAGCTATGGACTGGGCAGTCGGATCCTAGAGCTAGGGGGGGTGATGTTAAAACAGTTAGATTTGCGCACATTTGCTGCCCCATATTTGGAGGAACTGGCAAACGCAACGCGGCAAACTATTTCGCTGGCAATTTTAGATGATGCCGATGTTATCTATCTAGAGAGCTTTAGCAGGGGTGCTCTTTTTCAAATAGAAACTCAGGTGGGGAAAAGAAGGCCTGCTTATTGTCGCGCTTTGGGTAAAGCCATTATTGCCCACCTTCCTGAAAAAGAGCAAGGGGAGATTATCGACAGGATTGATTTTGCTCCCACAACCCCCAAGACAATCTGCAATCCTGAATTATTCAGAGTTCATCTAAAGGAAATACAAAGGGAGGGTTATGCTATAGACGATGAGGAAGCAGCTCAGGGCTGCAAGTGCATAGCTGCACCTATCTTTGATTTTTCTGGAAAAGTTGTGGCAGCTGTAAGCGTCTCAGGACCTGCACAAGATTTTTCACCCCAGCGTTCCTCTGAGTTCACCCAGCTTGTACTTGAAACGAGCAAAAAAATCACCCAAGCCATGGGAGGAAGTGTAGCGGATTCGCTCTAAGCTAGGAGGGCTTATTTTAAGCTAAGGTGAGTATCTGAGAAGTATTCATAATCTTCATTGTCGAAGACAAAAACTCTTCAAAATTATTTATTCGCATAATTTTATATATAGGTCCGTACTGCCGGCAGGCGCCTCATCAACTCTGGAGAGGCTGTCGCTGGGGAAGCTGGACCTGAATTTTGAGGGAGGGGGAGGGTTATTAGTGCTTGGTGAGGATGCAACTATTCTTTTCCAAGGGGACAGCATTACAGATGCTGGACGCAGTAGAGAGGATGATTCAGAACTGGGACTTGGCTACCCCCGGCTTGTTTCTTCGTGGCTTGCAGCAAAAGCTCCTGATAAAAGAATGCGTTTTTTCAACCGGGGGATCAGCGGCAATAGGGTAAGGGATTTAAGATCCCGCTGGAGTGAGGATTGTCTGGAGCTAAAACCGGATATCCTTACCATCCTGATTGGGATCAACGATTGTGCGCGTCGCTATACTTGCGCAGATCCAACATCACTTGAGAAATTTGAGGAAGATTACCGCTGGCTTCTCACCCAGGCCACCGAAAAAACTCAAGCCAAAATTATTCTCTTGGAGCCATTTTTGTTGCCTTATCCTGAGGATAGAATTATTTGGCGAGAGGATCTGGATCCTAAAATCCATGTTGTCCGGAAGCTGGCACAGGAGTTTAAGACTAGGTTAATCCCTACAGATGGGCTCTTTGCCAAAGCCTCTGCCCAAAGGGAACCAGAGTTTTGGTCAGCAGATGGTGTGCATCCAACGCCTACAGGCCATGCTTTAATTGCCCAGGCCTTGCTACAGGAAATAGAAGACTTTATCTAACTGGTAATAAATTGAAAAGGCATTTGTCTCATAAGGAGTAGTTACGCGGCTTTTATTGGAGAGAAGTGGCAGAATCACCTAGCAGAGGAGGAAGTATCCAGAGATGATCAAAATTGCCATGTTAGGAAGAAGCGAAGGTAATGGCCATCCTTATTCCTGGAGCGCCATTATCAATGGCGAATATAACGAGGAGCTTATGCAGCAGGTTCCCTTTCCAGTCATCTATCAGTATCTTTCTGCTCAGCCAAAAGAGAATCTTGGCATAGAAGGGGCTCGGGTAACACATATCTGGGCTGAAGATAGGGAAGAAGCCCGGCGCATAGCCCAAACTTCATGTATTGAACATGTGGTGGCGCGGCCAGAGGATGTTTTGGGTCAAATAGATGCTGTGATTATCGGTGAGGATGTGGGCAGCCGTCACCTGGCTTTAGCCGAACCCTTTATCCAGGCAGGGCTTCCTATATTCATAGACAAGCCACTTACCGATAACAAAGAGGACATTGAGGTTTTTTGTAAATATTTTCAAGAGGGAAGGCCAATCCTCTCTTCTTCGTGCTACCGCTATGCCCGGGAACTACAGCGGGCCAAAGCAGAAGATGAACCTCAATTTGTCTGCGGTCTCATGAACAAAAGCTGGGAAAAATATGGGATCCATGCAGTGGAGGGATTGTATCAACTTATGGGCATAGGAGTAGTGCAGGTTACAAACCTAGGCACAAAGGAAGAGAACGTTGTACATATCAAATATAACGACGGAAGACAAGCAGTGC
>ENA-UOOK01004617-UOOK01004617.1-fermentation-metagenome-genome-assembly--contig:-NODE-4617-length-14595-cov-6.102476_pt1 | contig 14595 bp, 16 predicted proteins | sample MGYA00245777_ERZ724023 | MGnify/ENA primary metagenome ERZ724023 (study PRJEB28704, sample SAMN03018312) | fermentation metagenome | biome: anthropogenic terrestrial biome; feature: soil; material...
AGCATTCGTCGGGGTGCGTGACATGCAGGCTCATCCAGAGCGGATGGTATTTACGGAGCATCCGGGTGAGGTGCTGGGTGATGCGTTGCGGCAGCACGACCGGCACCTTGGTGCCGATGCGCAGGATCTCGACATGCGGGATCGCCCGGAGGTTGGCGAGGATAAACTCCAGCCGTTCATCGCTCAGCGTCAGCGGGTCGCCGCCGGAGATCAGCACGTCGCGGATCTCTTTGTGCTCCCGGACATAGCCGAGCGCAGTCTGCAGTTCCGGTTCGGTGATGACGCGGTCCTCCTCGCCCACGACGCGCCTGCGGGTGCAGTAGCGGCAGTAGGTGGAGCAGCACAGCGTGACGAGGAACAGCACGCGGTCCGGGTAGCGGTGGACGATGTGCGGCGCGGGGCTGTCGCTCACCTCGCCCAGCGGATCGGCCATGTCGTTGCCGCAGGGGAGCGTCTCCTCGATGGACGGCACGCAGACCTTCCGGATGGGATCGTCCGGGTCGTCCGGGCGGATCAGCGACGCGTAGTAGGGCGTGACGGCCATGCGGAAGCTGGAGAGGCATTTGGCCACGTCCTCCCGCTCCCGGTCGGACATCCCGAGGAATCCGGCGATCCCGTCCGCCGTGGTGATGCGGTTGGCGTACTGCCATTTCCAGTCGTTCCATCGGGGGTAGAGGGCTTCGTAGGACGCGGCGTCCGCGCAGCGTTTCATTGCCGCACCGCCTCCATCCCGAGGCGCGACAGCGCGGAGTCCAGAACGGAAAGGACGAGCTTTTCGTAGGGCACGCCGCAGAACGCGGCCAGCATCGGGTAGTCGCTGTATCCCGGCGCCAGGCCGGGCAGCGGGTTGATCTCGATAAAGTAGACGGCGCCGTCCTCCGCCATGCGGAAGTCCACCCGGGCGAAGTCCCGGCATCCGAGCGCGCGGAACGCGCCCAGCGCCATGTCCTTCATCGCCTTTTCGGACTCGGGCGGAAGCTTTGCCGGGCACTCGTAGCCGACGTAGTCCCGGTAGTTCTGCTTCACCCCGTAGCTGTATACCCTGCAGTGCTCGGCGGTGTCGCGGCGGAAGACGATTTCCATCGGCGGGAAGACGCGGACGCCGGCGCCGTTCCCGAGAATGCCCACCGTGAATTCGCGCCCGGAAATGTATTCCTCCGCCAGCATCGGCTCGCCGTAGAGGCTGAGGCCGCGCCGCAAAAGCGCGCGCAGCCCCTTTTCGTCGGAAGCGACGCAGGCGTCCGGGATGCCCTTGCTGGAGCCCTCGGCGTTCGGCTTTACGATCACGGGGAAGCGCAGGCGCAGCGCGTCGATATCCCGTTCGCTTTCCACCACGGCGTAGGCCGGCGTGCGGATGCCGTAGGTGGCGACGAGGCGCTTGGTCAGGGCCTTGTCCAGCGCGATGCAGAGCGCCGTTTCGTCGGATCCGGTGAAGGGGATCCCGAGAAGATTGAGCAGCGCGGGGATTTCCGCCTCGCGCCCCCTGCTGCGCAGGCCCTCCGAGATGTTGAACGCGATGTCGATGTGCGTTTTCTGGAGGTTCCCGGCCAGAGTGCCGTCGCCCTCCAGCAGGACGGTGCGGTAGCCGCCCGCCTTCAGCGCCTCCTGAATGGCCGCCACGGTGGCGGGGCTGTCGTACTCGGCCTCGGCGTCGGGGGCGGCGCCTTTCTCGGCGCCGTGCTTCGCGTTGTAAACAATGCCTACAACCGGTCCTCCGGGGTAATCGTCGGACTGATCTTCCATAGACTGTTCCATTGCCAGTGCTAGCCTCCTGCGTTTCCACGCATCGTATTTACTTTTTAACGTTACGCATGATATACAATAATCGGAGCGACAAGTCAATAGCTTTTTCAATTTTTTCGGAAAAAATTTTCCGACCCGCCGGCCGGCCCTTCCTTGACAAAATCCGACATGTTTGATAGGATCGGCTCAGAAAGAAAAAAGGAGGTGGCGGCCGTGCCGCTGGAAACGATCACGCAGGAAAATTTCGAGCCCGAGGTCCTCGCGTCGCAGGTCCCGTTCGTCCTGGAGTTCTGGGCGCCCTGGTGCCCTTACTGCCGCCGCCTCGCGCCGGAGCTGGACAGGCTCGCCGCGCGGAGCGCCGGCGTGCGTTTCGGCAGGGTGAACGTCGACGAGCAGCCGTCTCTGGACGAGCGGTTCGATTACGAATACATTCCCACGCTCTTCCTGTTCCGGAACGGCCAGCGCAGCGCGATGCTTTCCGTCCCGTCCACCGGGGAGGAAGTGGAGCGCTGGCTCCGGGCAAATTGAAAACCGGCTGCCGCGCCGGAAAGCGGCCGATAGAAAACGCGCCCCGAACGGCTTTCAAAACCGTTCGGGGCGTCTTTATCGGCTTTCGAGGTCGCAAGGAAGCCCCTGTGCCGCGCCTTCGTGCCGGAGCAGGAAGGATTTGGACCCGAGGAGGCCGGCGTACATGAATGCGCCGGCGAATCCTCCCGATATCCGTTCAGCCCTGGGAAAAAGCCGCGAGCATATCCAACTGTTCCCTGGAAATTCCGAAGCCGGCTAGAACGGCCGTCAGCTCGGGGTCCTTTTCCAGAGTTTTGGACAAAAATCCGATGCCGTTCACGGAGAGCTCGTTCATCGCCGCGCCGGAACTGTCGTTTGCCAGATCGAGCACCTGGCTGGAATCGGGCTGCGGCGGGATGGACGCTCCGCCGGCAACGCCGCTCATGATCCCGGTCGACGAAACCGAGAGGACCCCGGGCACGGAAAGCCGAATCGTGCTGCTGAGCTGCTCTCCATTCAGAGCAGTTTCCAGCGTGACGCTGGACTGATCCAGCTTCTCAAGCGTTTCCGGCAGGCCCGCCCGCTTTACATAGCCGTTCACCGCGTGGTCCGGATCGTACAGCGAGACCGCATATTTCCCGACCGCGACGTCGCGTCCCAAAAACGAAACCGTTTTGCAGCCGGAATATTCGACATTCACGCTGATGGCCTTCTGATCCTGCCCGTTCTGAATCTTCAGCTGCCGTTTTCCGGTTCCTTCCCCTGTTTTCGTATCGGAGAAGGTGAATCCTTCTTTTTGATTCAGCAGAAATTCAACCGTATATTTCTTATCGGACAGAAGATAATTCAACCGCCCCTTGTCGGTTTTATCGTCGATTTCATAAGAATGTGCCAGGAGCGTCCCGTTCCGGGAAAGGTAGGAAACCGCCGAAAACGTCACGCCGTTCTTTTCGAGACCCAGCTTCGACAGCAAGCCGTCGATCAGTTTGCCATAGTCCTCTTTTGTCAGCTTTGCCGCAGGGGACTGCGACGGGTTGCCGGAGATTGCCGAAAACAGGCCGTAATTGTCGGATATCAAGGTATAAAGATAATCGTCGCTTTTGGCTGCCTGAGCAATCGCTTTCACCGTGGCCGCAGTCTGGGCCGCCGTAAGGGAAGCCGACAGCTTCTGCCCCTGAACGGCGGTGCCGTCGACCGTCGCGCTCTGATTATTTTCCGCCTTCACCTGCGCCGCGGAAAGCGAATCCGCGTAAATGGCGGCGAGCTTGTCCAGACTTGCCTGCAGTTTCTGCGGATCGTATTTGATCTTTGCAAGATTGTACGGGCTGAACGGGATGGCCGACTGGTCCCCGACGGACAGATATTTCTCCAGAATCTCCGGAATATGTACATAGGTTTTTCCGTCGCTGTAGATCAGTGAGTCCACCGTCAGCTTCAGCGCGGACGGGTCGGTCAGGACGGAAGTGGACTGTGTGCCCTTTTCGCCGGTCAGCGTCTTCGTGCTGATCTTCAGGCTGTTCAGGTATGCCACGGCCCTCTGGAGCGATGCGCTTTCGTCCGCCGACAGATTCATGTCCTTCAGGAACTGGTCTTCCACCTTGACGGCAAACTGGGAGGCGGAGGTCAGGGCTTTCCCCTTGGCGGTATTTTTGAAAAAGCCGAGGCCTTTGTCGAGACCAGTCACGATCTGGCCTGCGCTCGATTTCGCCGTTGCCAGCTCGATGTTCTGCGCATACTTGGTTTTTCCCTGGATCAGCTCCATAAAATCGCGATTGAAACAGAATGCGCCGACCAGCACGGCCCCGACCAGCACCGCGCAAATCGAAATCACGGCAAGCAGCGCCGGTTTCCGCTTTCCGGGCTTCTTTTCCGCCGCCTGTCCGTTCTGAAGGGAAGGATTCGCCTCTGCAGAGCCGGTCCCGTTTGGGGATTCTCCGCTGTCCGTGGGGTCGCCCGCATTTCCACTCGCCATGAAAAACACTCCTACAATATATTTTCTGTCGACTGAACAGAATGTAAAACAATTATACCGGATTGACTGATACAGGAACAAGCGGTAAATATTGGAGGATGTGGCGGTGTTTTCCGGCGGCCGGGCTCCGGTCAGCCGATCTTGTGCGCCGGCATGTGGACGCGCGTGTACTGGTTGCAGGCGTCATTGACTTCTTTTTTCTCCGTGATCACCTCGTAGAACTCGCTCAGCGGCGCGATGCGGCAGAGGAAGTCCCGGTTCATCTTCGAGGTGTCGCTCATCAGGATGGCTTTTTTGCTGTTTTCGATGAACTGGTGCTTGACGTAGTACTCGTCCTCGTTCGCCTCGCTGGCGCCGTTGCCGACGCTGAAGCCGCGGCAGGACATGAAGGCGAGGTCCGCGTTGTAGCGGCTGATGAAGTCCTTCGCGGAGAGGCCCACGAGCGACTTCGAGTTCTCGCGCAGCACGCCGCCCGTGCACATGAGGCGCACGTTGGAGTAGTCGGAGAGCAGCAGCGCCGTCTTGAGGCCGTTCGTGATGACCTGCAGGCTGCTGAAGCGGTCCAGCATCTTCGCGAGGAGGAAGACCGTGGTGCTCGAGTCGAGGAAAAGCGTCATCCCGTTCTCGATGTGCTTCGCGGCCTGGTCCGCGATGGTCTGCTTGCGCAGGGAATTCTGGTTCTCGCGGAACGCGAGCGGATCCTCCGTGGAGCTGCCTTCCACGAGGACCGCCCCGCCGTGCGTGCGGTGGATCAGCTTGTTTTCCTCCAGCTGCTTGAGGTCGCGCCGGATGGTGGCGCCGCTTGCGAAAAGCTCGCGGCAGAGGTGGTCCACGGTGATGACTTTCCCGTTCTTGCGCATCAGCTCCAGTATCTGCTGTTTCCGCTCGTAGGCGAGCATAAGAATCCCTCCGATGATTATTTTTGATCGGACTTGCGCGAATAATAAAAAGTTATCGCATATTCATCAATGTCCCCGCCAAATATAGCTTTTTTTGATCGTTGCTGATAAGATGATACCAGCATTAACGATTAAAATCAATCATGATGTTGAAATTAAATCGCAAAGGAGAAGACATATGGAATCAGCTTATGAGATCAAGAGGCAGATCTGCGACATCGGCCGCCGCATCTATACGAACGGCTTCGTCGCCGCGAACGACGGCAATATCTCCGTCAAGGTGGGCGACAACGAGTTCTACTGCACGCCGACGGGCGTTTCCAAAGGCTTTCTTACCCCGGAGATGATCCTGCGCGTGGACGGCAAGGGCAACATGCTGGAGACGAACGCCAAGTACAAGCCTTCCTCCGAGTTCAAGATGCACCTGCGCGTCTACAGCGAGCGCAGCGACGTGCGCGCCGTCGTGCATGCGCATCCGCCGTATGCGACGGCGCACGCCGTCGCCGGCCTGGCGCTCGACAACTATATTATGCCGGAAGCAATCATCTCCCTGGGCGAGGTTCCGCTGACCAAGTACGGCACGCCGTCCACCATGGAGATCCCGGACGCGATTTCCGGCGCGCTGCAGAACCACGACGCGGTGCTGCTGCAGAACCACGGCGCGCTTTCCGTCGGCAACGACCTGGTCCACGCCTACTACAAGATGGAAACGCTCGAGTATTTCGCGAAGATCAGCTTTTTGGCGAAACAGCTCGGCGGCTGCAAGGAGCTGACCTGCGAGCAGATCGAAAAGCTGCTTGAGGTGCGCAAGAAGATGGGCGTTCCGGGCCGCCACCCGGGCTGCGCGCAGTGCCAGTACCGCGGCACCGACAAGTGCCACTGCCTCACGCCGGAGCAGAAGGCCGGTTTCGCCAAGGCGCCGGCAGCGCCCGCAGCCGCCGCGGTTTCCGCTCCCAGCGCGGAACTGATCAGCGAGATCACGAAAAAAGTGCTCGCCGAGCTGAATAAGTGATAAAGGGCGGTTCGCAATGAACCTTTCTGCCAGAAAAGGAGACACGGGTTTCGCCAGCACCGCCACGCGGAAGATGATCCCCAAGGACAGCCCGGTCTTTTCGCTCATCGGCTCGCTCGAGGAGCTGAATTCCGCCCTCGGGGCGGCGCGGCTCCGCGTCCGGCCGGACGTCGGCCGGATCGTCCGCTCGCTCCAGCAGGACGTGCTCGCGTTCCGGACGGAGCTTTCGGGCGGCCCGAAATTCGCGACGCGCGAAAAGGTCGCGGAGATGGAGAAATCCATCGACATGATCCTGCGCAGCGTCCCCGACGCGCCGGAGGAGATCCCCGGCGACAGCGAGGCCGGCGCGGGGTTCGCGATGGCGCGGGCCGTCGCCCGCCGCGCGGAGCGCTGGATGGTGTCCTGCAAGGATACGGGCGGCATCGGCCGGGACACGCTGGCCTGGGGAAACCGCCTTTCGGAGTTCATCGGGGCCATTTCCCGCCTCGCCGCGGCGAACGCGCCGGCGCCCCGGAGCCCGCTGGCCGCGCCCGACGCCCCGGCCCTTCCGCCGGACGGCGAAAGCTTTCTGGAAAAAGGGCTGTGGCTTTGCCGCAGCGTGATCGCCAGGGCCGCCGGGATGCCGCTGCCGGTTGTGACGGCAGTGTGCGACGCGGGCGGCAACACGGTCGCCGTGTTGCGCGCGGACGGCGCGTTCCTTGCCAGCGTCGATATTGCCGAGAATAAGGCGTTTACGAGCGTCTCCCTGAAAATGCCGACCGAGGACCTGGAAAAGCTCGCCGCGCCCGGCGGCCCGCTTTACGGGATCCAGAACACGAACGGCGGCCGCATCGTCATCTTCGGCGGGGGAGTCCCGCTCACCGTCCACGGCACCCTCGCGGGGGGCTTCGGCGTGAGCGGGGGCACCGCGGAGCAGGACACCGGCCTCGGCCGCTATGCAGGAAAGATTTTCAGCGAGAGATATAATCGATAGAAAAACAGGAGGTCGATACGCGATCATGGAAGTAACCCAGGGACAAATCGAACAGATCGTCCGCCAGGTCGTGGCCGGGATGTCCGGCGGCGAGTCCCCGAAACGGAGCGGGGAAGGGACCGTCGTGGACGGCAAGCGCTACCTCGGCGTGTTCACGGATATGAACGAAGCGCTGGAAGCGGCGCACGAGGCGCAGCTCACCGTGCGCGACATGACGCTGGAGCGCAGGGAGGAGATCCTGTCGGAGATCCGCAAGCTCACCCTCGCGGAAGCGCAGACCATGGCGGAGATGGGCGTGGAGGAAACCGGCATGGGCCGTGTGAAAGACAAGGCGCTCAAGCATTATTACGTCGCGACAAAGACGCCGGGCACCGAGGACCTGAAGACGGAGGCCATTTCCGGCGACTGCGGCCTCACGCTCCTCGAGCACGCCCCCTACGGCGTGATCGGCGCGATGACGCCGTGCACCAACCCCAGCGAGACGATCCTCTGCAACTCCATCGGCATGATCGCCGGCGGCAACTCGGTCGTCTTCAACCCGCACCCGCGCGCGATCAAGACCTCGATGTACGCGGTGGACCTCGTCAACCGCGCGTCCAAGACGGTCGGCGGGCCGCTGAACCTGGCCTGCTGCGTCTCCAAGCCCACGATGGAGACCTCGGACATCATGGTCAAGAGCCCCTATGTGAAGATGCTCGTCTGCACCGGCGGCCCGGGCGTCGTGAAGGCGATGCTCTCCTCCGGCAAAAAGGCGATCGGCGCGGGCGCCGGTAACCCGCCGGTCATCGTCGACGAAACGGCGGACATCAAGAAGGCCGGCAAGGACATCATCGACGGCTGCTGCTTCGACAACAACCTGCCCTGCGTGGCGGAAAAAGAGGTTTTCGCGCTGCAGCCCATCGCCGACGAGCTGATCTTCGTCATGCAGCAGAACGGCGCCTACCTCATCAACAACGACCAGATGCACCAGCTCGAAAAAGTCGTGCTGATGGAGAAGGGCGGCAAAAAGGTCATCAACAAGAGCTGGGTCGGCAAAGACGCGAAGCTCATCCTGCACCAGATCGGCGTCGAGGTGGAAGACAGCGTCCGCTGCGTCATCTGCGAGGCCCAGGAGATGGACCCCTTCGTCCAGACGGAGCTGATGATGCCGATTCTCCCGATCGTCCGCGTGCCGGACATCGACACGGCCATCCGGATGGCCGTCAAGGCGGAGCACGGAAACCGCCACACCGCGCACATGCATTCCAAGAACATCGACAACCTCACAAAGTTCGCCAAGGCGGTCGAGACGACCATTTTCGTCAAGAACGCCCCGTCCTACGCGGGCATCGGCGTCGGCGGCGAAGGCCACTGCACGTTCACGATCGCCGGCCCCACGGGCGAGGGACTGACCTCCGCGCGCAGCTTCACCCGCTACCGCAGGTGCACCATGGTCGATTCGTTCCGCATCGTTTGAGTAAGGAGGGATTTTGAATATGGCAATGGATGAAAACCAGATCGCAAACATCGTCCGTTCCGTTCTCTCCAGCATGGAGAACACCGCCGCGGCCCCCGCGGCCCCGGCGTCCATCCCGGCCACGGCCCGCGTGGCGATGCTGACCGCGCCGCGCCACTTCGAGGTGAAGGAGTTCCCGATCCCCGAGATCGGCGACGACGACATCCTCGTAAAGGTGGAGGGCGCCGGCGTCTGCGGCACCGACGTGCACGAGTGGAAGGGCGACCCGTTCGGCTACATTCCGCTGGTGCTCGGCCACGAGGGGACCGGAACCGTGGTGAAGCTCGGCAAGAACGTCGCCTGCGACACGCAGGGCCACCCCATCAAGCAGGGCGACAAGCTCGTGACCTCCGTCATCTGCTGCAACCACTGCTTCAACTGCCGCAACCACCCGGAAGCGCCGAACCTCTGCGAGAACCAGGGCATCTACGGCCTGATCACGGACAACGAGAAGAATCACCTCTGCGGCTGGTTCTCCACGTATCTGCACATCACGAAAGGCTCCACTTTCTTCGTCGTCAACGAGCTTTCCCTCGACCAGCGGATGCTGCTGGAGCCCGCTTCCGTCACCTGCCATGCGCTTGAGCAGGCGAAGAAGACCGGCCGCATCAATTTCAACAGCAAGGTGGTCGTGCAGGGCTGCGGCCCGATCGGCCTCATGATGATCGCCACGCTCCGCACCGCGGGCGTCGACAAGATCATCGCCGTCGACGGCAACGAGAACCGCCTGAACTTCGCGCGCACGCTCGGCGCCGAGGAGATCGTCAACTTCAAGCAGCTGACGACGCTCGACGAGCGCGTAAAGGCTGTGAAGGACATGACCGACGGCGCGGGCGCGGACTTCGCGTTCCAGTGCACCGGCAACCCGCACGCGGCCTCCGACGTCTACAAATATATCCGCCGCGGGGGCGGCCTGTGCGAGATGGGCTTCTTCGTGAACAACGGCGACGCGACCATCAACCCCCACTTCGACCTCTGCAACAAGGAGATCGCGCTGGTCGGCTCCTGGGACTACGGCGCGCACGAGTACCCGAACGCCATCGCGTTCATGCGCCGCGCGAAGGGCATCGGCCTGCCGCTGGAAAAGCTCATTACGCACCGCTACCCGCTCGACAAGATGAACGAGGCGATGGAGATGAACCTCAGCCAGCAGGGCATCAAGATCTGCTATATGGCGGACTGAAATCGGGCGGAAGCGCCCGGCAACAGAGAAATGGGGTGATGGCATGGCCCTGGGGCTGGTTGAGGTCTTCGGTTTCGCGACCGGCATCGTCGCCGCGGACGCCGCCGCGAAGGCGGCCGACGTGAAGATCGTCGCGCTCGACAAGAACAAGCCCGCCGCGGGCGACGCGGCCGAGGTTCCGCTGATGATCGTCGTGAAGATCACGGGGGACGTCGCGGCCGTCGACCAGGCGATGCGGGCGGCCATTCAGGTGGCAAAGGACCGGAACCTCTACTCCACTTCCTATCTGATTCCCAACGAAGCGGAGGACACCAGGAAGCTGGAAAAAATCTGCGCGGTGGGACACGATAAATTCAATATCCTCGAGTATTGACAGGCAAACAGCAATGAAAGGAAGGAATTCAGTCATGGTAGAAGCATTGGGTATGGTCGAAACAAGAGGTCTTGTGGCGAACATCGAAGCGGCGGATGCGATGGTCAAGGCCGCGAACGTGAAGCTCATCGGCAACGAGAAAATCGGCTCCGGGCTCGTGACCGTCATGGTGCGCGGGGACGTCGGCGCCGTGAAGGCCGCCGTGGAGGCGGGCGGCGCTGCCGCCGCGCGCCTCGGCGAGGTCATCGCCACGCACGTCATCCCCGCGCCGCACTCCGACGTTGAGATGATCCTTCCGCAGTTGAAGTAAGCAGCCCGATCGAAAGAAGCGACAGAAAGCGATCCAACCGAAACAAAAAAGGAGACTGCTGTATGATTGAAGCATTGGGTATGGTCGAGACAAGGGGCTTGGTCGCCGATATTGAAGCGGCCGACGCCATGGTGAAGGCCGCGAACGTAAGGCTCGTCGGCAACGAGAAGATCGGCTCCGGCCTTGTGACCGTTATGGTGCGCGGGGACGTCGGCGCCGTGAAGGCCGCCGTGGAAGCGGGCGGCGCTGCCGCCGCGCGCCTGGGCGAAGTCATTGCCACGCATGTGATCCCCCGCCCGCATTCGGATGTCGAGAAGATCCTTCCGCAGTCGAAAACGCCTGAAAAATAACAGCGGGGTGTGATGGATTTGGGAAAGGCGATCGCGTTGCTTGAGGTCCAGGCGCTCACGGCGGCGGTTGTCGGTCTGGATGCGATGCTGAAGGCCGCCGACGTGCGCCTGGTGCATATCGAGCGCAGGCTCGGCGGCCGGATGGTGACCATCGTCGTCGACGGCGGCGTCTCCGACGTCACCGCCGCGGCCGAGGCCGGAAAAGCCGCCGCCGGGGCCGTGGGCAAGGTAAAACTCTGCGAAGTGATTTCCAATCCCCACCCTGAGATCATCAAGTTCATTTATACCGACGGTATAAAACCGGAAGAGACAGGAGGCGCAGATACCCGTGGACAATCCGGAAAACAACAAGATCCCGGCAACACCCGTTCCGGCTGAAAATCCGGCCCCGGCCGAAGGGAAGCCGAACGGAACGGCGAAAGAGGAAGCGGCGGAAGCGGCGAAACCGGCCGAGCGCGAAGCGAAGGCGGCCGCCCCGCTGAAAGAAGAGAAAGCGAAGCGGACGGTCCCGGCAAAGAGGGCGCCCGGCCGCGGCAGGCCGCGCAAGGCGGCGGTCGCCGCGAAAGTGGCGGAGAACGCGGCGGTTTCCGCACCCGCCGGGGACGGCGGCAGCAAGGTCGTCCTCGCGCTGGGCATGGTGGAAACAAGGGGGCTTGTCGCCTCCATCGAAGCATCCGACGCGATGGTCAAGGCGGCCGACGTCACGCTGGTCGGGACCGAGAAAATCGGCTCCGGGCTCGTGAGCGTCATGGTGCGCGGAGACGTGGGAGCGGTGAACGCCGCCGTCGAGGCGGGCCGCGAGGCCGCGGCCAGGCTCGGCGAGGTCTTTGCCACGCATGTCATCCCGAGGCCGCACCCGGATGTGGAAAAAATCATCCCTTCCATCCCGAAAAGCTGAATCGTGATCCGGCATCCCGCGGCATTCGGCGGCGGGATGCCGGAATCTTGGATTCCCCGTTTCCATGGGCTTGAATATTACCCGCGCGCCCAGAGCGCGGGCGGGTTGCGATAAAATCCGCAGGGCGGAACGAAATTGGAAATTACGGAGGCGCACGGACTTATGACAGTCGATGAAAATCTTGTCCGGCAGATCGTGGCGCAGGTCTGCGGAGCGGCGAATCTCCCCGCGAAGGCTCCCGCGGCGAAAAAAGACGGTTTCCCCATCATCCCGGTGGCGGTCTCCGCAAGGCACGTCCACCTTTCCCGGAAGGACATGGACGTCCTTTTCGGGCCGGGGAGCGAGCTGACTCCGGTCAAAACCCTGATGGGCGGCCAGTTCGCCGCGAAGGAGCAGGTCACCATCGTCGGCCCGTCGCTGCGGCCGATCGAGAAGGTGCGCGTGCTCGGCCCGCTGCGCAGGCAGACGCAGGTCGAGATTTCCGCGACGGACGCGTTCCTGCTGAAGGTGAAGGCGCCCGTCCGCCCGTCCGGCGACCTGAAGGGCTCCGCCGGCATCACCGTCGTCGGCCCGAAGGGCGTGCTGAAGCTGGAGGAAGGCTGCATCATCGCCAACCGCCACATCCACATGTCTCCGGACGACGCCGAGCGCTTCGGCGTGAAGGACGGCGACTATGTGAACACGCTGGCCGAGGGCGAGCGCAGGACCATGTTTTACGGCGTGCAGATCCGCGTGGACCCGAAGTTCACGCTGGAGATGCACATCGACACCGACGACGCCAACGCCGCCGGCATGAGCGGCGTTCACCAGGTCACCATGCTGAAGCGCGACCAGAAGCTTGTGGGGTAACGCTTCCGGAAAGGAAGGATCTCGTTTTATGCTGAACGGAAAAGTGGTCGGCACGATCGTTTCGACGCGGAAGGTGGAGACGCTGGTCGGGTCGAAGTTCCTGGAGGTCCAGCTCTACCAGAACGGGAAGGCGACCGACCGCTATATCGTCGCGATCGACACGGTGGGCGCCGGCATCGGCGAGCGCGTGCTGATCACCACGGGAAGCGGCGCGCGGCTCGCGCTCGCGAACGCGAACATCCCTTCCGACGCGGCGATCGTCGGCATCATCGACTAGCGCTCCGTCCCGGCGGGACGAAGGGAACGGATTCCCGGACTGAAATCACGGCGAGCAGGGGGAACAGAGATGGAATACTCGGTGGCGGTCATGGAACTGGAAAGCATCGCGAAAGGCGTGCAGGCGGCGGACGATGCCCTGAAGGCGGCCGGCGTGCGTCTCGTTGCGGCGCAGCCGGTCTGCCCCGGGAAATTCGAGCTGATCATCACGGGCGAGCTGGCCGAGGTGAACGCCGCGCTCGAACGCGTGCGCGCGGCGTACGCGGATAATCTCCTCGATTCCGTCCAGCTCGGGCGGATCGACCGGGACGTGGTGAAGGCGCTGCTGGGCACGCGGCCCGCCGCCCCGAAAGGCGCGGTCGGCGTGATCGAGACGCTCTCGATCGCAAGCGCCGTGCTGGCGGCCGATACGGCCGTGAAGGCGGCCAACGTGAGCATCCTGGAGCTGCGCGCCGCGCAAGGCATCGGCGGGAAGGGCGTCGTGGTCCTGACCGGCAAGGTCGCCGACGTGACGGCGGCCGTGGAGGCCGGTTCCCGCTACGCGAAGGAAAAGAGCGTCTTCGTGGGCGACAGCGTCATCCCCGCGCCGCACGAAGAGCTTTGGAATTATCTGTGACCGGAAGGGGACGAAACGTTTTCCGGCCCGATCGGAAGGGAGGTGCATCGGGATGAGTCGTGAAAGCATCGGGGCGGCCGTCGCGCGCCGGCTGCCGGATTCGCCGGAGGGTGCCGTCGCTTTCAACCTGGCCGCCTTTTTGGAGCTCGCCCTGCGGGGCGGAATGGAGAACGGCACCCGGCTCGGCCCGGACACCGGGCGCTTTCTCTCTTTTTCTTCGGTGGACGAGGTGCTGGCCGCGTTCCTGGGGCAGGCGGCTTATTTTGTTCGCCTGGCGCTCGGGAACACGCCGGGGAAGACCTCGCCGGCGCTGTGCGTCGGCTTGGCGAACGTGGGGGACTCCCTCGCCGCGATGGACCGGTTCGTCTACCGCAGCCGCGTCCTTTCCCCGGCCCAGCTCCTGGCGGCGCTGGACTCCGATTTTACGGATTACGCGCAGCCCCGCGAGGCGTGGGTCGAGATGGCCGTCCGCAACGAGCTTTTCCGCCGGGGGGATCTCTCCGCGGAGCAGATGGCGAAAACCAACGCCTACCGCACGGGGACTTACCCCGCGTCGGCGGACGGCGGAACGGTCCGCCGTCTTCTGCGGGCGGGAGCGTTGAAGTACGGCAACGGCAGCGGCGCTGCCGACCGGTTCGCCGCGGAGGCCGCGCTGGTTTTCCTTTCCGCGGTGAGGGCCTGCCCGGGGACGGACGGTTCGCCGCACCGGGCCGTGTTCCGCGAAACGGGCGCCGGCATTACCTTCGGCCTTGCGACGGGGGCGACGCCCGACGGGAGAAAGGCGTGCGCCGCGCTTTCGGACGGGCTTCTGCCCGCCCCGGGCACGAGCCGCTCCGGCCCCGCAGCCGCCGAATGGTCGGCGGCTGCGGTCGAGCGCGTCCTCGCCTCCGCAGGCGCCGACTTTACCGCGTAAGCGGGCCGCTTCGGGAAGATCCCGGCGGCTTTTCCTGTTTTTCAAAACCTTTTCTTGCAATGCGGAAAGCAATACGGCCCTCCGGGCATGCCGGGGGCGACCGTGCCAAAATCAGCGACAGGGGGACCGCAAATGAAAATTCTCGTCATCAACGCCGGCAGCTCGTCTTTAAAGTACCAGCTCATCGACATGGACACCGAGACGGTGCTGGCAAAAGGCATCTGCG
>ENA-UOOK01004621-UOOK01004621.1-fermentation-metagenome-genome-assembly--contig:-NODE-4621-length-14577-cov-3.711335_pt1 | contig 14577 bp, 19 predicted proteins | sample MGYA00245777_ERZ724023 | MGnify/ENA primary metagenome ERZ724023 (study PRJEB28704, sample SAMN03018312) | fermentation metagenome | biome: anthropogenic terrestrial biome; feature: soil; material...
AGCACCAGACTAACGCTCCCGCTCTTCGTCCGGCTACGATTAACACGCCAAACCGACTCACCCATTGCGAACTCAAACGAGATGGATCCGGAACGGACAGTTTCGTCAATAGAGATCCAACCGGTAAGCTCTCCTTCCCGGGGCTGCTCATACAAGCAGTCAACAATTGCATCCATAAACAGGGAGCTCTTGCCGGCACCGTTTTGCCCGTTTATCATGGCAAAATAGATATCCTCAAATGATAATTTCTGCTCCGCATAACTCCGGTAATTCCGGACCTCGATTTCAAGTGGAAGGAATAAGCCAGTCTGCCCGCCGGCGGGCTGATCCGCCTCCACTTCCGCAACAATGGGCCGCGCTTCATCCAGTATGGTTTCCGCGCCGGCAATCTTTTTCTCTTGCAGATAGTTCTTCAGGCAATCCCACACAGTCAGCTTTTCGGTCAACCGCTCCTTATTCACGACTTCGTGAATCCGCTCCGGCCGGATCTCGCTGACATAATAAGCGCCGGCGGCATACAGATCCCGCTCAAGCTTTTTCTTGTTCAGAGTTCTCTCGGTCTCGCTGTCGCAGGTATAGAGGATTCGAACAACTTTACCGGCAAGCGGCTCTTGGTACATAGCAAAGGTATCCATTCCGGATTCGATATAGCTTTTTACTGCATCATCGTCCCACTTGCATGTCACGAATCCCCGGGCCGGTGTTTGTATGAAATTTTCCGTATAAACATAAACGGAACCAGAATCCAGATCATACACCCAAAATCCCTTGTCATGGCCTTCATCATTAAAGTTAAATGCATCAATACTGCCGGCATAATAAACCGGCTTCCGGCAACTCTCCACCCGCTGTGCTTTGTGGATATGGCCCATGCACACCAGATCAAAAGCGCTGCTGTCGATGGCAGATGCTTCAAGTAATACCTCATTTTGCAGGTAGATGTTCTGGCCATTATCCATTTCAGATCCGACTACTGTATGATGCGCCATTAGGACAGACGGTAATGCAGGATCCAGCTGGGCAGATAAGCCCTGCACAATGGTGCTGAGCTGCCGAGTAAATATCCGGTTCTCGTCCTCGGCTGACAGTCCCGGGTGATGGGCGCGGAAGTAACCTTTGTCAAAACCCGGGATACCTGCAACCTGAAGGATACCGGAAGCAGTAAACACCTTCATCAGCTTCGGTTCACAGCAAAAGAACACTTTGTCATTGCCGGCCAGTGTGTTCTTCAGCATTCGGAAAGCTTCCATGTTATCATGGTTGGGCGTACCATATAAAATGGCTACCGGTGCGAACTGAGAAAGCTGAGCAATATATTCCGATGCTATCCCGACTTCAATGAACCCTCTTTCACTCCATACTTTTGCTGTGTGAAAGAGATCCCCGGTAATCAGGATAATATCAGGAGTCTCGATATCAGCTGCTTCAACTACTTTATCCAGGCATTTGACGGTATTTTTCATCCGTTCCATTGGATCGTCGCACTGGGGGCCTACATAAGCCCCCAGGTGCCAATCGCTCGTATGCAGTATCTTCATTACCTGCCGCCCCCTTTCTTCGCGGTCTGCTGGCACTTGAAGCACAACGGAGCACTGTATTGCCTCTTACTGTACTCCGCTACATTCTCGGCAATCTCAGCACCGCATTGGCTGCAGAAGTATCTTTGCAAGTCATCCGCTTGGTTCTGGTCGTCCTGATCAAGATCAGGTTGCTCCACCTCATAATCCGGATCGATGGGCTGCCCTTGCTGAATGGTACTCTCCGTTTCTGGCGGTGCAAGCTCCTGAATCTGATGCTGTGGTAATGGAAGCCCGCTGCCATAAAGCAGATTCGTAGCCGCCAGGGAACCGGCAATCAGAGCCTTTTTAACATCCGCATCCCGGGCATCCAGGACCGGATAAGCTACCACAAAAGGCTTTTCGAATTCTTCTATTTTGTAGGAGCTTTTGATAGATAATCCCTTACGGATGCAGCGGTTCATGGCCTTGCTTTCGGCATGCTCGGCCGCGAATTCCTTAATCTTCAGGACTTGCCCCTGCTTCAGGTGGTCCATTGCCGAAAAGTCTATCTCCCGGGTAGCCTGGACGATCCTCCATCCGCCGGACAGCTCGGGAAACTTCATGGTCACTCTGTAGGCCACATTCGCCACACAGGAGCAGTTCCCACAGGCGGGAGCCTGGCCGGTTGCCTTTACGATATCCACACACTTCTCGCAGGCTCTTGGTTGTACCCGGGTGGTTTCGACTATCTGTACATTAGCAGCAGTGGCAAGCTTCATCAAAGCTTTATGGGTCAGCGCGTACATCTTTTCGCTTCCTGCATTTTTCTCGGCGTTTCTTTCTTCGTAAATTTCTTTGTCATCCAGGTTGGAGCTGATTTTTACGATATTGGTAATGATGCGGTAGATTGGGTTGATTTCCTGAAAAGATAGCACCGGAATAAGAAGGTTATATTTTTCCGGCGGGAAATCATTGATAATGTTGATTTTATGTTCTTGTGTCTGTGGCATTTGTGTTCCCCCTATATTCTTTTATTTGTTTGGTTTACTCATGTAGCCATCACAGCTGCTATCAAGCTTTACGGGCTTTTTGTATACATTGCAGTAGGTAAGATCCTGGTCAAGCTGCTCTTCCGTTACGGCGTCAATATCAGAAAACCGGCAATCGCAGCATGCTTTTCCCATTCCAATATCTGGTTCAGGATACACAAGAGGAGGAGGATCTGGAGGAGTGATTGCCCGATGTATTTCCTGGACAGCCTTGAGGGCCTTTTCGGCCCGGATGCGCAACTCAGCTATGGTTTCCCGATCGGCATCCTCCGCCACGACATTGGCCCAGTTCCAGATCTTTTCGATTGTGAAAAGAGATAGTTCATCCAGGATCCTTCCGACGTTTTCATAATCCTGGTACTTGGGTTGCTTCAGCTTCAGCCGGTTAAGCTCTTTTTTCGTGTCTTCCGGGATAACTTCTTTCACGGCCACTTCAACCGGCCTGTTCTGCAGATCCGCTATTTCCTGCTGCAGATCCGATATCTGTTTCTCCAGCCTTTGGACTTTTCCGGGATTTGCTTTTTTCTTGGCATCCTCCAGCTGCTGATGAAGATAGGAGATATCATTTTCATAGGCCCTGAGTGCTTCATTTTTTTCGGCTTGGGCCTGTTGCATCTTGGCCTTGGCGTCAGCTTTTTCAGCCTGCTCGGCCTTAAGCCTTGCTTCCAGCTCACGGTATTCTTTTAAGGTTGTAATATCTCCAGATACAGCAGCCTCGGCCAGAGCGGGATTGGCAGATGGCTTTGAAATCGCAAATAAAAGTGACGGTTGCATATTATCGGCATCTTCAATATGCTGAAAATTTTTCAGGATATATTCATAGGCATTAATGTAATTCCTGGATGTCTTATGAGATATTCCTAAGCTAACTACCCAGGCTTCGAATGTACCAATCTTATTGTTGGCCAATTTTTCATGGGCTTCCGTCAATTCCTTACCAATGGCCACAACCGATCTGATCCGGATTTCTGTAATTCGGGAAGCTTTTTCTTGAAGAAAGTCAGCCATCTCATTATCGACTGTGGAATAATCAAACGGTTTAAGCTCCCCGGCCGGTACAACGTCCAGTGCCTTATCCTCCGTAGGTTCCGTATCCTCAGCCGGCGCCTGATCGCGATAGACATCACAGTCAACAGGACCAAATTCATCCACCGTATTTTTCAAGGCGTCACCTGTGGAAAGCAGCAAAGAGCAGCCTCTGTTGTGTTTGCAGTAATATCCGCAGTCCTGATTCCCAAACTTGCATTTTTCGGTGTCGCTGATCATCTGGCCATCCTCCCTATATTTTTGATTAAAATATTTGCAGACCGTGTTCGGATCATGCTTTTTACGGTCCTCATGCCATACTTGGCAGTATCCGTACTCAGCACCTTTGGAGCTGTCGCTTAGCCCGGTATATCCGGAGTTATTGCAGCAGTAGTCACATACCTGATACTGCTTTATATCTGGATCTTCGGATTCCATTTCTGATTTATAGGCCTGCTGGTATGTCTCGCACCAGTCAAAATTGCCGAAACAATAAATGTCTATATGCTCTCTAAACTCTCCGTCGCTGCTGAAGCCTTTATCCGCAATGGGGTGGCAGTGTACTGATGAGCAGCTTATCGTCTGTTGGCCAATACTCTCCAGATAGGGACATTTGGGCTGCCATGACTTATCTCCTATAGCAGGTTCCGGCTCCGGTCGGGATGTGTTTGCCGGCACCTCCACTGCCGGGAAGAAATGCTCGATCAGCGCTGCCTTAGCGGCCATCCCCGCTTTGTTTTTACTGCACGTTACCGTTAAGGTCCGCCGGCAGTCTGGCAGGTCTGTAACTTGGTAGTCTGCCGTCAGATCGGCCTGATACCTGCAATGCTCCCTCACGCTCTCTAAAAAAACATTATCCAGAGACCGAATGCCGATGGTGTTTTTATCGTCCAGGTGCCCGATCCAGTCCGTTGTATGGTTCGGCGGCTGACTGCCCGCCCGGCATTCCCAGCGCTTATGAACCGGAGGATACCCCTCCGTTACATCTACTTGAAAGGGGCAGTCAGCGCATTGTTTATCATCCGGATCAATTGCGTACCCGGTTGTAGCGGCCTTGGTTGACTTCCGAAACTCACGGCCGCACTTTGTCCAATACGTACTCACTTTTTCACCTTCTTCCCTTCAATCTTTGGACATAATCCCAGTCCTTCAGGGCGTGGTAATCGCTGGTACTTCTCGTACATGTAGCACGTCCGCTCGCGCTCGCATATCGTGCAATCGTAAGATGCGTTGCCATCCTGTTCCGGCAATTTTTTCATATGCTCACCTTCTTAATCTTTCTCAGTACTCCTGAGTTCCGGTGCTTTATTATCAATTCCTTCGGCATATTGCTCACATACAGCCAGTTATCCGGGTTGAGCCGCTTGGCGGCCAGGAGCTCTTTCATCCACCGCTGGAGCCTTCGCTCATGCTTCATACTTTTTTCCTTCTTTCCATTCCAACAGATCAGTAACAGATATATAAAGATGCCTGTCCTGTTCATGTACAACTTCTGATAATTCCACAAGCCGCTCGAATTCGGCTCTGTCCCGATTCATAAGCCGAACGATCGCCCGGGAAAGAAGCTGGATTGCTTGTCTATTCATAGAAAACCGCCTGCCAGTATGGACTGGTAACTTTCGGCCTGGATATAAGCTCCAACAGCTTGTCCCACATCGGAGTATTGATCAGGATCAGGGTGGCCAACACCATAATGATCAAGATACCAATGGTAAGGTAAAACCGCTTGGTAATGCGCCTTTTGCGCTTATATGCCTTAAGAGATCCGCCATGTACTATGGCCTTTTGCAGTGTGTACATAGTCTTGTCCTCCTTTGCTTTGTCCCCCTCGCCCGTGGTAAAATGTAGATATACTTACCGGAAAGGGGATGATTCTATGGGTTATTATCATGTTGCTCAAGTTTGCTTGAATGGTCATGTTATAACAAGCTCCGCCGATTTTGTTCCAGATCATTGTAAAAAATTTTACCCGGATTGTGGTCAGCCCACCATTACTAAATGTCCTCACTGCCAAGAGAACATACAAGGTGATTATGAAAGGCCAGGCTTTTATCCTATTAACGGTCGCCACTACAAGCCGCCTGCATATTGCGTAAACTGCGGCAATCCATACCCATGGACTCTGGCAAGAGTTAAAGCAGCTGAGGAGTTGATTGCTGAAGACGAAGAACTTAATAATCAGGAAAAGCGTATACTGAAGAAATCCTTGCCTGATTTAGTTAACGACACGCCTGGGACCCAATTGGCTGCAACCAGATTCAGAAAGTTTATGAAGAAGGCTGCTTTGATTACTGGTGAGGGGCTAAAGCAGATTCTTATCGATATCATTTCTGAATCAACTAGAAAATTGCTATGGCCTTAAGCGCTTTTCGATCAGCGGAAGTCTAAAGCCAGGGCATTGGTCATATCCACAGTTGTATGGCTTTCCACCTTTCACCCAACATTTACATGTTTCAGTAAGTTTCTTTCCAGTATCTGAGCAAAAGTTAGGTGTTGACCAAAACTCTATGACATCAGAGATAATATCATCCGAATTTATGGGTACCGGCTTTGCGATGGGTTTATCAAGCCTTATTTCATGGACTTGATAGGCTTCAAAAACCGGGTACCCACTTTTTTTCAAGACCTCCGACAATGTGGTTTTCCCTGTCGGTCCTTGCGGACCAGTTATTACTATGGCTTTCTTTTCTGTTCGGCCCTGCAAAACATCAATAAGACGCTTGACTTCGCTTGCCGGCAACATGGAATACAGGTACTCGCTTAGCTGGGTATGGCCAGATGCATCCATCTTTTTTAAGAAAGATATCTCTGCCAGGAATATGGCAACTACCGCTATCGTTGGTATAATAATGGTAAGCATAAAATCACCCCTCTTTATTTTGAGTCCGGAAAGCTGTCCGGAACTTCGGATAGGTCTCCTTGGCATACTTCGGATCCGGGTACTGCTCTCGCCATGAGTCAAGGCACCATTGCTCATGGTACAGCCAATCTTGGAGCTCGTTTCTGACGGCCATTGCCTCTGAATCCTTAAGTGGATCCATTAAAAGGCTTGTATCATCAACCGCTGCTCCGAAAGCGTCAATCCTTGCGCTCAGCTTCAGCGCCGCATACTCGGAGCTGATGTATTTGACATACCTCTCGACCCTGTTCTTAATCCTAGCGCTAAAGGCTTCCATTTTTTGTTTTTCCATTTCTTGTGCTCCCCTTCATCAAATAATTCTGTTTTATTTCCGTACGGAACTTTTGCAAATTTTGCAAAAGTCTCAGAATTTCACTATGTCATCCCAAGACACTTTAATGTCTCGTCCTCGGCCGCCAACTTCAGATTCGGCGGCTATTCTATGCACGATTTCAGCTCCCCAGTATTTGTCCAGCATGTCCTTTGTATTGAAATAGCACAATATATCCCGGCATAATGTCCTTAATATATCTGCCGCCAACAAAGCCGGCAACTGGCGCTCTTTCAAAACCTCAATCAGTTCATTACGAGTAGCTTCAATATCGGCATCGCTTATTCTCTGCAATCGTCTCACCTCCCTTTAGCCACCATCTCTGTCATATTGCCTTATGCTCCCGTGCCAGCTGATCCAGCCAGTCAGCAAAAGTTCGGGTGTTAATCTTCCGCTGGATTGTTCCTGTCAGGGTCTCGATTTCGACGAACGGACACCTCTTTTCTTCTACCAGCCGGTATAGCTTCTTTTCAGCGATACCGAAAAGCTTTGCGGCCGGTTTGATTGACAATAGCTTGGTATCCATGGAACCTCCTCCTTTGCGAAATCATGTTTTTTCAGATGCTTGTTTATCGTTATAATCAATAAATGTGGTCGGTGGAGTATCCAACGCCCTACAGATCCTTTCCAAGTCATCTGCGTATACTTTCCTTTTTCCAGTCATCATTGCACTGAATTTCTTTTCGTCGTAACCGGCTTTCTCAGCAATTCTTCCCTGCTTAAAACCTGCTTCATTGATATATAGCTTGATTTTCTGGTATATTTCCAAATCGTGGACCTCCTTTCCTCAGAATTTCTGAGCGCAATATTATACTAACTCAGTTATTCAGAGATGTCAAGAAAATTTTTCAGAATTTCAGAGAAATATATTTACAAAACAAGCGAATATGTAGTAATATCTTTTCGAGGAGGGATTGTCAAAATGAAAGAGAATGGAACGGAATTCAAGAAAAATTTAGGGGAAAATATCAGAACTGCTAGAATTAAAAAGGGTTTTACACAAGAACAGTTAGGAAACTTCTTGGGGAAAAGTGACAATGTAATAACAAATTGGGAAAAAGGCACCAATAGACCTGATGCAAATATGATCGAACGGTTATGCTCGGTATTGGAGGTTTCTCCAAATTGGCTATTGAATTGGGAAGAGAAGAAACAGCCAGATACAATTGCTGCCCATTATGATGGAGTAGAATTGACTCCAGAAGAACGCAAAGAAATCGAAAATTATATACATTATATTTTGTCTAAAAGAAATAAATAGACATTGGGGGTTGGCAATATGGGATATGATGAATTAGTTTCCATATCAGAGGAATTAGGAATAGATGTAATTGAAAACGATGCTATCGCTCCATTAAAAGGCTTATGTATTAACAATGTTCTGACTATTAATCCATCCCTCATTACATCTGTTGAGAAAAAATGCATTTTAGCTGAAGAAATCGGCCATTACTATATCACCGTAGGAGATATATTGGATCAGTCGAAACCCGAAAACCGTAAGCAGGAAAAACGGGCTCGCGCTTGGGCATATCAACAGATGGTGCCAATATCGGCACTGTTGGAAGCTTACTGGGCTGGTATACGTAATCGATTTGAATTGGCTGAATTTTTGGATGTATCTGAAGAGTTTCTACAAGATGCCCTCAATCGATATAAAGAAAAATACGGTAAATATTACATTATTGACAACTATATAATCTGTTTTGACCCGCTTGCAGTCGGTGAAATAAAGAAGGGAGGAAAAGAAGGTGGCAAAAAAGACAAACATCACAATAAATGGTAAAGAGTACTATCGAACCCGAAAAACTATCGGAAGGGACAGAGAGGGCAATCCAATTCGGAAACCTTTCTATGGAAAAAACAAAACGGAATCTGAAAGACAGCGGGACGAATGGGCAGACAAGCGCCGGCAAGGTTTGAAGATCGACAAACATCAATCAGTCACCCAAGCCATGTATACATGGCTGTGGAACATAGAGTATGTATCCGGGAATAAAAACAAAACTTTTGAGCGATATGAAGGTATCTACCGAAACTATGTGGAGAAGAGCGATCTCGGATACTTATATTTGGATAGTATCGAATCCGTTACGATACAACAGCACTATACAGCCCTCCATAACTCCGGGAGCACCTACTCACAATTAAAAAATCTCAATAAATTGCTTTCAAAATTTTTTGCCTATTGTGCTCAAGAGCGACACATTATCAGTAACCCGTGTAAAGGCATCAAGTTGGGTGCTTATAAACCGGAAGATCAATCTGATCTGCATTTTAATGATATGGACCCAGATCTGGACTTGGAGGATGAAGGAAAAATAGAGACGCTTGCGGAAGACGATCTTAAAAAGTTAAGCAATATTCGAAATCGCAAATTGCGCATATTGGCAAGGTTAGCGGTAGCCACCGGGTTGCGGGAGGGGGAATTGCTTGCTGCCGACGTACAGGATGTGAAAGACATGACTATTTGCGTAACAAAAACATTAAGCCACGTAAAGGTCTTTGACCGGCAGGACTCCTACCATTATGAGTATAAAGTCACGCGCCCAAAATCCAAAAAATCCAAACGGAAGGTTCCGATCCCATCCGAAATGAAAGCAGATCTTGCAGAATTGAATCGCATTCGGGCAGAAGAAAAGTTAAAACTCGGAGAGATATACCAAAGTAATAATCTTTTGTTCCCATCCTCCACCGGAACATTTATTGACCACCGTAACCTTTTACGCTCATGGAAGAGAGCACTTGAAGATATCGGAGTAGATTATAAAAAGTTTCACGCCCTCCGGCACACCTATGGTACCCAACTTTTAGCAAAAGGAGTAGATATCGTAACCGTTTCCCGGCTGATGGGTCACGCTTCCATCAAGACCACAGAAATTTATGTTCATGTCGTAAAATCCCTAAAAAAGGAAGCAGTGGAAGTCCTAAATTCGATTCTATAATTTAAAGATTTCCGCAGGGGTTAAAAAAGGGTTAAATCTAATATTTTTAAGAAAAACGAAATGCCTTGAATGTTGATTTCAAGGCATTTTTGGCGTGCCCGGAGGGATTCGAACCCACGACCTCTTGATTCGTAGTCAAGCACTCTATCCAACTGAGCTACGGGCACATAGCAGTCTTCCAAAAGACTGCTCTATTATTTTATGCTATTATGTCCTTTCTGTCAACAGGAATATTCTCCGAGGTATGTTCTCCGAGCTGAGAATCCATCTTCTCAGCCATTCTGTTATCGACTCCCTCAACAGGCAATCTTTAAATCGGCCACGATCCATAGGGGTGAATTAACTTTTCTGTAAGGTTGTTCACGAAAGTGTAAAGGTAGTTAAAGATTACTTAATGGCATTATCTTTGGAATAGTATATAATCTTCTCTTGATGTAATAAAGCTGTCAACTGAAAAAATGGCAGGATCTGCCGTACGGGGACAACATTTGGGAGGACAATTCAATGGTCTTTAGCAGTTTGGAGTTTATTTTTCGTTTTTTACCTGTATTTCTGATTGTATATTATATGGTACCTCCTCGATTCCGTAATCTTGTCCTTTTTCTGGGAAGCATTGCTTTTTATTCCTTTGGCGATCCCCATTATCTCATTTTGATTTTCTTGTCCGTTATTGTCAATCAGTTTGCGGCGGTAAAAATAAAGAGAAGGGAAAAAGAGCAGGGCAGAAAAAAAGCATGGCTGATTTTTGCCTTGGTTTACAATTTCGGAATGCTGTTTTTCTTCAAATATATCAATTTTACGATTGAAAATGTGAATGCACTCTTTCCGTCGATATCCCTCGATATGAAAATCGCTCCATTGGCTTTCGGGCTTCCCCTTGGTATCAGTTTTTACAGCTTTCATGCGGTGTCCTATGTAATAGACGTTTACCGGGGAGAGATTCAGGGTAATCTTTCCCTTTTTGAGTTCGGAACCTATCTTTTCCTGTTCCCCAAACTGGTGTCAGGACCGATTATTCCCTATGGAGATATAAAAGACCAGCTGCATAACAGAAAGTATGGCTCTTTTGAATTGGAAAGAGGGGTGAAATTATTTACCATCGGACTTGGGATGAAGGTATTGTTAGCCAATCGTATCGGAACATTGTGGAATGATATTCAGACCATCGGCTTCCAAAGTATCTCCACTCCCCTTGCCTGGCTGGGCGCATTAGGGTATAGCCTTCAGCTCTATTTTGATTTTTACGGTTATACGCTGATGGCAATGGGAATCGGAAGAATGCTCGGTTTTCATCTGCCCAATAATTTTAACCATCCGTACATGGCCGGGTCCGTTACGGAGTTCTGGCGCAGATGGCATATTACTCTCGGTAAATGGTTGAAGGATTACGTATACATTCCCCTGGGTGGCAACCGAAAAGGCAAGGCACGGCTTGCTTTCAATCTTCTGCTGGTTTGGTTGTTCACGGGACTGTGGCACGGGGCCGGTTGGAATTTCGTACTCTGGGGTTTGACGCTGTTTGCACTGATTCTTTTTCTTTTGTTTTCCTTACGGGCAAAGGTGGTTTGCGAAATATAAAAACAGCATTTTCTGTACCGTGCTTTTATTTCTGGTATTCTGGTTTTCTGTTTACCAGTTGGCCAATGGAATAAATAATCCGTTTATGTACTTCCGGTTCTAATGGAAAAGGTATGGAAGAGTTTCTATAGTGTGATAATATAGTCAGGAATAGAGGGTAATCATGAAGTATTTCAGACATTTCAGGGAATATCCCTTTATAACGGTTTTGATTGGAAGTACACTGCTCCTCACACTGATCGGCTATCTGGGGAAAAATAACATATACGACGGTTATTCGGTGGACTTGTGGAAGGCACCCCAGCTTACCGTTGTTCTGGAAAGTATAAAGGACAGGAACTATCCCTGGAAGATTGCAAGCTCAGGTAACAAAGAGGTTGATGAGGTTAACGACGTTTCCGCCTTTGAGAATGACAATGAAAGTGAGATTTCACCGGATATGGGAAAACAATACGGTGAGGATGGTCATAAAAAAGACACGGATAACAATAAGGAAACGGATGCGGATATAGATACGGATACAGATACAGATACAGATACAGATACGGATGCGAAAGTGGATAAGAATACGGAAACAGACACGGATGCAGATACGAAGCAAGAGGATGGAAAAACCACCTATCGGTTTACAAAGGTAAATACAGATTATTTTGATGATGCCCTGTTTATCGGGGATTCGAGAACCGTGGGCTTATCAGAATATTCCGGATGGAATAATCCAACCTTTTATGCAGATTCCGGCCTTACGATCTATGATGTCTTTGATAAGGAAATAGCAGTGATGGACGGTAAAAAGATGACCATTGAAAAAGCCCTGGAAAAAAAGAGTTTTGGAAAAATATACATCATGCTGGGCATCAATGAATTGGGGACCGGAAACACCGAAACCTTTATTGCGGAATATAAAAAGGTAATCGAAAAGATACAAAGGCTTCAGCCGGGTACAATACTATTCGTGGAAGGAATCATGAACGTTTCCAGGAAAAAATCCGATTCGGACCCTATCTTCAATAATATTAACATAAAGGATAAGAATGACCACCTGGCATTGCTTGCAGATAATAAAGATATCTTTTATATTGATGTCAATGAAGCTATAACCGACGAAACAGGCGGGATTCCCATAGAATATACCTTTGACAATATCCATTTGAAAGCAGCCTATTACAGTCTCTGGACTGATTTTCTTTTAGAACATGGGGTTGTCAGAGAGAAATAAGAATCGCATTTCATCATATAGTCAGCAAGGAGACTCCGTTCTCTATAGACGGAGAGGAATTGCCGATTCTCGCCACTGTTATTTCCGGTTACTCCTGTCGGTTTCCGTGAGCCTTCCTTCCGTTACCGGCCGGGAAAAAGGCCGGATTGATTTACCGGCAGGAAACGGACTGTTAAAGGCGATCCGTTCCCTGCCGGCAACAGGCGGCAATACTCGATAGCAAATCGTATTTTATTTTCTTAAGGCAAGTACCTTATCTTCATATTCCTTTACGCTGTTCAGCCATTCCGCTCCGACCGGCGTATTATGATCCAGGCAGAACTTATCCCATACCGCTCCGAAGGGAAGCGTCTTACATTCCTCCATCAGCGCGAGCCGGTTCCCCAGATTGCCGCTTTCTTCGGCCTCGCGAAGCAAATCGGTCGGCTCAAGCAGAGCAATCAGCAAGGCTTTTTGTGCATTGCGGGTCCCGATGATCCAGGCTGCCAGGCGGTTGATACTGGCATCAAAGAAATCCAGCGCAACATGCACCCGGTCGATGACATTGCAGCGTTTTATCTCCTGGGCTATGGCCAACAGGTCGTCATTCAGGATGACAACATGGTCGCTGTCCCAACGGACGCCTCTGCTGACATGCAGCAATATTTCCTTGGAAAAGGTGAGCAGGGAGGATATCTTATCCGCAATCCCTTCCGTCGGATGAAAATGCCCCGCATCCAGGCAAACCATGACATCCTCCCGCGTCATGGCATAGCCCATATAAAATTCATGGGAGCCCACGACATAGGCTTCGGAGCCGATACCGAACAGCTTGCTCTCCACAGCGTCTATCAGAACGGACCGGTCATATTTCACCGACAGGATTTCGTCCAGGGAATCCCTGAGGATCCGCCGATGCTCCATGCGGTTCGTCGGCAGGTCTTTGGAACCATCCGGAATCCATATATTATGTATGACCGGACTGCCCAGTTCCCTGCCGATGGAAGCAGCGATCTCCCTGCATGCTTTCGCGTGGCGGATCCAAAACTCCCGGACTTCCTTGTCCCGGCTGGACAGGGTAAACCCGGAATCCGCCATGGGATGGGAAAAGAAGGTCGAATTGAAATCGATGCCGATGTTGTTTTCCTTCGCCCATTCCATCCATTTCCGGAAATGCTCCGGCCTGATCTGATCCCTGTCCACAAACACTCCGCCCGTCTCCGCATAGCTGGCATGCAGATTGGCCCTTTGCCTTCCCGGAATCAGAGACATGGCTTTTTTCATATCGGAGCGGAGCTCTTCCCCGTTCCTCGCTTTGCCGGGATAATTGCCGGTAGCCATGATACCTCCGCCGGATAAGCCGTTTGCATCTACTTCCAATCCCGTCACGTCATCTCCCTGCCAGCAGTGCATGGAGATTTCCAGATCGGCCAACCGTTTCATAGCCGCATCCGCATCGACGCCGAACTTCCCGTACAACTCCTTCGCACGACTGTAATCCCTTTCCACATTATCTCCGGTATAGATCTGAAACATTGAAACCCTCCTCCTGTTCTGTTCTTCTAAAAGTTTATTTCATATAAACAACATTCTCGCTGTGCCGTTGCACATTCTGTTCCGGTACTTCCTGATCGCCTTCCGCTTTCCTCTCCAGGCTGCGGTTGCGAAAATACAGGCAGATATCCACGCCGACCATCAGAAAATTGGCGATATACGCATAGATGACAAAATCGAAGGAATACAGAATCTTATGCAGGATCCCGAAAACATATCCTATTAAAATAATAATCATAAACAACAGGCTTTTTCCCGCCGTGCTTTTCGTTCTCCAGGACTTCAGCACGGATATGGGCCAGGATATTCCAAAGCAAGTCAGCATCAGCAGCTCAAATACACTCATCTTACGTATACCCCCACATGCTCCATTCAGATCGAAAATAAAATCAGTTTTGTCTTCATCAGCTTCGTCAGCTTTTCATCAGCATATATGATCCCGCTGCAAAAACTCATCCGCCGAAGCCGTGTTGCGAATCAGCAGCGACTCATCTTGCA
>ENA-UOOK01004623-UOOK01004623.1-fermentation-metagenome-genome-assembly--contig:-NODE-4623-length-14571-cov-4.914853_pt1 | contig 14571 bp, 7 predicted proteins | sample MGYA00245777_ERZ724023 | MGnify/ENA primary metagenome ERZ724023 (study PRJEB28704, sample SAMN03018312) | fermentation metagenome | biome: anthropogenic terrestrial biome; feature: soil; material...
AACAATTAATGAGCAAGAAAAAAATAAATTAAAAGGGCCAGACCCTGATAAAAACTGATAAAAAAACAGACCCTGATAAAAAAATTGAGGACAAATTGCTTATTTTGATTTTTTACGCCTCACTTTATTTATTTAAGATGGCAAATATGGCTATTTAAACAATTAATGAGCAAGAAAAAAATAAATTAAAAGGGCCAGACCCTGATAAAGAACCGTCCCCAACCGGAGCCACGGCGTGAGAACCGTGGCTCTTTTTTTGTGTCCAGACGCTGAATGCACACCACAGCGCACACCGCCAGCACCAGAGCAATACCAGCCAACGCACACCAATTAACGCGCAGATTGCGTAAACCTACCGTCGAGCAATTTTGAGGCGGATTGAGCTATAAAGACCTGAGTAAACCATTTCTCTTTCTATAAAAGCTTTATATATAGTGCCATCCAGTAGGACGGCTATGTAATGTCAAAAAATCATTTTTATGTGCTTTTTGCACCTCCAAGGTTTATTCCATAACTGGTCATTGTAATGTACACTACAAAACATATTTTTTCAAGTTTAAACCATGTTTTCTCTGTAGTTATGTTTCAGGAAAAAAGAAATGAATACCATTTTTTCTTTTTAGGCGCGTAATTATTGTACTTTTCAAGCAATTGAAGAAGATTATTTGCTTCTAAAACTAATTCATTTGTTTCGTGATCCAATACATAAATTGGAGGATTTTTCTGTTGAAGATCTTCCGCTTTATATCCGAATTCATCAGAACTGAAACGGCCAAACCGAAAAAAAGTTGTAACAGTTTCATCGTTATTATAAGCGACCAGAGATTCTTCGTCCCCCCGACATGAGAAAAAAATTGCTCTTTCTGCAATTATTGCACCATCTGTGAATTGTAAAAATTCAGTTATTGCTTCTGGTAATGTTATTTTTAATGTCTTTTGAACCACTTGGAGATCATCACAAGACGCGCCCTTGTGTAAAACATTACTGTCGATTGAAAGAAAAGAGAAATTCATTATTGCCTCCTTATCAATAGAAAATTGTTCCCATTGGCTTTGAGTTTACATATGCACCGGGATGAGCATTCTGAGGTCCTCCACCTAATGCTGGATTGGTAGAATGCAATTCTGTCTTCATGTATTCAATATTACTGGGAACGTCCCGTCCTCCCAGAGACAACGGCTTAATGTGTTGCCGCTGATATCCTGGTTTTGCTGGTAAACCTCCATATTCTCGTTCTCCAGGTTTTGTTCTAATTAAAATACCTTTTTCACGAGGATCGGTCATATGTTCAGGATACCCCTTAAGAGGGACAATGCGTTCCGTTACACGGCCAATACCCCAACTACTTCCGGCAATCACTGCACCTGTTACAGACCCTTTCCAAAGTCCATCCCATGCAGCCCAACCTGCTTCTGACCAGTCGCCAGTTTCACTATAGGCATCCCATGCTGAACGCGCACTATTAGTTGTTCCACCTGCAACAGCACCAGAAATGACAGTTCCTCCAAATGATGCTCCTGTATAAGACAACACACCACCACCAATTGCTCCAGCTGCTGCGCCCCATGCACCGGATGAAAATCCATTTTTTAGCGCATCAACTGCCCCACCGCCATGCAATAATGTATCCGCAGCTCCTGACGCAAAACCGCTTGTGAAACCAGCAGTCGCAGCAGAGGTGATAATATTTGCGGTAGCATTAAATCCCCAACCTGCCAAGAATGGATTAACCGCGCCAAAGGTTGCGGCGGCTACACCTCCCGCCAATGCGCCTGTTCCCGCCTTGATGCCAAGCTCAGCCCAACTGAATTCAGCACCTGATATCCAACACTGAACCGCATATACTCCACTGTTGATTGCCGCTCCAGCGATTGCTCCTAGCACAATATGTGCCCACTCTCCATGAGGGTCGTGCCATTCCAGTGGATTATTTTTGGCATATGCATATAAATTATTTCCATCCCAGAATCCGATTGGATCAGGAGAAATAAATCGGTTTGCACCAGCCAACTTATACCTATTTATTTGATAATACATGTCAGTTTCGCGATCAAGCCATTGACCTGCGAAAGCGATTGCTCCTGGGTTGCCAGAAGTTCTATTGACTTCAAATTCACGAACCTGAATACTTTTTTCAGCATGCTTATCCTTATCCCAAGCAAGGATAATTCTATCTCCCTTCATGCAATACAGAGGGATACTGATAGGTGTTTTTTCTGAGATAATATCTGTCGAATTATACTGATACACATAGTGCCCCTTACTTGCGGCTTGCGCCATCCACACACTAAGTTCATCACTTAACCTCGGAGAATCAACGCCAACAGGCAAAACAAAAACCTTAAACTCTTGTGGGAACGTTTTGTCTGTCCAGATTCTCAACATGGTTAAATTGGCTTGCTCAGACAGCTTGATTTCCATATACTGCGCACGCGGACTTGGATTTTCCCAAGAAGCACATTTTGTATCATCAAGGTTATTGTTCATCGCGGCAAATCTTGCTGAATCATCTTCCTTCATTGACGAATTGATTCCAGCGATTTTAGCCATCGTCGCATTTTTACCGAAGCCGAGATAACTGACACCCGACACTAAAATGGCTTTACCGTTTTCTGCGCGAGTAATACAAATAGTATTAAGACTACGATCTTGTTGGAAATAATATCGCTGGACGTTGAAATCATCAGTGTTCTCTGCCGCTCCCTGAGGTAATGCCGCCATGAGAACTTCTCGCGAATCCATATTCCAAAGATACTGACCATTAATGGTAAATTTTCCATCTTGTTCCTTCAAAACAACGGACTGATTATTACCGATGTAAACAGTCAATTCCGTATTCTCCAAAACCTTCTTAAAACGCGAATAATCCTTGACAGTCTTTTTTATTCGCCGATTGTTTGCATCATAGCAAAAGAATAATTCCGCCGCCATCTCACCCTTTTTCAAGAAGCTCGTTTCGGAATCGGCAATCCCCTTCATATATCCGAGTCTACCTAGTGGATCGAATTGAAGATGCCATGTTACCTTGACTGTTTTTTCTCCATTCCAGAAGTTCCCTTTAAATTCAATTAGGTTGCCAAGCGTATCGTAAATATTCTCTTCCGCAGTTAATGTATTGTCGGGAGAGAATGTGGCTTGTGTCGTCTCTCTATTCGACGCCAGTTCAAACATGGATTTTTGCGGAATGCCTGTACCGTGCTGAATGATTCCCGCAGGTGAAAGGAAAGAAGATAAGTTATCCTTTGTAAAAGAATCGGGCGAAAGATTTGCTATTCGTCGGCCATGGTATTGCGCCCAAATATTGTCTGTTTGGTCAAACGCCATACGCGAAGTTTTTTCCGCTTGCAACGATTGAGCGCCAACAAGAACTTGCTCTCTACGACTGACAATGGATTTTTCATCAGGGAGATTCACTTCGCCATTCTGCTCCACTAGTTGACGCAGCGAATTATAGCCCATATATTGAGCAAACGTATAACGCCCATCCGTTCCGCCAGCAAGTAGAGTGGATGAATATATCGTATTTCCATATTTGTCATATTTATAAGCGAGGGAACCAAAATGCTGAGAATTTTCAAGAAAATCGGTAGAAACAAACTCTCCGCAATGATCATATGTATTTTTTTGATATATCTGCGACTCGGGGATGTTGCGTTCAACTGGTAGCATGCCGATGTATTTCCATGAGGCAAAATCATCGCGCGATTCATTCAGGCTTAAGCCGATAACTCTCCCAGAAAAATCACGTGATATGTGTTGCGTATGCCAGTTCGCGGGAGACAGAGCCGGTAAATTTTGCCACTTCAAACTTTCTTTTCCGTGACGCAAAGAATAGCCAATGGAAAATCCTGGTAGAATTCGATCTCCAATGGATATGGTCTCGGAAAGCTGAAGTCCCATTGAATCGAATATTCTTTTCACGACGACTGTTTCATCGCCAGAGAAATCGCTTGAAACAATGCAGTTGCCATAACCATCATAAACATAATTTCTTAACTGTTTATTGGTTAATTTGTCGGTAATTGAGGATAGCCGTCCGCGAACATTGAAGCTTAGTGCCAAATGCCTCAATATCTTTTGAGGTTCTGTCGCATGAGTCCACATCATTTCAGTAGGCATAGAGCGAGAATCATATTTTTTAGATATAATCAACCCGTCCGGCTGCTGTATGCTTTTTTCTCGTGATAACGAGTCATAAGTATAGGTCATATTTTGTGGGGCCTCAACAAAAGCCGCTTCTGATTTTTCGGTGGTGCCGCGAATGGCAAGAGCCTTGTTCCCGACGGACTTTTGTAAAATTTTTCCATCAGCGCCATAGGTGTATGTGGTTACGGCGGGTTCCTCTCCGTGATTACGCGAGAGCGGTATTATTCTCTCTGATTCCAATAGCCCCATCGAATTAAAGGATTTTTCCATCCTGTTTTGATCCACTGAGATTGTGGCTACAATTTGCCCAACCGCATTATGCTTAGAAATAATACGCTTGGGTAACATCGGTTCATTTTCAGTATCCAGCGGAATCATTATCGAGGGATTACCAGCAGCATCACATACGATAAATTGTCCAGAGTGACGATATTTTCCTCTTTCGATAAAATCGGCCTGTTGTGTCATGCCTAAAGAGTCTAGATTATATATCGACAAAGAAATATCACCATTGGGGTTCGCATTTGCAACTTGGCGATTCAGTCCATCGTGCAAGAAATACTCCCAACTGTTGTCGCGGATACCTTTCGTTGCAACCATATTCCCGGCGGAGTCGTATATGAATCGTTGGACTTCAAATTTTTCTTTGATATCACCGGCTATACGACATTCAGACACTGACGAGAGTTTTCCTGATTCGCCATATTCGTAGATTTTTCGGGTAAGTTCTTGCGAGCCTTTGGATGCGATTTCTTCCGTTACTCGTCCCGCACCGTCAATAACTCGTAGGTTTTTCACTCCGTCCGCATGAGTCGTACCAACCATTCTGCCATATTTATCTAATGTGTGCGCCACAGTCTCTCCCAGAACATTGGAAAACTGCTTGACCGCACCATTTGAGAAATATGTATAATCGCTTGTCAGCAACGTAAGCTGATCACCACTTCGAATAACTTGCTTCTTTAACAATCCAGATTCGCTATATTCGTCAACCCTTGTTATTCCACTTGGATCTGTGATACTCTGGAGGCGGCCATCGGGATAATAAGAATAAATATAGCAAACAGCTTTTCCCGCCAGAAGTTCATCCGTCTTTTGAATAGCGGAGACTCTTTTCAGCGAGTCATATGAGATTGTTTCTTTATAATATTTACCAGCAAAAAATGAATTTGTTGCGCCTTGAAATCCCGCATCCGTCGAGGGGCAGAATTGACGCAATAGCTCGCTCCTCATGAAATCAGGCGTGAAGGAAACGATTGTCATACCCTTACCGGATGAGCATGATGCCAATGTATTCCCTTGCCGATTGTATAAAGCAAAAGAAGATTTGCTCCCCGTCTTTGAGCGAACCACATTGCCATTTTTGTCATAGGAGTAGTAGGAGTTCAGGGAAATAGGCTGTACTCTCAACGTTTCATTAAAAATAAATTTATCGGATCCCAATTCAGAACAGAGCTCATCGAGCTGTTTTTTGGGCGCATCTGCAACTGAGCGCGCCAATAAGCCAGCCCCATTGAGACTAGCCGCATTGAATTCATAATTAACGGTTCGCGGCCAAGCCGCCTCATAATAATTTATGGTGCCACGATTGTTGGCGTCCATCACGAGGACCGTTTCCCCAAATTTATTCGACATGTAGCGTGTTGTGATGCCATTGTCGTTAAATTTAGAGACTTCCCAATCTGCTGAATATTCATATTCCTGCAGGGATAGGTCTTTTCTGTTTCCAAGTTCATTCAGCTCAAAGGTCTGTTTTTTTGATGGGAATGCGCTGTTGCTACAATATGTAATTTCTTGGCAAATATGCTCTTTCCCATATTCTCCATTTTTAGGCATAGGGAATGTCGTTGCTGAAAGTAAATTGCCACGCAATTCTGGACGGATATTATCACCATCGTAGGAATAAACCTTTTTTATACCAAGAGCATCAATGTGTTCAGCAAGAAGTCCAGACCCTGTATAAACATACTGATCGACTGATTGCAATGCAGGTATAATGTATTTGCTGGGCAGATCTTTATTGTTGCCATTGTCCTCAAAAACAAAAATGGTTTTAACGCCGGGAGAAGGCGGTATAACCGTTAATGAATTATCCTCTCGTGAAAAACGCCATGTGCAATCAATCTCTTTCGATTTATCGCCGATGGAAATGACTCGACCTGTTTGGTCGTAGTTCACGCTATACCATGCTTCGGCGTTATTGATAATTCTTGAGTTAAGAAGCATTTTGCCATTTACTAATTCATATCCATACCTGATTTCGACATGACTCGCTTGCGACAAAGATAGCGCGGCGCTTGCCGATTTGACATTGCAAAGATTACCAATAGAATCATATGAATATGCTACCGCATTGGTTGGGCTGACCAACTGAATAATACGCCCATCCTTATCGTAGATAACATTGATCTGATTGCCATAGGGTTCCAATATGCGCTCAAGCCGATCTGATTTTTTCTGATATGTCAATTCCACTCGATTGGCGACGAAACTAGAGTGCCTGGATGCCAATGCCTTCAAGCGCCAACCATGAATATTCTCGCTGGACTTTTCGAACTCCATTCGAAAAAGTTGCCGGTCATAAATATTGATTTTGCCATTTTCATACTCAAGCCGATAAAAATTCCCGGCAGCGGAACCCCATGAACCTCCATTCTTTGTAAACTTATGCAGAGTTCCATTAACGATAAGTTCGCCACGCGTGGCAGCTTCAATGGTTGCGGCGTCAAGGATCAATCGCGCGTTGTAATTGAAATCCCATCCATTTCCTATTGGCCCGGAGTAATCGGTGCGCGAACTATAAGCACGGCGGAATGCAAAGCCTAAACCGCCACGTGTGGGATATGACATGTCGGTTACATTTTGAATAAATTCTCCTGAATAAAGAATTATGTCGGCCCCTGGACCACCGAAATAATTTATCCCGCTTTCTCTTGGTTCATAGGAATCAGGTCGACTTCTTGGTTGCCAGGTACGCGACGCGCCATCGGTTGTAGGCATTGCTGTAATAGCTTTTTCCAGCGCGGAAACCTTTTTGTGAGCTTCAATAAATTCTGTCAATCTGAAAGCATCATCATTCTCACCCGATTCTTTAACAAAATCAGGTAGGATCTGTAGAGATAACTGCTGATATGTCTTTTCCGCTTGTGTATATTGTCCGCGAAGCAGAGATTGATTACGAGACACCGCGGGTAAGTCAGCCGCCAAAAGAGACGTTGCTGAACAAGCCAGCGTAACAATAAAAAGTTTGTATTTCATCAGCTCTCCTCTTAATTGTTTTGATACCATTCAGATGGAATGTCAATTCCCAAATTTGTATTCGCACCTTTTTGCATGATCAGGGAGGCGACTTCCCAGCACTGCTTCAAAAGAGTATTGCCCACCTCGGAATAAAGGTGCTTTTCGTCAAATCTCCATGGGAACACCGCAAACATTTCGATGGAGGGGGAACGACCTTTGCTCCTCGGGTCGGGGCAATCGACATCAAGTTCATTCCGGTAATAAATCAAAAAACCAAAATGTTTCGTCAATGGCTGTTTCGGTTTACCCAAAAGCAGCATATAAAAACGAAAAAGCCAAGCAGGCATGGGCGGATATGCTTTTTCAAAACCATGCCCCATATTACGTTCAACAAAAATTTTTATAGCTTGCTTTTTCATCATCAAAACCTCGGCAATCCTGAAAACTTTAAAGATACGGAACCAGAACCCTTCTTGGGTTGCCTTCTTGAAGTAGAGCTGAAGTTGATGACACATTCACCGGAAGTCATTGATTCTGCTAAAACTCTCGCAAATTCTATCGATTGAGAGCCTATATCATTACTAAAATTGTAGTTTCCGAATTCGACAGTTATTGAGTTCTGAATCGATGCAAAACCTTGTTTAGCAATTTGATCTGTGCCAATTCGATTAGATAAAAACGTATGACTCGGGTTGTTTTTATTGTCCCCTTTAATATCAGGTATGTCATATTCCATTGGAGTCATCAGCCCAGATATTTTTGCTTTGAAGTCTACGTCAATGCCCCAGCTCTCGAAACCACTATTATTGAAATTATATGTCTGCAATGTAACAGTAATTCGCTTGTCCCAAAGAGCAGGGTTCAGTATTTTATTGGCATACTCTGTTTGAGGATTTTTACCGCCTTTTTCAATGTATGCACGGGCGCTTTTTATAAAAAGGTCAAGCGAAGACGCCTTTTTGACGCGCTTGAACTCCTCGAATTTTGAATCAATATCTGTTCTTGCCTCGTTAAACGCTTTGAGCGTTGTCTCCAGTTCTGAAACTTCTTTCGTGTGTGCTTTATTTTTGTATTCATGTTGCCGTAAAGTCCAGATCGCATCAGTAACAGCATCATACGTGCTATCGGCAGGAGACGCATAAAACTTTTGATTCGCATCTTTTACGGAATTAAAAAGCTCCCATTCCTCACGAATGGAGATATTTTCATCTTTTCGTTTGTCGAGTTCTATGCGAACCGCATTTGCTGCATCTTTTGTCCCATTGTTTTCGATAAACGGGCGCAAGCTTTTAATCAGCTCTTCGCAACTCTTAATGTATTTTTCGATTTTTTCCTCTGCGTCATCAGAGGGAGGGGTGTTGATGGTCTGCTGAATTTTACCATTCAGCTCCGCAAATGATTGATCCCATTCCAAGACATTATTCATTGCCGAGATGTGAGCAAATTCCGTCCGAAAGCGCGGAAAATCATCTTCTTTCCCTATTGCTTTCATTTTTGTTGAAAAGTTTTTAATCGATTGTAGTTTTGATGAGGTATTTTTGGATGCATCTTTCAAGTCACTATAAACCAAAGAAATTGCATCTTTTATTGCCTGCTCTTTTTTCAAGCGTTCTTGAGACCTACTGCTATTTTCATATTCTCTCTTTGCCAAATCAAATTGGGAACTTTCGGGTGAAAATAGTCCGAGGTATTTATTTCTGACAAGCAATATTTGATCATATTGCTTGTTTTTTTCCTCATCTGAAAGTTCTTCCGTCAATGCCTGTTCATACGAAGATAACTCGTGCTTCATCCGTCCATACAGACTAGCGTTCCATGAGTCCCTGCTCTTAATGAGTGCTCCATATTGTTCTTGAATCAAAGTATGAACTTTCTTTTCCGGCAATTCCTCTATCAACTTGGAGACGCCAACCAGAAACGTCCCAATGGCATCAATTCTACCCGAAGACAGTTTTCCCGCTTCGGCGAGAAGATCAGCAATCCGTTTTTGATCAATTTTTACCTGTTCTATTGCAGCAATATTCTGCTCTACATCTTTTATTAAAGAGGAGAGTCGCTTGTATTCATTCATTTGTTCCAGATAGTTATTTTTGGAGTTGTTTGTTGCCGACAACTGCCTTCTATAAGACAGCAAAGATGACTCAACGGTTGAGAAATCTTGATGTTTTTTGAGTTCATCACTCAATAAGTCATGTAATTTTTTAACACGGTCAGCTTCAAGGGCGCGCACCCCCTTATAGTCCGCTTCTCTGCTACTCAGCCAAATCGTATCTGGATACTCTGAGTAAAAACGGTAAATAGCTTCAAAAAAATCTTTTTCGCTTGCATGTTCTTTCTTTATAAGTGCCAACGCATTTTCAAAAGAAATATGGCTATTACACAGCTCAATGAATTGCGTTTCTTTTGCTGTTTCCTTGGGCATAGCAATCGCATTGGTAATTTCGAAGCTATTGTATGCCTCAAGGCGCTCTTTTGCCTTCCTTCGACGGATTGCCCAAGCGTCCGACTCGTTGTCTTTTGCTGATTCCAGCTTGTCGGCCATCTCTTTTTCAAACTGATTCCGCAGTTCCTTTTGAGCTTCCAACAATCGTTCGATAGTATATCGCGGAAGTGGTTGGGGGTATTGATTTTGATACTTGAGCAAAAAAACATTTATTGCTGATATTTTATAAATATCACTTTTATGTTCAACCTCCGCATATGCTTTGTAGTAATCCTTATAAGCATTGATGTCTTGAATGAGTTTTTGGTCGGAGGTGATTCGATTCGCCAGTTCTTTCCGGTACTTGGAATTTAAAGAAAGTTTTGCGATTCCATCATTGCAAAGTTCGATTCGGCGCGCTGCCCGTGCGATTTTAGTGTCCCAAGTCAAAAGATCGGAATCCGAATTTTTATCGTCTGAAAGTAATTTTATTGTTGCTTCACGCACCTTTGCATCGACGGCATCAAGCTTAGCCTGCGCATTTGATAGTATAGCGTCTCGCGATGGATATGTTTTTTTATCATAAGCACGCAAAAACTTATCCAATGCCGCGATCTGTTCAGCATCGGAGAGTGTGTCTAGTCTTTTTGTTATTACGCTCCATTCATCATCAAATGGCCCATATAGCTGCTCTTTTTTTATTTCCGACTCTTGCGTCTTTTGATATTCCGCTAGCTTGGATAAGTACTCAGAGTCATCCCTAAAGCTCTTGCTCCGCAGCGTAATAGCTTCATTGGATTTTTGGTATGATGCGACCTTGTCTTTCCATGGCATCCCTTGGGTGGTAACTGGTTTTGTAAGTTCCGCAAAAAGTGTGTTTTCGCGACTATTCGCTTCTACCAACAATTCGTTTATTTTCCCTTTTCTATCGGGATATGTGGCTGCATTATAGCCGGTACAAAAACTTATTATCGCTCTAATGTAAGTATCATCCTTGGCGGCTGCCAAAAGTTCATTATATGCATCATCGAACTTGCCGTTGAATTGAAGCTGTTTAATGTAGTCATTTTCTTGTTGCGCGCGCGTTTCGCATTTTTTCCATTGTTCGGTATTGGGGGCGAATTCTTTTTGATATTCCTTTATAAGAGAAACAGTAGACTCGGCGATCCGCTGCTGCTCCCGCCAATTAGCTTCCGGTCGTCGCGATGGGAAGCGACCTTCAAGTTCGGCATAAAACTGATCGCTCAGATTCTTTTTTAAGTCAGACAATATCCCGTAACTCGTCTTTTTGTCTGAATATTCAGACTGAGGGAATTTGCTGATGAATTTGTCGATTTCCGCAACCTTTCCTTTTGCCGGCAAGGACTCCAATTTTCTATAGGCTATCTCAAATGGGCCATAAAGTTGACGCTCCGCTATTAATGCTTCGTCATTTCTTCGCATGTCGTTACAACGAGCTATCAATGCCGGATCGGTAATTTCTTTTATTGCCGCTTGGATAAACGCAATACGTTGCTGCGCACGTTGGATTTGTTCCTCATATTTGGCTGTCGAGTCGGGCTGACACTCCGGTTTTGAAATATTTTTTTCCAATTCAGCAAAAAATGCATTGTTTAGAGCTTGAATCCTATTGTCCAGCTTATCAAATGAGGCATTTCTTTTATCAGAATAGGAATTCTTATTTTCAGCAATAAACGCCTGGATAGCGGCAATGGCTCCGCTTCCAGATCTCAGCAAAAGACGCTCCACGTCAACATCGAAATGCCCATATTTTTCCAAATATGCAATCCTAATATCTTCGTCCCGCTCAAGTTTTTTAAGTTCGTCGATTCTAGATGTGAATGGCAGTTTCCGCATTTCAGATTGGATCCCGCTTTTCCTTTCATTCGACCGCTTAATTCGAGCAGGATAGTCATTCGTATTTTCATTAAAATCATCTTCATATGATTTTTCATGAATTGCGGCATACAAATCGTTATATTTTCGATTTTCGATCTCCTTCTTAGCGCTTTCAACAATATCAAGATGTGACTTTCTCTCTGGGTATTTTGCCATCGTATATTCCTTGAGAAAAACTACCGCACTATTGGCTTTCTCGTAATCGTCGCGGATATTATGCCAATTTTGATATGCTATATCAAACGGCTTATTCTCATTCGTCCTATCGGTGAGGACAGTCATTTCTTGTTCAAGGCGGTGCAACTCGACCCGTTCCAGCGCATCAGCGGTAAGGGCGTTGGTGGCGCTTGCTAACTCTCTTTTTATTTCATCAATTCGTTGCTGACGAATTTGGGGATCAAGCGCATTGTTATTTATATCAGCTTTTCGTTCATCTATGCAGATTTTTACCGCATTCAAAATATTACGATTGTAATTCGTCTTTGCGTTATTGAAACGCTCCATGATGTCATAGCGATTTACTCCAAGTAAAGCTGATTTGCCAAACATAAAATTAAACATTCGCGGCTTGGCCAGAGTGTTTTCAACCTGAACAAGCCCTAGGGAAGAGTTAAACCCGTTGGCGATTTTTCTTTCAATCCCTTTGTATTCCATCCAAAGCAATGTCGTACACATACTGCTAACTACCAACGCAAGGCACAAAAGAAACGCGGTTCCGTTTACAGCAAAGCGGCGGCCATACTTTTTCAAAAGGAGCTGATTTAAAAGAGTTAGACGCGGATTGGTAATTCCAGCAATGGTGTTTTTGACAAGAATAAATGGGATTAATGGCCATCCGATCCATGCAGGCAACTGCTTAAGCGCATTCTTGACAGCTCCCACCCTCGCATACTCTGCGCGATGCGCAAGTTGAAGTAGCAACTCGGACACCTGAAATGGTTTTCCATTGGGATCCGCTTTGTCCGGCTCATTTTCCAAGTGCTGACCAAATGCGGATATCGGCATGCAAAATAAATGTGACCCACACAGATTGCTGAGTTGTTGTTTAAATGCGGCAAATGGGGCTGATGATATAACCTCATCAAAGCTTTCCTCGCATGAGCCTAAATCCCACTTGTTAATCGCCATGCAGACTGGTCTATTTTTCAATATGGGGTCATCTTGCATTATCTTCAATAGAAGTCCGATGTTTTGTCGGAAAATATTAATTTCACCCAATTTATACTTTTCTTTATCTGTAATATCTTTGGGCATCAAAACAATAACGGCATCACACTTTCGCAACCATTTTTTTACGGTTTTTATCTGCCGTCGATTACCTTCATTTGCAACGTAGCTGTCCTGATTGGACGCATCGTCGCCTTGGGCGCTTTCATTTTTGGAAAGCGTCGCCGCGTGGGAACTTGATGTTGTATCAATTCTTTCAAGTAGCTCACCCGCATAATCGGCAAACTGGATTTTCCATTTTTCATCAGCCTGAGTTCCTAAAATAAAATTATACTTTGAAAACTCTTTTATCGTAGTCGCAGGCAATCTTCCGTCGTTGGTGAGCATCAAATTCTTGATTTGTAAAGACTCTGATCCCGCATCAAATTGCAAAAAGCCATCTTTGCTAGAATCTGCTAACGATATAAGTTTGGTTAGGAATACCGTTTTCCCATAGCCTCGTCCTCCGAGAAGTCCAATATTTATTTTTGCTATTCTTCGCATGGTATTATTCTTTTATATGGTTAGTGTGTTGATTATTTTTCTTGAAAAATCGACTATTTCTGTCTTGACTGAGTCTGGAGATTGTAGTGTGGCTCTCCCGCACTGGTGCATAATCCATGTGATAAGTCGATATTTTGACATGGACTCCACTCGAACCTCGCAACCGCCATCTGCGGTCGCTGTAATTTTTTGGTCTGGATGTAGGGGGCGGGTGTGGATGATATTGGCCAGATATTCGTCGCAGATGACTTCCACATCCCGAACTGTTTCCGGATCGAAGATGCCTTCTTCTGTTGCTGTCTGGATAATTTTAGGATTCGGCTCAAAGTGATTTCCGGTCGGAGTAACCGCTTCCATTCGGGGGAGGACTAGCGTCCTCATCTGTTTGCGCTCATGGCAGAATCCTTTGGAATACCAGACTCCATCATAAAAGATCAGGGCGTGCGGTTCGAAATCTCGTTCCGATGACTTTCCCTTGCTGTCTTTGTAGGTAACGTGGCAAATTTCATGATTCTGCCATGCATAGAAGAGCGGCATGAAAATGTTCGCGTCGATTTTAGTTCGGTTCGACGGGATCACTACTAAAGAATCTATCTGGGCATGGTCGAGAAAGTCCGGGTTATTGTAGGTCAATAGATAATCGACCGCTTCTCGAATCTGCTTCTTCATCACTTCAGGGAAAATATGCTCCGCCACTCGCGCCCCCAATACGGCGGCGAGCATTTCGGAATCATCATAAATCTGCGGACACGAGAATACCCATCCCGAACGGCTCAGATAATACCCATTGCGCGCTTTGTTAAATTTGATAGGAGCTCCGAAGTCATCTTTCAGTGTTTGAATATCACGATAACCGTCTTCTCGGTACAGGCAAGATTCAAATTTTCGTCCAAATCAGCGCGTCGCAAAGCCTCCGCAAAGCTGGAGCAATTGGGGAAACGGTTTTCTTTCAGCTGGGCAACCAGCCGAATCAATCGCTGCAACTGTTTTTTATTGAGAGGCATTCCTCACCCTTAATTTTTACAATATCTCATGCGGACTATGATCACTAACTATAATCTCCGAGGCAACGAAATACAAATCACGCCATGCAATATTCTTCTCTTTGTCCATGTAATCACTCCTTTTTTATGAATAATTAATACCACATTTA